>Ga0153946_1000789_pt1 | contig 14052 bp, 9 predicted proteins | sample TSNJ030MetaG_FD_104751 | JGI IMG/M metagenome (GOLD analysis project Ga0153946, IMG submission 104751) | Attine ant fungus gardens microbial communities from New Jersey, USA - TSNJ030 MetaG | ecosystem: Host-associated > Fungi > Mycelium > Unclassified | place: USA: New Jersey, Wharton State... | reverse complement strand
CTCATCCGAAGAATATTGAAATGTATCATTGAGCCCTCGCTAGCAAAAAGATTCTTGATCACGTGACTGATCGGGTGGCTTCGACGTGATTGTTGCTCTTTCTCCCTCGTTCGACATAGAATCTGTGCGACAATCCATGCCTCAACTCGAATTACGTCAAGCACAAGGTGGAACCAATGGAAACAATGGCAACGGAAACGCTGGGAACAACGGTAATACTGGAAATAATGGGAATGGAGGGAACACCAGTGCCAGTAACGCTGGAAATAACGGGAACAATGGAAACACCGGTAGCAGTAATGCGGCCAGCTCAGCTCCAACGTCTGGTTCAGCGAGTCAATCCAGCAGCGTCCTTCTCATTCCTCAAACTGCCGCTGCAGGCGGCATCTCCATGACCCAACCGCCTGCGACTGCAACCTCGTATTATAAAATTGCTCCTAGCCAAGTGATTGTTTTCGGCTGGAACATGACATCGGTCATCGCATCTCCAACACATCTCACAATTTCTGCTGTTGCTGACAATGGGAATACGTACCCTGTTGGACCGACAGACGGTATCATTCCCGCTGATGCGACGCAAGTCACATGGGATATTTACTCGTATCAGCAACACAATCCGAATATGCCCCTAGAAGTGGGAATGTACACACTAAATATCTACGACGAAAGGGGACCAGGTGCAGGGAGAGCTGGTGGATATCTCAGTCCGTTCAATGGACTACAATTTGCTCTATATACGCCTCAGGCTTACACGCCAATAGCCAGTGGTAAGTGGTTTTCCGAGGTTTTGTGAAGAATTCTCGCTGATTCATGATCAGGTTGGACATGTACGCAATGTACAGACGCGGGTGTAATGTCAACAGCTGCACACCCAGTGTTTGTAGGCATCGTAGTGTCTTTCCTCGTCATATTCCTCTCTGGACTACACATGCTTCGGACGGGGCATTAGTAGTCCTATGGGTTGTTCGATATGATGAAGTTTTATGGACATTTTTGACTTAGACACTCGCTGTGATGCTATTGCTTTCATCTTGGGACTCTGCACAATAACTCCACTTTATTACGTACTTTCTTTTGCTGTTTCGCTGACTTTGGATATATCTGACATTTAAATTGCCGTACGATGTACATAGCACTTGTTTATTTTCTGGAGCTCTTCCTAATTAGGATCTACGAAGCAATTTGCGCAGGTCGAGTCTACGAAGCGCAGTAGATTGCACTGCCACAGTCCAGGGATCTATATGAGGAGATCATAGACAATCCCAAATCTCCATCTACGTCCATCATGGAAGCCCTCAAACTACAGAAGAAGTATCCAGAGGTTTCCAGAGATGAGATGTTCGATTTCATCAATCGCTTCAAGTCCGTTTCGTCCTCTCTGGCGCAGAATATCATTTCTGATCTTTCCATAGTGCACTGAACACTGATACCCCAGGCCGTGTAGATAAGTCTACTGTGCTTCATGCCCTTGAGAGCTCAGGGAAGTCGTACGATCTCGCTCGAGAGACGCTCAAACATGTCAGCGTTGATGCTAGCGGCAAAGTTGAACTGGAAGACTGGGTCGAGGTGCGCTGTTGGTGCGGGATGATGTCATGAGATATGTAATAACTGACTGCCAATGGCATCTACAACCTTCAGCTAAATGTTAAACTTCGCACAGAAGCCAATACAGTGCTGACGAGCAAAGCTGGAAAAGTCCGCGTTCAGGGCTCGAATGCCAATGTGAGCCATACGATCAATGAGGACGAAAGGAGAGAATTCACAAATCATATCAATGGCGTATGTATACTTTATAACTTGATAAACGTTGTGCACACTAAGACAGTTATCAGGTCATAGAAAATGATTCAGACATTAGCGGCCGCTTTCCCATTCCTACGGAAACTATGCAACTATTCGATGAATGCAGAGACGGTCTTATTCTGTGTAAACTCATCAATGATTCCGTTCCAGATACGATCGATTTTCGTGTTCTCAATAAACCATCTCCCCGTAAACCGCTCAACGCTTTTCAGATCACTGAAAACAACAATATCGTCATCACCTCTGCGAAGGGTATCGGTTGCTCCGTTGTAAACATTGGTTCAAGTGATATCGCTGAGGGAAGAGAGCATTTGATTTTGGGCTTGATCTGGCAGGTTATCAGGAGAGGTTTATTAGCACAGGTTGATATTAAACTTCATCCCGAACTTTATCGACTCTGTGAGGAGGGAGAGACGATTGACGACCTTCTGAGATTGACACCTGACCAAATCTTACTTCGCTGGTTCAACTTCCACCTCAAGGCTGCAGGTTCAAAGCGCCGGTATGTCATCAGTTATATACCCGTCAGTTTGTCAACATGAATGAATTGCCGTAACAGTGTTAACAACTTCAGTCGTGATGTTAGCGACGGTGAAAACTACACTGTCCTCTTACACCAACTCAAACCCGAACAATGTTCTCTTTCACCCCTCCAAACTGCTGAAATCCGTCAGCGAGCTGAGCAAGTCCTCCAAAATGCAGCCAACATTGGCTGTCGCAAATACCTCACCCCATCCTCTCTCGTCGCCGGCAACCCCCGTCTTAATCTTGCCTTTGTCGCAAATTTGTTCAACACCCATCCAGGTCTCGAGCCTCTCGATGAACAAGAAGCTAAAGATTACGGTGTTGTAGAAGATTTTGATGCTGAAGGTGAACGTGAAGCTCGTGTGTTTACATTGTGGTTGAATTCACTTGGTGTTGAACCGGTTGTGTTCAACTTGTTTGAGAATCTGAAAGATGGATTGATCATTCTGCAAGCGTTTGACAGGATTTTGCCTGGATCGGTTATTTGGAGAAGGGTGAGTAAACCCAAGGAGGGTGCCGGTCCAGCGAATTATGCAAGTGGGGGTGGAGATGACGAAGATGAAGGTGCCGATATCGGTGTTACTCCAAATCAGAGCACTCTTTCGAGGTTCAAGGCTGTGGAGAACACGAATTATGCGGTTGAGCTTGGAAAGCAGAACCGTATGCATTTGGTTGGTATTCAAGGTGCCGATATTGTGGATGGGAGGAAGACACTGGTACTTGGACTGGTTTGGCAGCTTATGCGGTAAACATTTTTGAACCCTCATCTTATCCTTGATTTTAACTGATCGAATAGGATGTCGATTACAAAGACTCTCTCTCAACTTTCTGCAGGAGGTGGCCGTCCACTTTCTGACACTGATCTTCTGAAATGGGCAAATACCACTGTGCAGAATGCGAAACCTACGGCGAGGACAATCAGATCATTCAAAGATCCCTCTCTTACCACCAGTTTATTTATTCTGGATTTGTTGGACGCCATCCGCCCTGGAATTGTCGATCCCTCCTTGGTTATCATTGTGACTGAGACAGGTGATTATGATGGAAAACGACAGAATGGTACGTTGATGACAAGTATGGTTTCCATCGGGCTGATGGCTCGCCTCTTTAATTTCCAGCCAAATTGGCTATCTCGATTGCAAGAAAGATGAATGCATTGATTTTCCTGGTACCTGAGGATATTGTGGACGTCCGTGCGCGTTTGGTATGACATTATTTTTTCTTTTCCGTGGATCAATGATACTTACAATGCCTTTAGATCCTGACATTTGTTGGAAGTCTGATGGCTATTGCATAAGACTCTGACTGATAGTCAGAGTGTGCTGATGGATAGTGAATGAAATCTGAGACATGTGCGTTGGTTTTACTTGTATCTTAGAATAAGTAATAAATAATTGCAGTTGACCTTTTCCTCCTAAAATGGGTTTTTTTTTCCTGACAATATGATGTTTTGATTTTGAGCGCGGATGATAGTAGAAGAATGCCGAGCGCCGAGTGCTAGCGCTCTAAACTAATATTAGATGGCTTTGACCCATTGTCTGGTTTTCCCAGATTTTGACTTGACTTGACCTGATACTCTGATCTCTTCCCTTGGCACTAACAATACCATATTTTCGGTGTATTGTATTGACATTTCCCTGGTCATACAGGTAGAGGACTGCGGTTAGGAGGGATTTTTATATGCGGTGATGTTGTCGCGAGGGCTGGACATAATTAATCAACAGGGATCCCGTCAATGAGCAGTTCAGGGGACTCAGGATACCGACATCTAGGGACGAGGTTACCTGACTTGCCGCACAAGTATATTACAGTGACTTTTACTCGGCAGTACTCAGTATTCAGTTAGCTCTGATGAAGACTCGGACCCAGTTCAAATCCATCGCCATTTTCTTCACCCATGAGTCGGTTCTGCCCTTAGAGTGCCTCCCGGTTCCGGGAAAGTTTTGATAGTCAGCGAAACCACATCTTAGTTCTATTATTATTTCAAATTTTAAAATTGAGATATCAATATTGTGTCAATGTTTATTTTACATGTCTACAGACGTCGCCAATGTCTCCGATTCGGGTCTCTTACTGGAAAACGCGGTAGCTATCGGTGAGCGATGATCGTTGATGATCGTTCATCACGAAAGGCATGCCGAGTACTATTGAATTTTTAATACACATTACCAGCAGATTGTTGTAAAATCGACTATTTGTATACCCGATACTATGTGAAAGGAGCTAGCCGGATTAAGAGAGGTAATGCAGGCTATATCCGAGCAACCATTCTAGGCTTCATAACCAAAACCCTCGGCACCGTTAAGAATTAGCAGTATTGATGATAACACGCTTTTCTATGTTTGAGTCTATGCCATACCTTGGGCCAAACCCTCAAAACCCTCAGTGCCTCATCTATCTTTGGACTTATTGATTCGGGATTAGAATGCTACCAAAAATAGCCGATTGTTCACGATGGGAGTGGGAGTTGGCGACCAATGTGCTTCATCTTCCTCGTTTATTGATCAGTTTGGCAACGTGCATCATTACCTGGGGTCCATCTGACAGTTCTCTTGCCATATCAGCACATAGTTGTTCTCATGTCCTGATGAAATCACTCCTACTCGAAGAGCATAAATACCTCTGCGTAAAGTTCTATCATCTGCATACTTACCATGTCTCTTTCTAGACACAGTTGAGTTCATACAACTCGATTCATGGATCGATTGCTGATCTAGTGTCTAATCAGTCGACGCTGAGCAAGTCATTGAGAAGGCTAAAGGCCATCGTCACTTCAAGCATGCCCAATCAGCAAGGCGCAGTGGACCCCACAAATCATTCACATCGTGGTCCCGCGATGAAGCAACCAATGATCTGGACAAGTATACCATCCCAAGGCAAGGTATCAACTCTGCATCGGTTTATCAACTCTTGCACGATGAGACCGCTTTGGATGGAAATCCTCTCCTGAACTTGGCATCGTAAGTGCTTTTCCGATGGGTTTCGGATCGCACTTATCATTTTTTTTAGGTTTGTTCATACATGGATGCCCGAACATGCAGACAAGCTGATCTTAGAGAATATCAACAAGAATATTGTTGATTTAGAGGAATACCCCGCTGCAAGTATCATCCACAATCGTTGCATCTCCATGAGTGGGTATCTCTTTTTTTCACAGTGGGTCAAAAGTTGATCAGTTTTACTTCAGTTGCAAAGCTTTGGAACGCCCCCAAAGATTCTAAGGTACTCGGTACTGCCACTGCTGGATCGTCCGAGGCTATCTTGCTGGGTGGTTTGGCAATGAAGAAACGCTGGCAAGAGACGCGCAAGGCCGCTGGAAAGGACTACTACCACCCCAACATTGTCTTCGGCGCAAACGCTCAGGTAGCTCTCGAGAAATTTGCTCGGTAATACCGCAATTTGTCCTGAGAGCTTTTCAGCTGACCTTTCCTCAGGTATTTCGATGTTGAGTGCCGCTTGGTTCCGGTCAAAGCTGAAAATGGGTTTGTCATGAATCCCCATGACGCGCTGGAATATGTCGATGAAAATACCATCGGTGTTATGGTCATCCTCGGAAGTACCTATACTGGTCACTTTGAAGACGTTCTTCTCATGAGCAACCTATGTAGGCTTTCTTTCAATCAAGTTAGATTAATCCGGCTGACTAAGGAAACCTCTTAGTGGACAATCTTGAGGAACGCACTGGACTTGATATTCCCATTCACGTTGACGCGGCATCTGGGGGATTCATTGCTCCTTTCGCCTACCCCCATCTCAAATGGTCTTTCGATGTCAAGCGAGTCGTCTCTATCAACACATCTGGACATAAATTTGGTCTCGTCTATGCTGGGCTCGGCTGGATTCTTTGGCGAGACGAAGGTTTCCTTCACAAGGATTTGGTCTTTGAATTGCGTAAGTCGACACCCACTTGACATCTCCAATCTGTCTAACGGGCATGTCAAAATCAGACTATCTGGGCAGTACTGAATATACATTCACTCTGTAAGGAAGCTCGTTATGTTCAGTCTTTTATCTTCATGTCTGATCCATTGCAGTAACTTCTCGAAGCCTGCTGCTCCCGTCATCGCCCAAATGTTCAATTTCTTGAACCTCGGCTTTGAAGGTTACAAGCGCATTGCTGCCAAAGATCTCCGTAACGCTCGGGTGTTATCTCGTGCACTCGATAGCACATACTTCAAGGTATGAGACCATCCTCCCCTCATCGTCAATCGAGGAGCATAACTCTGTCACTCCCAGGTCTTGAGCAACATTCATGTACCCATCACTCGCCATGGAAATGAGAATTTGGATTCTGATAACCCCGAGGATTACGAGCCTGGCTTGCCGGTCGTCTCCTTCAGGTTATCTGACGAGTTCAAGAAGAACAATCCTAGAGTTCAACAACGCTGGATACAGGTAATTCAAAACCTATAAGACTAGGTAAATCAAGCTGATCAGAAATCAGGTTCTGTTGAAGACGAAAGGTTGGATCGTTCCGAATTACGGGGTAAGTGAACCTTTCATGGAAACCTTGAAGAACAAAAGCTCAATCCTTGGAACAGGCCCCGACCGGCGCTGAGGACGTTGAGATTCTGCGTGTTGTCGGTGCGTATCGCCATGTGAGGCTCTGCAAATCAGTTTGACTCAGATCATCCCAAGTTCGTGAAACGTTAACAGAAGACTTGGTCGAACGTCTTGTCGTAGATTTACTCGAGATTACCGAATCTCTTCAAGGTATGGACTGTCTTGTATTTTCAATGGCGGTAGCTGAACCGCGGCTTTGATACTACAGGAGAGGAAGGAAGCATGATGGCCATAACTTCGAAGACGGTTGTTCATCACCCTGACCATGAACATGGTCGCCCAGACAAGTCAAACTTTGGTGATGCTGACCAGCTCGACCAGAAACAACAATCTGGGTTCTCTAGGCAATGCTGAATCAAGGCAGGACATTTGTTGCTTATTCATAGTCTTATTCCGAATATCTATGTGGCATTGCCCCTTCTCTGAAGGATGACTCTGACACGTTCATTGTACAATAAATATAGATCGGAGTATGTGATGAACGTTTTGATAACTGCTCACCAAAAGGAAGCTTTGTTCGACATTTTACTGGCGCAATATTTCGACGTGCCGGTCATGTTTGAGATGACTTCATAATTCTTATTTGATGATCGTTTTCCTCATTGATAGAGGCAGAGCAATAGAGTGGCAATCCTTTGCCGTTAAGAATTGTGTGGAAGTTCAGAGCACATCAGTAGCTCTTCGATTGTTGCATATTCTCGTGTTTCAACGTGCACAGTGGTGGTGGACTTTTCGCAGATCAGGTTCAAACACCAATCGAGCAAATTGAGTATGAAATAAGATGGTGTAGGGTAGATAAGGTCTGGATCAGACTGTGGGAGAGGAGGAAGGAGAGGAGAGTGGCTGAATAAGGCATGGCTGTAGAAAGACGAGAGAATAGCAAATGGGTTTTGAGGGTCTCCGCGGTTCAATCGATGGATTCATTCACATAATCTCTATTTTAGGTGCGATCTGTATTTTCTGTCAATCCTGTTGCTGGTTGACCAAGCCAAACAGATGGTTCACGCTCACAAGTGATGGGTCTTGTATAGAGAGGGCTTGATGTACTTTTGGATGAAAAGGACAAGGAGTCCATAAGCAAAGAAAATTGCCGCGGGCCTTGTCTTTGAGCTCTTTGGTGCTTGAAAATGGTTGATATACTAGTTGTATCGAGTGGCGATGTGAGTGATTGAACCCTAAAGGTGGCCAGGACGACCATAGGAGATCAAATAGGACGGACATATTGGCTTGTAGTCATCAATGCGACTTCTAAAAGATAACGATGTCCTGATAGCAAGACCTTGCTTTCAGAAAAGAGAGAACTCAATCTGATCGGAATGGTAAACAATCCAATCACATTGCCAAAATGAAAATGAAAACACATCTGGGGCCTAGTCTTGTAAAAGAGCTTTGTATGCACTCATCCAGGCGTCCTTCCCCCTTCCTTCGATAACGTCCTGAAAAGAGTGGGCTTCAATCGAAAATCAGACGGAAACTATCACTTACCCCATGACAAGGAATGATGCGCTCGAAATCCCACGAGGCAACTGTTCTTGCATCTCGTTTCATCGCTCTATGTCAAGCATGATTAGTGCATGAAGACGTCCTACGGGTAAAAATCTCACTCTTTATTAACAGTCAAGGACCGGACGGGTATCAAAGAATGGGAATAAGACCAAGGATTGAGCTTGAGCAATGTTTTTCCGCTTCCACGTTTTGCTTTCGAATACTGCACTCAGTCAGCAATTTATCACCAAGGATGAGGATCAAATGCTTACTTGTTTAGTGCAAGGAAAGTTGAAGACGAGGTCAGCTTCGATGAGACTCTTGGACTCTTCATGGAAGAAGGCGACATCCTTATTCTTGAATCCATCGAAGTAGCTGAACCAAAATGTGTTACTGACGTCTGTTTTTAGGAATATAGATGCCCATTCACCAGCTTTTGATCTGATGAACGGTCAGCAATCCTTGAGATGGGTTAACGAATTGAAACAATGTTCACATCATCTTCGAAACCATACTTGGTTCCTGACGGATCCCGTCCCCAAGCTAGTAGGTAATGTGAGACAAAAACTTGTTATATTGTCATCGTAACACTAACCCCCGTCGAACTGGAGTGATTTATCCTCTAAGCGGGCACGTGCAGCCTCTGGAGCAATCACTTTAGCAGAAGGATACTCTTTCTTGTACTGTGCTATATGCAGAAGTACTTTGAGAAGAGAGCACATAGGATTTATAGAAAGGCAGTACCAAGAAATAGGTGGTGTACGGCATCGGCGCCAATGATAAAACTAGATTTGTGATGTGGATAAAGTCAGTTCACTCGAACAGCTTGAGTTAACATGATACAAAAGCTGACCGAACGGGCCCCAAATTGTCAAGTGTGGTCTTGGTTTCTTCGTCCAGCGGAGTGGAAGCCAAAAGCCAGACGCCTCCATCTTTCATCTTTATTGCAGTAGACCTTCCACCAAACGTCAAGAGACCAATTCTGGCAAAAGGTCTATGGCAAAATTCGAGTTATGCGACTGAACAATGAAGAGCTGATTCAGCCGAACCTTGAGAAAATCCACACATTTCGTGCAACCTGAAGAGAGCGTTAGGAATACTAAGAGAGAGGGAGAGGAGAGTGTATACCTCACGAATAACTGTTTCTGACATGGTGTTCCGGGGTGATAAAACACTGAGGTACTGGTATGCATTTGGCACCAGTTAATATACAGCGGACCCAAAGAGAATCCTGGAAGCGAGCACTCTGCCGGCGATTTGGCCCCATATCGACAGGTAAATTTGATGTCTCACTCAATCAACGTTGATGGGTGTTTTTGCCTGTTTGTCACTTGTAATTTCCCCCGAGTATACCTGTTTTCTTGTATCAATACTGCACTCGACATAATGGGACACATGACAAAATAACATACATGAATGTGGTATAGACAATTCTGCATTATGCATGTGAATTCCTGGATATATCCTTGTGACATAGGTTGAGACTTGGCTCGACTGCTGATAATCAAGAATATTAATGACCAGCTGATAACGGATCCTACCTTCTCTGACTACTGGTAGGCAGCATAGTCACCATGTTAGGAGACGGATTTTCCCCACACTGTGGTGGGGCTCTGCGTCGCCAGTCTTTTACCATTGACCATGTACTCGCGTAGGCTACTCACGGTTGAAGCGACATTTGTGATTTTCTTACACCTTTCACGCCCTTTGGTTGGAAAATTACTTTCAAGGTAATCGCGAATAAGCACTGACATTGACGGCGTACTCGGTGGGTTTAGAGCTTCCGGATGTTCCTCTGTCAATTAATTAACGGCAAATGATCTAGGTCTCCAAGCATCTCAAGTCAAGGTGTTGAGGGAAAGCATCAAATTTTTTCGAGAGGAAGCCTTGAGAAGGCCAGTTTCGTCAACCTCTTTGGGAGCCTTGAATGCTCCTACAAAGGTCATCTGCCATCAGACGGCAGAAGTGTTGTGATATAGCCAGACAATCTTATCGTGGGAAAGAACCCTTGACATGAGGCCAGCTCAGCTTCTCAGCCGACTTGAGAGTTGAGGCAATCATGAGGTAACGGCCGACTTGAGATGTTGTTCTTATCTCCCCCGCTTGCTATGATATATGGCGCGGTCTCTATGTTCACAAGAAAAAATCAACATTGTTCTACCCAAGAACAATGTTCACAAGGCTAGCATCAGCGAATTATTCCTTTAGCTTTTTTGGAAACAAACACGGGGTCTCCATGAGGCTTCCGCATTTTTGGTTTTATATGTGGCATGCGTCCTTCGCCCAGATTCTCCCCGAACTTGCTTAGAGCGCCATCCACGGTAAGTACTAGCGTGTCCTTCCTCTAAGCCGTCACTGCCATCTGTCCCTGAACCACTCAGACCCTTTTCTCGTCGTCCAATCATTGCACTGTTACTCTCGGCATCATATTTCAGTCATCAGCCCTATTCATTTCGTTACATCTTCAGGTCGCCTCCCGATCCTCGAAGAGTTATTGAGCGACGATACATGCCTCTCTGTCCTACTTGCGACAACAGACCTTTTGCCACCAAGGAGGCTTTACTACAGCATGTTCGTACCAGCAGCAATCCACATCCCTTCTGCCTGGCTTGCGATCGCAGGTTCTCAAGTGAACTCGCCTATAATGCGGTACGTCTACTATGGCATTGTCTTCTTTCTATCTGGTTCACAATCCCTAGCACATGGCAGCTAAGCACCCTCCAGCCTTTGACTGCCTAAGATGTGGAAAGCAGTACAGCAGTCAGTTTGCATTAGACGGTCACTATCGAGGGCATACAGACCATCCTAATTGCCCCATCTGCGGTAAGGGCTTTTACGATACCGTTTCATTGACTACGGTGAGTAGATTTCTAAGATTAACTCATCGCCGAAACTTGAATTCCATCTCTCTAAAGCATGTTCGCGAAATCCATAACGACTTTTGGTGTAACACCTGTAATATACGCTTTGAGACTGCCGCCGCCGCAAATGAACACTATATCACATCTCCAGCTCATTCTAACTGCCAGATCTCTGGCATCAGTTTTCGCGGTGAGGACATGCTACACAAAGTATCTTAATATTCATTGCTTGTGATTAAGTGCTCACCTCGAGTTCAGTATCCACATACTTATGAGCCGAGCTCTGTCAACGGCAACACAACGACATCACCGAGTGTCAGCGTTTCGGGTGAATCTGGAACGCCGACTCTGCGTTCACCGATCTACGCACCCTCGACATATCTGCTTCAGAGTTCCCCGGTCTCAGTTGTTTCGTCTATTGTGTTCCAATCACCCAGTCCGACCTCTGCTCAGCTTAAGGAATTTCCTGTCCTTCAACCCAGTACAGAAATAGCACCTATTTCCTCGCCTCCTGTGGGCATAGACATACAATCCACATCTCACAATGGAGCAGCGGTATCATCTGACAAAATTGGTTTTCCACCCCTCAGCCCGAAGCACAACATCTTCAACAAGGTAAACCGTATCTGATTAATATTCAAACTACTATCCATCTCATCAATATCATAGGATTTGAGGCGTGTGACGGCAATCGATACGTCTGTGCGAGTTGATTCACCGGATATCTCGCAAATGATGAATCTTCAAACTTCTCCTTTGCTAAACGTTCAAGCCCCAACTTTCAGCCCCGTAGGTCTTCCTAGACCGGGAAAGCAAGCTGACGAGCTCTGGTCTTCTCGCGAGGTCAGTTTTCTTATGCATTTAACTGACTTGTTTGCTTATCTTCGTAGAATATTCAGGTACCACGCAACCGCCGGCAATCAGATTTGCATGCTCCGGTTCATGCAGCGATTCCTCCTTCACTCTGGAATAATCCGCCAGCGATTAACACAATTTCTGGTGTGGCTCCGACGCAGCAACTAGTGAGCTTTCTCCTATTATTCGGAGAGCCAGACTTTAATCTTGACAGGTGCCATTCTCCCAGCGCTATCGTTCCCAAGGGCTCCCGCCACGCCACTACCCTTCGAGCAATTTTGGCGATGGCCCAGCATCTACGATAATTAGTGTAATGTATCTCTGCCTCGATCTCCGAACATTAACTGAACTAATATCATTTTTTGTAGTCGAATGACTCAAAACCCGAATCCCCGATGTCCTCTGAATCCCGACTCATCTCAAATCGGATGGATTATAAATTCAACACTAGACTGTATCCCGGCAGCGCCCGGTTTGCTGCTTTTCAGACTTCCAACGGACAGCAGAATGGCCAGTCTGCTAGTCCTGTTTGCCGAGGTTTTGTTAACCCCTTGGCTGCTCCTCCAGTGTGTTCCCCTGTCTTCAATTCTTTCAACCCTCCCTATAACTCTACTTTTCGTCGGCGACATGCGTCTCTCCTTTCTCCTCCTTTCTCACCTCCGGAATGGCAGAATTCTGCGATACGAATTTCTCCTCCGCGGTTGACCGCGGTTCAAGCTGCAGCTCCTGAAACTGAAAACCATACGCCGGTCCAGGAGGATTTGCATCTGAAGCCTCTTGTAAAGGAGACCAGTCCTTACAAGGTACCGTTACAGGATGATCTTTCGTTACTCTCTGCCGTTTCCACACCTCGTTACGCGCCACTACAGGAGTTTGGTGTTACACCTGGAACAGACGTTTATCACACTTCCCCGTCTTCGCAATCTGATTCCAGTACAGATTTGAGCACGATCTCATCTATAAGTTCTAATATGTTACCCGGTTCATCGCCAGTGTCTGCCACTAAGAGGAAGCGCGACTTGATTGTAAGTATTAGTTTTGTCTCATGGGGAAGAACACCGAGATGACCTAGCTTTTTTTTCTCGTCCTACAGCGCTGCAGGTCTAGAGTTACTTCACTTGCTTGCTCTGATATATCACCTTTGAATATTCCGACATGCAGGTTTACCAAAAGCAGGTATGTTGAGTGGATAAAAGAGATTGACATCATTCCGATTATTTGTCAACTAGTCAACATCCAAGTCCGACTTCACCTGAAGTTATATCTCCAGTTGGACTTGCTATACTCCCAGCTATATCTCCTCTCAGGCCTTCGCCTGTTGATCTGGATCGAGACTTGGATATTCCTGAAGCACAACATCCTCTACCCGAGTCTTTACCTCCTTCTCCCTCATCAATTTATGAGCCTCTTGTTGAGGAGTCAACGAAGAATCGATTCGAATCGATGGAAGAGCCTTGTGATTCGAGTACAGATGTATCTGGTGTTAAGCAGGAGAACGGTAGCTTCCCTGCGCCTCCTATCAATCAAGATGCGACGAATAAGCACTGGGATGTTTGTCCAAAACATTCTGCACCATCTTCGCCGAGAAGTTTTGTCACTTCCGTACAAGAATTAAATGACGAGTTAAGCCATGAGATAGAGATAGGTAAACCTTTTTATTTGCAGTGGGAACGGTTTGCTAATTATATTTTTTTCTTGGACTTGGAAGCGTCGAGAAAATTGTCATCATCATCATCACCCACATTCTTACCGGTTCTTGAGGGATCGAAAGTTGACCATGATGGGGATTTACCTCCAGTGGGTTCTCCGTGCCACTTGGATAAAATTGACGGTGGATATGGTCCAGAACAACGAGGAAAAGAAGAAGGGATAACTGTTCCATTGCTGGGTGTGTCGTCTGACATCTCCATAGCTTCGACTTCTGCGTCTGATGGAATTGGTGATATAAGTGGTGGTGGTG
>Ga0153946_1000787_pt1 | contig 14102 bp, 12 predicted proteins | sample TSNJ030MetaG_FD_104751 | JGI IMG/M metagenome (GOLD analysis project Ga0153946, IMG submission 104751) | Attine ant fungus gardens microbial communities from New Jersey, USA - TSNJ030 MetaG | ecosystem: Host-associated > Fungi > Mycelium > Unclassified | place: USA: New Jersey, Wharton State... | reverse complement strand
GCTTTCGGCAGAGGACGAAAGCTTTTTGTTTGGGGTCTTCCATGCATTATCCGAATATATGGTCACCGATGTCGATCTGGGAATGCTGGAACGTTTGAGCGGGATATTGCAGGAATATGAATTCCAAGGGAGTTATTCTTTGGCGGGGGATGTAATTAAGGGCGAGCGTTATATGGAATTTTATGTAAATGAAGAGGTGTTAAAAAGACAGATGATTCAATTGTATTATTTGGAAGTGGAGTTGGAATGAAGGTCTTTCTTTGCCGCTAGCCCTTGATATTGTACATTTGATTGATGAATATGATCATTTTGCGAATGCAATTCTTAGTAATAACCTGGCATTTATAAAGCTAAACAGGTACAATGTGTTGTTTGCCAGAACGTACAGAAAAAGCAAGGCATGCTTTTTACTGGCACTGTGCAAAACAGCTATTTTCAAACCAGTCGTTGAAGAATTGGAATTTACTTGATTTGTGATACTTTATAATTCAAAATCAACATTTAACTGACTACAACCTTTTATTATTTACACTACTTTCTAAAGTTTTCATATAACGAATTGCCTGTTCTGCATAATAATCCATTAATTTTGATTTTGTTGTCATATCAGAAGCAGCATAGGGATCCGCAACTCTAGGGAGAAATTCCATCGTAATTGCTCCTTGATATTCTATTTCCTTCAGCACATAGAATATTTCTTTAAAATCTGTATAACCAAGTCCGGCGGCCTCCCTGGTGTTGTCGGCAATATGCACATGTTTTAAATATGGTGCCGCTTTCCGTAAACTGGCACTTATATTATTCTCTTCAATACTCATATGAAAAAGATCAGCCATTAACCAAACAGAAGGATGATCTATTTCTTGTACAAAAGTTATTGCTTTTGTCAAATTATTTACCAGATAAGATTCATACCGGTTGATTGCTTCTATTACAAAAGAAATGCCTTTATTTTTTGCATAGTCAGCGGCCGCCCTGATATTTACTATCGCATTTTTCCAAGCTTGCTCATAAGAACAGGCGGGAGCCGGTTCTGTTCTTCCAACAGGTGATGGAACCACAATCATATATGGCGCTCCAAGCTTAGCTCCAAGATCCACACTATCTTTTAAGTATTGAATTGCTTTTCCTGCTGTCTCAGGATTGTTTGATGTTAAATCCCTTTCGGCCGAAAAAATTCCGCAAAGAGATGTACATGTCAATTCATATTGCTCCAGTAATTGGAGCATTTTGTTTTGTTCCGAAATACTATAGGGTTCGGCTGCAAACTCAATTCCGTCATATCCATATTTTTTTAGTCTTTGGAAACTATATTCAATATCCTCGTTACCTGTTATCCATTGTGTCATACTATAGCAATACATGCTATTATTTGCCCAGTACTGTTGTCCTGCCAACATTATTCACACCTCCTGCTTTCTCAATACCATTAGAGTGCCTATCATAAAATGATTAACTGCTATCTAATTATTATAATTTATTCAGCTCACATCACAATAGGATGATTCTACGAATGAGTGGACAAATCACCTAATAAGCAATGTCTACACAGGCTGATGTAAAATATATGCACTTGTAATCTGATTAAAATATTGATATACTTAATAAAACTTCTAAATACTTATTATCAGGAATTTTGTAACCTGAAATCTGTGACGTCAAGAGGTATTGAGATGCTTAAGATTGTTATTGCTGATGATGAACAGAATATTGTTGAATTGATAAAAAGATTTTGTGAATATCCGTCCGTTGAAGTTATTGGAGAAGCAAGGAATGGAGTAGAGGCTGAGTGCATTTTACGAGAAAAACAGCCAGATATGTTGATAACTGACATAAGAATGCCAGGTATGAACGGCTTGGAACTCATAAAAAGGGTAAAGAAAGACTTTCCAGAGCTGGAAGTTGTCGTGATAAGCGGTTTTCGGGTATTTGATTATATTCAGAGTGCGTTGAAGTATGGAGTTTCGGATTTTCTTCTAAAGCCTATTGATAAGAGTGATCTTCATAAGATTTTTGAACAAGTACTTGAAAAGCGTAAAAATAATGAACAGCATTACCAATACGTTGAAAATATCGAGCAGAATCTGCGGGTTAGCCTGGCAAGATTGAGAAAAGAATGGCTTTTAAAGATCGTGCAGAAAAAAATGGTAGATGTAGCGTTTTTAACTGACGAGCTGTTTTGTTTTGAGGCAGGAAGCAGATTTTGTATTTCAATATTAAAAGCAGATTGCAGTTCTGAAGGACTGGAGCATGTACCTTATATAATCACGTTATTGGAAAAAATAGGTGAGAACATTTCGCAGATACTGGAAGGTTACGGCATGGATATTATATATGCCTGTGATGGTATGCGCGTTTTTTTTGCCATTCACTTTCCAGAAGCAATAGATCCGAATAACTTTTGGAGAAAACAGGAAAACGGTAAAGTGACTCTTAAAGACTATCTGATAAACGAAGGATATAAGTATAATTTCTTGCGATTCTCTATGGGGATCGGTGCTTATGTAGAAAACTTAAACGATATCGTCCATTCATATAATACGGCGAATGAAGTGATTAATAATCGCATGAATCCTTCTGTCAGCATTGTGACCGGTTACAGTAAACTTAGAAAGCAGTGCGAAAAGGTAAATGTATATAATTTATCCAGAAAAGATCAGGAGATGTTTTCTAACCTTATTGAAGGGGTGGATGAAAAGGGTATTGTTAATTTATTCAATAATACATTAGATCGCAGCATAGACGAAACGGGAGATTATTCGTGGATATATGAATATGCGTGGGCTGTTGTAAAGTTAATCAGGCAAGTGCTTATTATGAAGGGAACGATAGATGAGTTTCCCGATGAGTATGATATAGAAGGATTGATCGACAATTCTTACTCAATTGAATGCTTGAAGGAACGCTTTGCAATTTTTGTCGGGCAAGTGATTGAAAAGGTAATTGAGTTTAAGGAGAATAAGCTTTCCAGTCCCATAAGGATGGCTCAGGAATATGTGAATGAAAACTTTGCATCGAACATCGCAATACAGGAAATAGCAAGTATGGTCTATCTGTCTACTAATTATTTCAGCGCCACATTCAAAGCCCAGACAGGCATGACTTTCTTGGATTACCTTACAATGGTTCGTATTGAAGAGTCAAAAAAACTACTTCGAAATTCACTATTAAATGTATCTGAAATAGCTCATTCCGTTGGATATAGTGATGAAAAGTATTTTAGTAAATTATTTATGAAAAAAGTCGGTGTCAAGCCCATACAATACAGGAAGTTTTATTCATGACGGGTTTGGCATTATACACGGGATAGTGATTAGGGTGAAAAGCGATGGAGAAAAAGGATCAGGAACTTGAAAAGCAATCGAGAAGAGTAACTGTAATAGCAGCAATGATAATTATGATGCCAATATTGACGATTATTTGTTGTTTTACTCTGATAATCAAAGAGCAGGGGGAGAGATTAACGATTCATGGTGTGGTGATTGTTTTATCCATAGTATCCATAATCTGTGTATGCTATATCATATATCAAATATTAATACCCTTTAAAAAGTCTTTAAAGCTTCTAAATGATGCACAAGACCCCAAACTGCTGGATAACAAAGACAACAATAAGAACATCGTCAATTCCCTTCGGGAGCTTGGAATAATAGGCATTCTAATTGACAAACTGGCAAGTAATATCAGTATGGAACCGCAAGCAAAACGACTAAATATGGAAGTTGCTCTGTATGCCCTGCAAAGCCAAATAAATCCTCATTTTCTATATAACACTCTGGATACGATTAGAAATTATGCTATGAACTACGGGGTGCACGAAGTAGCAGATATGACGGAGTCTCTTGCGGCAATCTTCAGGTATAGTATTTCACGACCAGGTGAAGTGGCGTCTCTTGCGGATGAGATAAATAATGTGAAAGCATATCTGAAAATACAATGGTATCGTTATTCTGACCGCTTTCAGGTAGTATGGGATATTGACGAGGAGAATGATGATATCATGAAGTATTCACTTCCGGTCTTGACATTGCAGCCCCTTGTGGAAAATGCAATTCAGCATGGACTTGAAGAGAAAGTGGATACTGGAGTGATAACAATACGAGCGACAACAACATTGAGCAAGCTTATTGTCTCCATAGAGGACAATGGATGTGGCATGTCAACGGAAAGGCTGCATGGAATCAGGCTGGCTATAGACGCTGGGATGCATAGTACCGAGACACCTAAACGCTATTCCCGACGCAAATCAGGAATATCGCTTACAAATGTAAACCAAAGGCTGAAGTTATATTTCGGTGATAAAGGCGGGCTAAGCGTTAAGAGTATAGAGGGCTATGGTACGACTGTGGAAATTGTAGTACCTAAAATATAGCTTATGAGAAGTTGCTTTTTAACTTCTCATAAAAGGCGGATGCTTTTTCCGCCGTAAATCTGATTATAGGAACATGCACCTGGTTCCTATAATATAAATATTTGTAGAAAGAATAATGAAAAAGAAATGAAAATTGAATCTCTGATGATTGAAAATATTTCAAAAAAACTGAATGAGGGTTATGAACTCAATTCAATCTCCATACGTATGTTCAAAGGCGAAATTCTGGGAATATTGGGCAAGATGGATTCGGGCGTTTTTACACTTTCAGGTATACTTTCAGGTGATATTTCTTATGACCAGGGTTCGATTTCTTTATATGAGAGACTGGTGGAGGCGGACAGCTCCGAGAAGATGATGCAGTCAGGGATTTATCATATTACATCAACCCCAAAACTGAATATTAATTTTACGGTAGCAGAGAGCCTGTGTATAACAACACCTTCCAATATTAAGAAAAAGTGGGTTACACATAAAATAATGCTGAAGGAAGCCAGAGACATTTTATTGCGGTATCGGCTCAACGTAGACCCGAATAAAAAAACGTACCAACTTAAACCTTATGAATGCAGCATAATAGAAATAATTCGTGCAGTTACTATGAACTGCGAAGTTATAATACTTGAAAATGTACTTCATCCGCATGCTCAGGATGCGAATAAAGAATACTACAGGTTATTGATGGATCTGTCTGCAGCGGGAAAAACAATTGTAATAATCGGAACCGACTTGAAGACTCCGATAAAAATTTCTGACCGTATTATTTTAATGCGAGATGGCAGAGTGGATGGCATATTTCATAAAGACAGGTTCGATTCTGCTGCTGTTAGTCGGATGCTGGATCCGCTCTCGCAAATCGGGAACAGCCGGGAAAACTCACATATTCCCGAAGGCCCTAAAATACTTGAATTGAAGAATATTGAAATAGAAGGTTACAACATCGATTATGCCTTTGTCAGAGCCGGAGAAGCGGTGGGGTTTGTTGACGGGTTGGGAAATGCGTTCCAACCGGTGGCAAAACTCTTAAATGGTGAAGAGAAGATTGGCAAAGAGATCTGGCTGCAGGGAATGCCGGTTAAGCTCAGATCCAGAAGGGATGCTGTTAGCAATGGAATCGGCTATATAACAAAATTCAATTCAAAGCAAATGATACTAGATCATATGACGATTGAGGATAATATTTTGCTTATGAAATATAAACTCTATAATAAGTTTGGTTTTATCGATCGGAAGTGGTGTGATTTTGCCTCGACAGAATACCTGGAAGAATATCATATACCGGGTGGGTTTAGCAAGCTGCTTCCCAGTCAGGTGGATTCACGGACGAGAGCATTCATTCCAAGAATCAAGTGGGGAGCTGTAAAACCAAAATTAGTAGTTATGTTCAATGTTTTTGCGAATATGGATTCGATGATGAAAGCAGATGTCTATGAGTATATCGACAAACTAAGGAAGAACGGTGTGGGTTTTGTATTTTGTGTTTCGGCCGGGGATGATCTGATGGACATATGTGACCGTCTGTATATTGTGGACCGTGATGAAGGCTTGCGTATCTACGATAATAGCAGCGGAAGAAAAAGTAATGATTAAAGTGAGTTTGGATAACTGAAAAGAACCTCCTGATTCTAGTTATTGGTTTTTTTAACCTTTATTAGAATCAGGGGGTTTTTGTGAAGCGATATTTTATAAATCGTTTATTTGTCCACTCATTCGTAGAATCATCCCATTGTGATGTGAGTTGAATAAAATTATAATGATTATGAGTCAGTTAACCATTTTATGACAGCTACTCTAATGGTATTGAGAAAGCAGGAGGTGTGAATAATGCCGGCAGGACAACGGTATTGGGTGGAAGAAGGTATTTTAGGTAACCAAATAACTAATGTTGACACGAACAATGATGGAAAGATGGATCATTATTGTTTTGCAATCATCAATAAGTTTTTACATGCCAAGCACCCTTTGGGGTGGATACGTAATGTAACGCTGAAGATTGACGGTCAAACGATTCGTAATGATAAGGCATATTTTGTTTTGAGAGGGCAGTGGATAAGTTTGAAACATATGCCGACAGTTACGGATATCTGGTGGAATTTAGTTGAAAAAGCAGAAATTTATGTTGAGAAAGAAGATGGGCTTGAACAAGGCAGACATGCTGTTGAATGTAATCTTGAATTGTCACTGCATGAGAATACGCGTACTGTGGATGTAAAAGATGCATGGCAAAGACTGGATATGAATATTAGCTCTGAAATGGAAGTATTTTAAACGAGAGGAGGATTATAATGCAATGAAAACAATCGGAGTAAATTTATGGTCTTTAATGCCGATGACATTCAATTTCCAAAAACCAGATTATGAGCTATATAAAGCTGTTGCAGATATGGGGAGCGAGTATATAGATTTTATTGAAGATTATATGCCATGCCATCCCCATCCTGATTTAGCGGAAATCGGAAGTGTTAAGGCAAGGGTAAAGGAGTACGGTCTTAAAATTGGGCAGATATGGTTTTACACGGATATTCTGGGTGGTGCATATTTAACGTCCAAACAACACATGGTGAATCAGTTGCAGGAATTTTTATATATAGCCAGAGAGATGGATGCGAGATTTATGTGTATCCCCTTGATTCTGAATAGCCCAGGCAAGAGTATGGAAGAGGGTTATTCGCCATATGTAGACATGCTGACTCAGGTTCTGCCACTTGCAGAGAAATTGGATATTCCCATTACCATTGAATATGCCCGCCCTGGCTTGCCCCAAATGGCTTTAAAAATGGCAAAAGAGGTTCGATCAAAATACTTGACCCTGACGCCGGATTTTGAAGCATGGAGAATAGCCACGGAAGACATTCCATTGGTACATGTAGAATCCCAAAGTTCTGTATCGGGGCCTGAACCGATTGAGTTATTTTACGAGGCACTGCCCTACTCGCGTAATATACATGCCAAGTTACTTGCATTTGATGAACATGGTGAAGAACCCCATTTCCCTATTGCAGGCTTGATGAATGCGATTAATGAAAGTGATGACGATCATCATCTGTGTATTGAGTATGAGGGGTGGATTCCGGATATTAACCCTCAACTGGACTGTGTAACAGAAACAAGGAAATGTGTAGACCTGCTAAAAAGATATCTGATATAAAAATATAAAAAGTAAAGGGGAAAAGTTGAAATGAAAAAATATAATGTGTTGGTGTTAGTATTATTGGTCGTATTAAGTATGGTCGCATGTTCGAAAAAGCCTGCAGAAGGAACTTCCGTAACGGAAGGGACATCGGCTGAAACTTCAGCGGCTGGTGAGCAGCGTGTAATAAAAATTGCCCACTGTGCACCTGATCAGGACGTGGCACAAAAAGAGTTTTCTGATTGTATTAAAGCAAATATACGAAAAATTAATGAACAGAGTCTGGGCTATACAGTAGAATACACCATCTTCAATGCCCAGTATGATCAGCAGGCACAAATCGGACATATTGAGACTGTAATGGTTCAGGACTTTGATGTTCTTATTGTATTTGGTGTAGACAGCGAAGGTACTGCTCCTGTAGTTAAGCAGGCTCACGAAGCAGGTTTGATTGTAATTGATATATGCAATCTTGGGTACCCGGATATCGTAGACATGATATTCTTTGGCAATAATGAACTCCTATATGCCGACTTAAGAGACCAGTTCCTTGATGCGTATCTCAAAGCGAATCCAGAGTTGCATCTTAATACGGGGGTAATATATGGTTCTATGAATCAACTTCCCCAGCTGCCCCGTGGAGACAGAATGCTGGATTATGCTGAAGAAAACCCTGATCGGGTAACAATCCTCGATAACCAAACAGGTGAATGGTATGCCGATAAAGCTATGAGTATAACCGAAGACTGGATGCAGACCTACCCCAATATGAATTTCGTCTGTTCTGCTAATGACCAGATGACCGTAGGCATTGTTCAGGCTCTTAAATCGGCCGGGAAGTTAGATGATTTCCTTATAACAAGTGTTGATTGCACAGACGAGGCACTTGAGATGGTTAGTTTAGGTGAAATTGGCTGTACGATTGGGGTTGATAATTACGATTATGCAGTAGAATTAATTGATGTAGCAATAAGACTTGCTTTAGGAGAGACCTTCGATAAGGAATACTATATGGAAAACATCCGGTGCATAACCAAAGACAATGTAGAGGAATACATTAAGACCAAGGCGGAATTGAAAGCACAATTAGGTAACTAATGCATCGGTTGATCATCAATATAGATACACCTGTCGGCTCAATAAACAGACAGGTGTATCTTAAAAAGATATTTCTTATAACGGTATAGGAGTATATTATGGCTGAAACAGTATTAAATATGATCGGGATTACAAAGGTGTTCGCTGGTGTTAAGGCTTTGCAAAATGTCGAGTTGGAGCTGAAAAAGGGTGAGGTTCATGCTTTATTAGGAGAAAACGGTGCGGGGAAATCTACATTGATGAAAATATTGATCGGAATGTACCAGCCTGATAAAGGAAACATTATATATAACGGAAAAGAAGTACAGTTTAAAAATATTGCCGAGGCATTAAACAGTGGTATTTCCATGATCCATCAGGAAATCAGCCTTGTTCAGCAAATGGATGTTGCTGAAAATATCTGGCTGGGGCGAGAGAAACAATTTATGTCATCAGCAATCATAGACATAAAAAAGCGTTATGCTAAAACGGTTGAGTTGCTTAATGAACTGGAAATTAAAATTGATCCGACAAAAATGGTAAAGGATCTTAGTGTTGCCCAGATGCAGTTGGTAGAACTGGCACGTGCGGTGTCATACAATGCAAACATCATAATAATGGATGAGCCTACTTCTGCACTGACTGCACGGGAAATAGAGTTACTTTACAAAATAGTACGGAAACTCACGAAAAAAGGCGTAACGATTATCTATATTTCCCATAAGTTTGATGAGATATTAGAAATATGTAATAAAGTTACTGTTTTACGGGATGGTAAATATATTGATACCATGGGGATTGAAAACTTGTCTGCGGATAAACTTGTTAATCTGGTGGTCGGCCGGGAACTGAACGATATGTTTGTGAAGTATCAGACTACCTTTGGAGAAGAAGTCATCAGAGTAGAAAATTTTACAAGTGCGGGTGAGTTCTATGATGTCAATTTTTCTGTACGTGCGGGTGAAGTCCTCGGCTTCTACGGTTTGATGGGAGCGGGAAGAACAGAAATTATGCGTGCAATATTTGGTATCGATGAATACACATCAGGCAATATTTACGTGAACGGAGAAAAGGCAACAATAAAAACCCCCAATGCAGCAATAAAAATCGGTATTGGCATGCTTACGGAGGACAGGTTACGTTTAGGTGTCATACACTCATTATCAGTAATTGCAAATACAACAATTTCTGTTTTTCGAAGAGTATGTAATCGTTTTGGAGTATTTAGGAAGGCGAATGAATTGAATGTATTTCAAGAGGAATCGAATACACTTTCCATAAAATATTCTTCACCCTATGAACTGATCGGACAGTTAAGTGGCGGGAATCAGCAAAAGGTCATGATCGGAAGATGGCTTTTGATAAGACCTAAGGTATTAATTTTGGACGAACCTACAAGAGGGATAGATATTGGTGCAAAAATGGAAATATACTCTGTTATTGATGGGTTGGCAAAAGCGGGTATGGCTATCATCCTGGTATCTTCTGAGCTTCCGGAAATTCTTGCAATGTCTGATCAGGTTCGGGTTGTACGTGATGGTAAAATAGTATTTGAGTGTCCGGGTGCAGAAGCAGATCAGGTAACACTTGTAAGCCACGCATTTGGTGTATAAGTAGAGGATTGAGAAAGGTTTATTATTATGGAAAAATTAAATAGCGATAGTAGAGAGAATAACTTAATTAACAATATTCTTATGTCCAATAAAGCGTTTCTGATGGTTATCATTATGTTTGTTGTGATTGCATCACTGTCTGATGCTTTTCTTTCACCGACAAATCTTTTAAATGTCCTGCGCCAAATTTGTGTAAATGCAATCGTTGCACTGGGCTTCACATTTGTAATTGGATCCGGACAGATTGATTTGTCAGTAGGTTCGGTTGTCGGCTTCATTGGTGTTGTTATGGCAATGTTGATGAGATATGCGAATGTACCTGTGCCCATTGCAATATTATGTGGGCTTGTGGTTGGTATCGGCTGCGGAGCACTGAATGCGCTTGTCATATCAGCCTTTAAGCTGCCGCCCTTTGTTGTAACTCTTGCCACTCAGTCTCTTTTTAGAGGTCTTATATATATAACTACGAAGATGACGCCTGTTACAAGACTGCCGGAAGCATTTATTTTTATCGGACAGGGTTACATATTTGGAATTCCGGTTCCGGTTTATTTAATGGTTATCATGATAATTATCATGTATATTGTAGCTAACAGGACAATGTTCGGGCGTTATGTAATTGCTGTCGGAGGTAATCCGGAGGCCTCCAAGGCAAGTGGAATAAGTATCTTTAAAACCAGATTAGGTATCTTTATCAATATGGGTATTTGTGCAACCGTGGCTGCTGTAATCCTTACAGCTCGAACGGCGTCGGCTCAGGTTAATGCAGGGGTCAACTCGGAACTTGATGCAATTGCTGCGGTGGTTATTGGTGGAACATCGATGGTTGGTGGAAATACGAATATTATTGGAACAGTATTTGGTGCAATTGTGATTGGTCTGACCAGTAACGGATTGAATTTGCTGGGAGTTGAAACAAACTATCAGATTATAGCGAAGGGATTGCTGATATTGTTTGCACTGATACTCGATTCGATGACAGCAAAATTTTATGCGAATCTGCGTAAGAAGCAGGCACTATCGTCGATGGAGAAATAGAAGTATTTTCCACATGAAAAGAGGGATGGTATGGTTAGAGTGGGAATTATCGGATGCGGGAAAATTGCTCAGGTTCGTCATTTTCCTGAATATGCTGCAAATTCCAATGTGAAAATTATTGGCTGCTATGATGGAAATCCAAAGCGAACGGAAGAAGTCGCTGGGCAATATAATATTAAAGCATATGATTCATATGAAGAGCTTTTATCTGATAAAGAGATAGATGCTGTAAGTATCTGTGTCGCAAATAATGCTCATGCCGAAATTTCTATAGCAGCATTGAACAATGGCAAACATGTGCTTTGCGAAAAACCGATGGCGACAACACTTGAAGACTGTGAAAACATGGTAGCAACTGCGGATAAGAGTAATAAATACCTGATGATTGGTCAAAATCAGAGATTGGCAAAAGCGCATATGAAAGCCAAGGAATTGATATCAAGTGGTACAATCGGAAAGGTGTTATCTTTTAAAACAACCTTTGGTCATAGTGGACCACAAACCTGGAGTGTGGATCCGGGAAAAAATGTTTGGTTTTTTGATAAAAATGTTGCAGTAATGGGTGTAATGGCAGATTTAGGAGTTCATAAAACAGATTTACTTCAGTATCTGGTTGGAAGTGAAATCGTAGAGACAACAGCAAAGCTTGAAACCATCTCTACGAGGGATGCTGCGGGAAATTTAATTGGGGTAGATGATAATGCAATATGCATTTACAAAATGAGCAATGGTGCTATAGGAACAATGTCTGTTAGCTGGAGCTATGCACAGGAAGATAATTCTACAATTATTTATGGTTCAGAAGGAATCATACATATATATGATGATCCGCAGTACTCGTTAGTTATCGTTAATAATGACGGTGATAGGATATTTTATGAACTGGATCATATTCAAACGAATGATAATCAGACGGCTTCGGGAATTATTGATTCCTTTGTAGACTGCATCGAGAATAATCATGAACCAGAGATATCAGGACGCAATGTTTTAAGCGCTATGAGAGCTGTATTTGCCAGTATTCAATCAAGTAAAGAAGGCAGAACAATTATAGTTAACAGTAAATGTTGAGATTTTGAATAGCAGATACGCGATGTAACAAATGAAAGGTTGCTGCCCAAACAGTGACCGACCAGGCAGCGGAAAGTGAGGAAACACATGAATTTAGGATTTGTCAGTGCGATTTTAGACCAGAGTAATTTTGAAGAGATGATGACAATAGCTGGGGAATTGGGTTTTCAGTGTGTGGAGGTTGCCTGCTGGCCGGGCGGTAAAGCAGAACGGCGATATGCGGGAGTCAGCCATATTGATGTTGACCGGGTGCTTTTGGATCGTGAATATTATCAGCATATTATGGATTACAGTAAAGAAACGAAGGTTGAGATTTCTTCTCTTGCATATTATCCCAACCCAATGGACGGGGATTTGGAGAAAAGGAGTGTGGCTATTAATCATTTACGAAAGTTAATTCAGGCAAGTACAAAGCTGGGTATTGGCATGGTCACGACTTTTATTGGTCGAGACCAGACGAAGACAGTAGAGGAAAATCTGGAACTGGTGAAGGAAATCTGGCCACCGCTTTTAGAACTGGCAAGAGAGCAAAATGTCAAGGTTGCAATTGAAAACTGCCCGATGTTATTTGGCAGCGACCAGTGGCCGGGCGGACAGAATTTAATGACAACGCCGTCCATCTGGAAGCAGGTGTTTGAGATTTTACCTTATGATAACCTGGGAATCAACTATGACCCATCCCATTTTGTCTGGCAGATGATTGATTATATCAAACCGATTTATGAGTTTAAGGACAAGATTTTCCATATTCATTACAAAGACATTAAAGTGCATCAGGATAAACTGAACCAGGTCGGGATTATGGCATACCCGCTGGAATTTATGTCACCAAAGCTTCCGGGGCTGGGGGATGTGGACTGGGGAAGCTATATCAGTGCTTTGACTGATATTGGCTATGACGGATATGCCTGTATTGAAGTCGAGGATAAGGCGTTTGAGGGAAGTGTGGAAAATGTATTGGACAGTCTGAAATTAAGTAAGAAATATATCGAACAGATGTAAGAAACGAAGCTGGTAAATCTGATTTTTCCATTGGCATCCGTTACCGGAGTGGCTACGACGAGGTACTTCCTCTGGTAAAACCTGGTAAGCGATATGACGAGGTACGGCACAGCGATTCCATCATCGCGTTGATTCGTGAATTATCTGTAGACATGAATGATGCTGAAATAGCTGATTATCTGAAGCAAAAACAGATATTCACAAAAACCGGCAAGGAATTCACGATTCCCTCCATCAAATGGATCCGCTACAAACATAAGATTTACCCGGCTCTGGATATCAAAATAATCATCTTCTGCATGATAGGAATGTTCTACAGCTTTAAATGAAGAATTGATAACGTACAAAAGTAGTAGCACTTGTATAAGTGTTGCTACTTTTGCCTGTCGGTACTTTGACGCTTACACTCAATTTTTATAGTGAAATAGAGGAGCAAGGAGTGTTCATGGGGTCAGGAACCGATAGTACCTACTGCATTACTTTCAGGAATCAGGTCTGCCTGATCTTTCAAAACTCGACAGGCATCATCATCATTTGTGTAGCTAATACCGGATACTCGGCGATTTCAACCGGCATTCGTCAATTTATACATGGAAGTGCATTAAAATTTATTTAAATTAATCTGCTGTGCATCGAGACGGCATTGATAAGCAGCATTATAGCTTGACAAAACAGAAGAAAGAGTTTATTCTTATGTAGACTGGCGTTCAGTCAAATGGTAAGGAGGATTGAGCATGAGAATTACGAAAGACGCTGATGACCGCAAAAATGAAATTTTAGATGTTGCCGGTGCGCTTTT
>Ga0153946_1000776_pt1 | contig 14168 bp, 14 predicted proteins | sample TSNJ030MetaG_FD_104751 | JGI IMG/M metagenome (GOLD analysis project Ga0153946, IMG submission 104751) | Attine ant fungus gardens microbial communities from New Jersey, USA - TSNJ030 MetaG | ecosystem: Host-associated > Fungi > Mycelium > Unclassified | place: USA: New Jersey, Wharton State... | reverse complement strand
TCTCCCGGCTGAATGCCCGGATAACCGGCAGACCGGTCAGAATCTCTCTGGTAACCAGGTTGAGGCGGTCCACCAGACTCTGAAGCTTTTTGAAACGCGGCATCACAATTGAAAATAAGATAATAACAACCAGTAATATTACCGCAACTGCAAGCCCGATAATCCAGGACATCGAAGCATTGGTCTGGAACACCTGATACACGCCCCCAAGAGCCAGCACCGGTGAATACAATACCATCCGCAGCATCATTGCCGACAGCATCTGAATCTGCTGAATATCATTGGTGCTCCGGGTGATCAGCGAAGCCGTTGAAAACTGATCAAACTCACTATTCGAATATCCAACCACCTTCTGAAAGACACTGCTGCGAAGCTCATGTCCTACCGCCGCAGCGATCCTGGCTGCCATCAATCCTACCAGAACACTTGCAGCCATCCCCAGAAAAGCAAACCCGATCATCTTGATCCCAGTATTCAATATATAGCTGATCTGAATCTTATCTGTATCAATATCCAGTTTCTGATATACATTTTTAACGTAATTCGTCGCCGACTGCTCCACAATCGTATCCGGCATCTCTGCCATTCCCTCAGCAATCTGCTCCAGAAGCGGCTCCCACTGCTCTGCCGGTATCATCCGAATCACATCAAATACACTGGTATCCTCAGTAACCGCCCCTTCCGGCATATTGGAAAACAGCGCATCCTTAATTTCCGCAGTCTGTTCACTATCTGATTCAAATCCAGTAACCAGCAGCATCGGCAGTCCCATGATATCGCTCAATTCCTGCAGCTTATCATCATCCTGCTGAACATCCTTCTTTAGAATATATGCTTCCTGATCATATTCGGTATCATTCAGCGTAAACTCTTCCAACACCTGATCCTGGTCACTCTGCGTCATAAACAGCAGCAGCTTTTCCATATCTGTTTTCGCAATCTGTGCCGGCACCGCAGTATCGATTCCGCTCTGCTGAATCCCGACATTCACAATATCCGATGTATAGCTCGGCAGGGCCAGATCGCAATAGGCCTGCAATATCAGTACACACATAATCAATAAAATCTTTCCTGCATGCGGCTTCAAAAACTTAAATAATTTCCTCATCCTGTAACTCCCTTCTCCTGTCTATATGCTGGAAACAATCCATAAACCCGCTCTCATCCCAGTCACTCACACTCATCAGATTATCATGCATCTGCAGCAAAAACCGCCGGAACAACAGCTTCTCCTCCAGCGTAAACCCTTCAAACAGAGTCTCCTCCATCTTCGTAATGCTTTGCTTCACAAGGGCCACACACTTCACACCCTTCTCCTGCAATTCAATCCGGATAATCCGCTGATCCTTCTCATCCACCCGCCGGCTGATATATCCCTTATTCTCCATCTTCTTCAAAGCCACCGTCATACTCGGCGGAGTAATCCCGACATGATCCGCCAGTTCCCGCTGAGACATCGCCCCGTACTCCTCCAATGAAAAAAGTATTGCCGCACTCCCCGGCTTTAAGCCAACTTCCCGAAAACTCGGAACCGTCTGCTGTTTCGTCAGATGAACAACCTTTTGCAAGATAACCGGAAGCGGCGCCTCATTAATATTCTTTTCCATAACCTCCACCTTTTTGTTAGACATCTAATGAATAGATTATGCTTCTTCCTTAATAATGTCAACGAAAACTTAATCGATTTCATAAAAAAATCATACTTTTTCACAAATAATTAATAGAAAAACTAACTAATCGGTTCAACACCATATCGCATTGTTTTATAGATTGTAGTTCCTATTTCAATTGCTGTTGCCACACAGATTATCGCAAGAACGATATTTGAAAGCAAACCGGTTTCCCAGTAAAAAAGAATGTCACCTTTCGAAGTAATTTCTTTCCCAAATTCTGCAACTACCTCATCTACAAAGGTTGGACTCCAGATTGGCAGAACCTTAAAGACTATTACTGATAATACCAGCTGAAGTGCACATGTAACAATATTTCCAATCATAACCATCTTGCAATAGCATCCGGCAACCAGCTTAATAATTTCATCGATGAAGGAAGCAAAAAAAATCAAAGACAATACTGGAATTATTGTCGGCCACTGTTCCAGATTGAATATCGAAATCGTCCGCACCAACTTACCATCATCAAAAACATATGCCCCAAATAATTGCGGTGCAAATATCATCATAGCACCAAATATCATTATAAATACCAGCCCGGCAATCGTTTCCGTTCTGCTGATCAGGCTTTTCTTATTCGGCACCGGCCTCATTTGATTAGGTGCCCATGCTTTCTTATTAAGATTAATATCATCATTCAGATTATTAACACTCCATACCTTCTTCTCTCTTATGTCAACCTTAACCTTCAGGCGTTCCAAAATTGCGAAGACAAGTGTTACCATACCAAATCCATAAATCAAAGGTCCAATCAAATCTGCCTCGGCAAAACCATCTATAATAGTAGAAACGATAAATGACAGAATACTTGATGCCGCAATACAAATCAATACAATCTTCAATACCCATACATAGTTATCGTAATATTCAGGACTGATCACATAGCTCCTGTCATCCCGATATTTCTTGGCAAATTCTGCGGGATCCCCCAACTTGCTGAGCACACTTTCCATATTGCTGCTTTCTGCTTCATACATATCCTCAATCAATTCCTGAAGCTCCATGCGGATATCTTCTTTGTGCGCACTTGGTACCCGCCGGATCACCTCATATATATAACGTTCCATTAACTCTCTGTCTTTTTCATTCATGCCTAACCCTCCTCAAATAAATCTTTCATGCTGACGGCAATTGCCTCCCAATGCGCTCTTAATTCCAGATAGATCGAATCGCCCTGCGGGGTCCGCCGATAATACTTTCGCGGCTTTGATTCTCCGACTTCCCATCTGCTGGCCAGCAGACCTTGCTTCTCCAGTCTGCGCAGCAGCGGATAAAGGGTATTGGGATCAATCGAAACACCTTTTTCTTCCAGATTCTGAACCAGCGCGTACCCATACTTGGCTTCCTTCAGCTGACTTAATACACTCAATATTAAAGTACCTCTTCTTAACTCCTGAATAAGACCGCTTAGTATATCCTTTTCTTCTCCCATGCCGTACCTCCTGAACACATTATACTGTGTGTCGCACATTATTGTCAATATCAAAATACTTTCAACAAAAAATACCAGCTATAGTAAGAATTTCAGCAGATCTTTTCAGACGCCATCACACTATACCCGGTATTCTTTGTAAATCAAAATAAACTTGTACTCACCTTTAAGTTACAATTGTCTCATGTTAACATCTACACCTTCTTTTTTGACGTTATGAGCCTGATTCTGATTTTCAGCCTTCTTCTTTTCAGTCACATTATTAAAGCGGTTTTCTGCTTTTTGCTGATTCCATTCTTCCTGTTCTTTCTTATTCATAATTTTAATCACCTCAATTTTTATTATTCGAAAATAAAGCTTCAAATATACGATTTTTCATGAAATATCATTGACTTCTGTCTCTCAATACGGTATAGTCAATTCATACAAATCAGATTAAAGATCATTGCTTTTTTCGTTAATATGTCGGTGATTTACTGATTTGAAACTCATAATTAAATACCGCGCGAGAGAGATTAAGAATTTGAGGATAACAATTTTATTTTTGTTGTCCTTTTTTATTTCTCTAGTGTACCGGCACGTTGATGTTTAATCAAACTGTACTGTACCAGTTTCCGTATCAAGGCCTTCCGCCGGCTGGAAATACATACTCTTGCGCGTATTTATTTATGTGGCAGCAGGTTTTCTAATATTAAAAACGGAGGTATGTCAAATGTCAAATGTCAAAGAAAACTTAAAACAACTATTGCGGGAACTGCATGACACTATGGGAATTCCCGGCTGTGAGCAGGAAGTGATCCGCTATGTGCGCGATCAAATAAGTCCTTATGCCGACGAATTTGAAATCACCGCAACAGGAACCGTGATCGCGGTTAAAAAGGGGAACCGTCCGGGACCAAACCTGGTCGTAGGCGCGCACATGGACGAAATCGGATTCGTAGTAAAGAACATTCTGCCAACCGGATTCCTGCTCATCGACAAAGTCGGTGGTGTGCCGGACAATATCATGCTGGGCCGCAAGGTGTTAGTTTCCACCAAACGGATTCCCGGTATCATTGGGACGAAACCGGGCCATCTTCAGACTCCGGAAGAAGCTAAAATGATTCAGCCGGTTTCCAAGTGCTATGTGGATGTTGGTCTGGATTCTTGTGAGGAAGTAGAGGCTGTCGGTATCCGCATCGGTGACCCGATCATCTTTAAGAGTGACTTCAACGAAATGGCTAATCCGGATTTGATTTCTACCAGGGCAATTGATGACCGTATGAACTGTGCGATTATTATCGAAATGTTCAAGAATCTGGATCATGACTTCGGCGGTAATCTATATGGTATCTTTACTGTTCGTGAAGAAGCCGGACTGTTCGGTGCCAGATACGCCCTGACCGGGCTGGATGTGGACTATGCCATTGCATTAGATACGATTCCAGCCGGTGGCACACCTGATCTGGATTCTGTGCGGCAGCTTCCGATCTATATGGGCAAAGGACCGGGGCTTCCGATTACTGACGGTGTCGGCCACACGTTATTCCAGTTCATCCATCCGGGTGTACGGCGGATTATCGAAGAGACAGCTGCTGAGAATGATATTAATCTTCAGATTCTGACGCTGTTAGGGTATGGATATACAACTGACGCTTCTGCATTCTCTTACGCCAACCGGGGGGTTCCTACGGCAACATTGACTGTACCGCGAAGATATTCGCATTCGCCGGTTGAATTGGTAAATCTGAATGATGCTGTTGATTTGTATAATCTGTTGATTGCAATTACCCGGAAGAATGAAGATGCTGATTTGTCGTTCATTTAGTAATATTATTTAAATAGAGTAGAGAAATAATAGCTTGTATTATTTCCCTCTCGTTGAACCGTACGTACGGGTCTCGTATACGGCTCTACAACTTATATTCCAACATTTCTTTGATAATAGTTTAAAGGATTGAGCAAACCCGCTCCGTCCTTTATTCTGTTCTCAAGTAATTCTGGACTGATTATAAAGTTTACTACATTCATACCACTTTTCCTGTACCATCCAAGTCTTGAATTGGCAACTTTGAAAATATCTTCATGTTTAAATCCATTTCCATATTTCCTATTGAGATAGCTTAGGTTTTTATAGATTGTTTTTGGCGTTTTCCATTGTTTTATGACTATGACTCTTATTTTGTGTCTTAGCCATGCCCCGAATTCTTCCATGAATTGCTTCATCATTCCTATTCTGAAATAATTAATCCATCCTCTCACGATTTCATTCACTCGCTTGATTGTAACTGCCAGTGGTCTTGCGACAGCTCTATTCCTCTTTAGGTATTCACTTAGCTTTTGCTTTAATGCCTTTTTCTTCTCGGTGGTTGGTTTTACTTTCCATTCTCCTCCGTATTTTAGAAACGTGAATCCAAGATACTTACTTCTTGTCGGTTTTACAACTTTTGTCTTAGTTGCATTTACCTTTAGGAACAGTTTTCTTTCTAGCCAGTCACTTATGGATTTCATTACTCGATTGGCTGCCAACTCGCTTTTTGTAAATATCAGTATATCGTCCGCGTATCTCACGAAACGCAGTGCTCGCTGTTCCAATTCCTTATCTAATTTATCAAGATATACATTCGAACAGATGACTGACAATGGTCCGCCTTGTGGTACTCCTGTCTTTGTCGCTTTTTCCAGTCCGTTTTCCATTACTCCTGCTTTGAGATATTTCCTAATCAGGTTTAATGTTGTACTGTCTTTTACTTGCTCTCTAAGAACTTGAATTAATTTATCATGGTTTACTTTATCGAAAAACTGTTCTATATCAATATCTATTACCCATTCGTATCCATCATTTAAATATTCAAGTGCTGTAGGAATTCCCAGTGGTCTTTTCTTTCCATTGCTTTTGGGTATATATACTCTCCTCACCGGTTTGGGCATATAGGTTCTGTTTCTGAGGGAATGTACAATTGTATCTTTATTTTCCCTTATATATGCTCCTAATTCCTCTACCGTAATTCCATCCACTCCGCTTGCACCTTTATTGGCTACTACCTTCTTATAGGCTCTGTTCAGATTATCTTTCGATGTAATCACTTCTATTAATTCCATTGTTGTTACTCCTCTGTTTATCCCAAAATTCATACACATCTCCCCTCTAAGTATAGACAGTATCCCTCGGTTACGTTCCTACTCTTTCTGCCCACTCGATTTCTGACTTATGTATTATTTTAATCATAACGATTTGTACTATAAATCGTTTCTGTCCTTCGGCTTATTTATTACACCTACTATGACTTCATCTGACTCCCTACCCCAAACCTTTTTCGACCATATCTTTTGACATGTGGGTAGGGTCTCCCAGGGTAAGACACTAATCTTTCGTTCCACAACCTCTTGATTTACAACTTCGGTTTACGTTTACCATTCGGGCTTAAGTTTGTCAAGCAACCTCACCCTCCTAATCGCCTTATCAAGTTTCTGTTCGTAGGCTCAAGAATTTCGCTACACCACTTCCTTCATCCATACCATTACTGATACCAACTTGTGGTTCACTACACTTGGCGGTAAATACCCGTGGCTGGACTTTCACCAGCTAGATTAGTGCCATGCCTGGCACACTTGCAGAGAGGCCGCAGCATGCTGCGGCCTCTCTCGTTCAGAGAATGTTATGAAGAATCAGACAGAAGATGCCCCTGATCATGTATAAAATAAAAAAACAGGGTCACGGCCAGCAGATCTGCACAGCCGCCGGGACTAATGTTTCTTTGAATAAATAGCTCATCCAATTGCTTTACTGCCTTCATGTCAACAGCTTTATCTTCGCTTCGGTTCAAGACTGCCGCTGCACCATTGCGCGCTTCTTCTGCAATCTCCATATTATGTCGGGATAATATGTTCGTATCCTTCGTATTGGCGATCAGTTCCAGGAGACTTCTGATACAGGCTGTGTTGATATCGCTTCCTTTTTCTACTTCCCGGATGAAGATCGGCAGAGATATCTCTGTTACGGTTTGAAATCCGCTTTCTGCCTCAGCTCTGGCTCCGCCGATGCCATATTTCAGATAAACAGCTTCTCCTTTGGTTAAATGGACTTTTTCCTTCAGTCCCGCAAAGGCCTGCTTAGAAAGGCCGCTGCATAACCTTTTAACCTCGCCTGTAATATTTCTCACCGATAATTCTGCTGCCGGACCCAGGCGTCCGATCGCACCACACAGAAAACCAAGCGAAAAGATAATTCCCTTGTGCGTGTTCACTCCTTTGGTCAGTCTGAACATCTTTCCCTCTGCTTCTATGCCATATCGCTGCAAATCCCTTTGCGTCTCTTTACAGGACCGCCGCGCAGATTCTATTCCAATCTCAGTAAACCGCTCAAATACGCCATGCAGGGCGCTTGCCGAATCCATAAATGTGTAAAAATCCATATCTTGATGCGCCCCATTATTGTTTCGATCCACCAGGCCCGGCTTGGGTGTTACTGACACTTCATATAATATAGCCCTGAGGGCACTCTGACCGACGTGGTAAATGAACTCTTCTTTTCTCATGAATCCCTCTCTTGTGAAATCTCCCTAAGTACTGCTTCACGTTCCAGCAGCTGTACATCAAACAGACCTTTTGCCAGAACGGTCTTCTGTCCTGATTGCAGTTCTTTTAGCTTTATCCCGTAAATGTCACGATATTCTACTTCTACATCAAACGCTGTCTGCTGAATCTTCTCAAGCTTCAACAGTCTTTCTGCAAATCGCTTTAAATCCGCCCCTGCGGTAATGCTTTTTACAAATACGTCAATGTCTGAATCGGTATTCCGGTATGGCCGTCCGGTTATCTCCTGCAGTGCTGAAGATCCGTATATTCCAGCCCGCAGCCCACAGTCTGCAGCCAGCACTGCCAGCTGCTTATACAGTTGTTTGTCTCTGGCTCTTTCCAATACTTCAAAAGGGGTAAGAACTCCATTGATATACTCTCCGGCCACCTCGCTGTTCAGTCGTATCCTGCTGCCGTCACAGTAATACCAGGTCGAATATCCCACTTGAATGAATTCCTGCCGCTTTGCTTCCTGACGTTTTATAATGCCGGGGATCCCCTCCCCGGCAATAATATTCCGAATAAATGTTTCTTTCGTCTTTGGATGCAGACGGCAGGCCGCCTGTACTGCCTGCTTTTTCCCTTCTTTATCTAAAAAAATCAGATCATGCCGCTTCATTATTGCTCCTAACTTTCCGCCGGGTTTGGCGAGGGGGGACTTTCTTTAATCCATGTTGGATCGGTCTTATTCTGCATCTGATAATCCTTCTGGGCCTGCAGTAAAACATCCAGCAGCCGGGTTTTCTCCGCCTGATCGATGATCACCTGACGCTGCGGCTTTCCGTATGGCACCATTGCCACTGCAGTCTTATCCGCCGCTAATTTCATATCCGGTGCTGTTCGGACAATTTTAGCCTTGATTCTGAGAATCGTTTTACTCAGACGCTCTGCTGTATTCCTCGCTCCTGCAGTCGTTGCCAGTATAACCGTCTCGTATTCTTCCTGCGCCCGTACTCTGGCGTAGGTTATAATCTTACCTTCCCGGTTACAGCAATGTCCTGCTTCTGTGACCGGAAAGGCATCTCCGGTGGGAAGGCCGCCGACGATCAAATCATACAGTTCCTCTTTTTCAGACGGAATCAACGTGATATCTTCCCGCAGTTCGATACCGTCCAAGGTGATCCAGCCAAATTCCTGACAGCCGTACAGATCATGCACCGTCCCCTGCACCAGCTGCCTGGCCGTCTCCAGAAGTTCCGTCTGAAGCGGTGTCCCTGCTGTTATAAAGATAAGGCCCCGGGGCAGCAAGTCTGCCAATCCCATCTTTACCGCATCATTCAACGCGGCATTTAGGAATGCCGACTCCCCGATCACTGCCCTCGGCCGCTCCTCACATAATGCCAGAATTAGTGCATCCCGGCTGGAGGCTTTTAAAAAGCTCCATTCCACTCCGTAGTCTATCAGCGCTTTGTGTGAGAACACATTTACCAGCGGAGGATATGTGAACAATATGTTATCACCCTGGCCGATTCCGGACAGCTCCAGCGCTTTTGCCGATGCCAGTTCCCGATCGGGAAGCTCATGATGCGTGACCCCGGTCAAATTCTGAAACGCTGTGGTTCCGGTGGTGACCGTTACATACGCCAGATTAAACGGGGTATGAATCTCCTCAATCACGTGTGCGCCTGTAGGACCCGCAATCCCTTTATCTGCCAGAGCTCTCCTGGGCATATCCGCTAATGTCGGAGCCGTCGAAAACTGCTCCACATATTCTCTTAATTGTTTCAATCGCTCCATACTCTCTCCGCCTTTACTTATAGATACCGGTTCTCAATCTGTGCAAATTCCGTTTCCATCTGATCCAGCACTTTCTTTCTCAGCGTACGACCGCCACGTTCTTCACCCAGCAGACCGCGTCCCCACGGACCGCATTGTTCCGACTGACCGGCCTGATTGAGTTTGTAAACTTCATCGATATGTCTGATAATCGCCGCTTTCATATCTTCTATATTTTCCACAATCTCTTCTACTCCGCCGAGCTTATAGAAGAAATCCGCACCGGAAGCAAAGACCGGATTGGTCTTCGACAATTCTTCCAGCGTCTCCAGATCACGCTTGGTAATACGCGCAATACTCGACAGCGGCATGACATGAATCATCGTTCCAAAGTCTTTCGACAGCGTCAGAATATGATCCGCCTGCAGCCCGTGACACAGGAAAGCACCGCTGATCGCCCGGCCGATGATCATGGCAATGACCGGATGACCGTGCTGTCTCGCTTCGGTCAGCGCCAGCTGATAAGAGCCGGTTGCTTTATTCATCCCGAAGATCTCCTCAACCTTTCCGGGACCATTCCCCGGAGAATCCACAATCAAAATCAATGGCCGCTTCTGCCCGGCCGGCTTATCTTTATCAGCCTCGATGGTCTTATAAACCGCAATCGCCATCTTATATGCTTCTTCCATCCCGATCACGCCGGCATATACTACCGGAAAACGCGGATTTCCTTTGGTCGCATCATTAGAAATCACAGTCGCTGCCCGGCCGCCGATTGTAATCGTTCCGATCACCGCTCCCGGTCCGATCTGATCGTCCTGCATATAATCACCAATTATATTTTCCAGAAAGGAACCTTCATCCATTATCATTGAAATGGCTTCCCGTCCTTTCCCCGTCATAATCTGAACCGACATATCAGCAGCCTCCTTTCTGACGTCTCTTCACTACCGACATAAATTCTTGATAGAACATATCCGGGATCGCCTCGCTGTTATCATTTCCAAAATAGTACCATACATCTTTCGCGTCTTTTGGATTCAGTCCGGCTGCCAATCCTACGATCCCCAGCTGCTCTTCTGTCAGTTCCGGCGTACCGATCGAACGGCATTCCTGGATCTGAGCGTAAGACATCTTAAGCACCTCTTCAATCTGACGCCGGAACCCGCCGATAGAATCCTCGACCAGATACGCACAATCACGCATAATATACTTATGCTTACCACCAGTCGTCCGGTAAATCAGGGCCCGGTCAGCTGAATCAAATTCCTTCTTACCCATTACCTCTTCGATAACCTCCGGGCCGGTCAGTCCGATCCGGCCCAGATCACTCATGATTACCATATCGGTCGCCACACATACAAACCCCATACCACCGAAGCATCCCACTTTACTGCCCACCAGTGAGATCACCGGCAGCTTGCCGCGGCATTTCTGGATCATCTCCATCACTTCCGCATGAGCCAGCAGCCCCGCATTTGCTTCATGCAGACGCACCCCGCCGGTCTCAAAAGAAAATACGACCGCCGGAACCCGGCTTTCATAATCGTCCGGATACTTCGCCTTGATCTTCTCATACAACTCCAATGCCAGCTTAAATGTTCCCACAATCTTAGCACCGCCAACTTCTCCAACGGCTCCGCCGATGAACCGGCCTTCCTGGGATATCACAAATACCGGCCGGCTGCTCATGGTACCGACACCGGTCACCACACCGTCATCAAAAGAAATCGCTTCGCCCAGAACCGGAAGATGCGGGCTTGTCATCTCATCAACCGGCGCAATCAGCTCCTCAAAAGTGCCTTCATCAACCAGATGAAATGCCCGTTCTCTGGCGGTTGCTTCATAAAAGCTCTGATCTTGAAATTCCTGCCATCCTTTCATTGCTTCATCCCCTCCTTTGCCTCAATCAGCGCTTGTTTCAAACGCATCGCTACGATAAACGGAGTGGAGTTATTATCATTAATCTCCAGCAGTACATTGCCCAGTTTATTCTCAAATATAAATTTCTCCAATACTTTTTCCCATATTTCATCAAATCCGGTGACTGGTGTAACGATTTTCACTTCCGCCGCGCCACCCAGTTCTTTATGCTTCATCAGAATTTCCATATCTCCGGAACCGACCACACCGGTATGAGACCACTCTTTCGGAAAGCTCTCGGTTTTACCTTCCGCTTTGATCTTAAAATTCATTTCGTGTAAAGCCATCTTCGCGCCTCCTTTTCCTTACCAATTCCGGAACCGTGCCGGCGGATTGTATAATCCTCCCGACCACTTCACCAGATCTCTTACATTCTTCGCTGCCAGCATACTGCGATTCGCTCTGGAAATATCAATACCCAGATCCTCCGGGGTTTTAACGATACCCTTGCGGCGAAGCTCTTTCGTCTCTTCCGGCTTTTCCTTAAGACCCACTTTTGTATAACCGGCCACCGCCCGGATCGCTGCCATCCGTTCTTCCATGGATGCGCATTTATGGATATATGCAATTCCTTCTTCGGTTACAATGTGCGTTACATCATCACCATAAATCATAACCGGCGGCAGTTCCATATCGGCACTCTCAGCCAGCTTCCAGGCATCCAGCTTCTCGACAAAGCCCGGTGCCATCTTCTCGCGGAAGGTCTCCTGCAGCTGCACAACCAACTTCTTACCTCTTGGCAGATCGCCGGTCAGCTGACTCTGGATGCCATTCTCGCTGCCGCACTTAAGCCAGGCACCGGAAGCGTGACGCCGACCGTGGGGATCACAACCCATGTTCGGGGCGCCGCCGAAACCAGCGACTCTGGATTCAGTAGCCGTACTGCTGTTACCATATGGATCGATCTGCAGTGTTCCGCCGACAAACATATCCAGCGCATAGTGTCCCGCCACCTGCGTAAAGGCACGGTTGGAGCGCAGACTGTCATCCGGTCCCAGAAAGAATACGTCAGACCGCTCTTTAATATAATTTTCCATACCATTTTCACCGCCGAAGCAATGGATATTCTTTACCCAGCCGCTCTCAATCGCCGGGATCAGCGTCGGATGCGGATTCAGCCCGAAGTAACTGCAAATCTTCCCTTTCAATCCCAGCTCCTCACCGTAGGTCGGCAGTAACAGTTCGATCGCAGCAGTGTCAAAGCCTACGCCATGATTTAATCTCTGAACGCCATACTCAGCATAAATGCCTTTAATTGCCATCATCGCCCTGAGCACCTGCGCATCGGTAATCAGCGACGGATCTCTGGTAAACAGCGGCTCTACATAGAAGGGCCGCGGTGCCTGAATGACAAAGTCTACCCAGTCGCCCGGGATGTCCACACGCGGCAGCTGATCAACGATCTCGTTCACCTGAACAATTATGATACCCTGCTTAAACTTGGCCGCCTCGACGATAACCGGCGTATCTTCCGTGTTGAATCCGGTATACAGATTCCCGTTAATATCGGCTTTCTCCGCCGCAATCAGCGCTACCCGCGGAGTCAGGTCGATAAAGTACCGGCCGTACAGTTCCAGATAAGTATGGATTGCTCCTAATTCAATCTTTCCTTCACGGATCATATTCGCCATTCTGCCTGCCTGCGGACCGGAAAAAGAATAATCAAGCTTCGTTGCGATCCCTTTTTCAAATACATCCAGATGGCTGCTCAATGCGATTGAAGACTGGACAATATGCAGGTCATGCACCCGCTCCTTACTCACCTGGCACAGGCATTCAGACAAAAAGTCCGCCTGCTTTTGATTATCTCCTTCAATATTTACTTTATCATGTGGTTTGATGACCGTTTCAAGCAGACTTACGGTATCTTCAGCTGCTACTTCTTTCCCCATTTTCACATAAGGAATCGCAGCTCTGATCCGGCTCATCCGATCACGTTTCAAACTATTCCAAACTTTATTATTTTCCATTTTTTCACTTCCTTGCTCTTTTTTGCATTCCAGCGGAGTGGAAAAACTTCCTAAATATGCATGACTCCCAACCCGCACCGTTCATGACTTGTGATGGGGTGAATCGAGGATTCGCCAAACATGGCTATTGCGATCCACTCAGCGTCTCTGACGATTGCTATCTTGATCGCGACATGCATCGACGAAGTGGTATTTACCAGAATCCCCCGTTTCGCCTCTTCAGCCGCGTGCAGCACCGCATGGATATCATGCGGCTTCTTCTCAGCCAGCCCTTCATTGAGCGTGGCCCCGATCACTGCGCGGTTAATCTTATCCTGAAAATTAACGTCTGACTTACCCCCGATTTCAGTCACTACAAATCGAATCCCCTGTTCTTTGTAAACTTTCTTTAAACGTGTTTCATCACTGATATTCCTGGTCAGCGCCAGCAGCATCGCGTTATAACCGGCAGTCGGCCCCGCTTCCGTGAATACCTCCTGATATACTGATTTCTTCTCCATGACAAATCCCTCCTGAACCTCTAAAATTCGCTTAAATTTCAGATCCTTCGTTTTCTCTCAGTATAAGCGAATTCATCAGGAGTTTCAACGATTTATCCAAAAAGCAGAAGCAAAAATCCCGCGGCTACCGCCGAGCCGATTACACCGGCTACGTTTGGTCCCATTGCATGCATCAGCAGGAAGTTGGTCGGGTTATATTTCCGTCCTTCCACCTGCGATACTCTGGCTGCCATCGGCACTGCCGATACCCCGGCCGAACCGATCAGTGGATTTACTTTTCCGCCGGTAGCCAAATACATCAATTTACCGAACAATACTCCGCCGGCCGTCGAGAATGAGAACGCCAGCAGTCCCAGTCCGACAATCGCGAGAGTCTGCACCTGCAGGAACTGCTGTC
>Ga0153946_1000775_pt1 | contig 14190 bp, 14 predicted proteins | sample TSNJ030MetaG_FD_104751 | JGI IMG/M metagenome (GOLD analysis project Ga0153946, IMG submission 104751) | Attine ant fungus gardens microbial communities from New Jersey, USA - TSNJ030 MetaG | ecosystem: Host-associated > Fungi > Mycelium > Unclassified | place: USA: New Jersey, Wharton State... | reverse complement strand
TCAGCGATTGCGGGATCAAATAAAGACCTGGGTTGCAAGTAATGACATCAAGGACAAATCACAGCTGATGGAAAACCGGCGACTAATCGAGACAGTAAGTGGTTTCTCAATTTTGTTATGTACAGCAATCTTTTTTTTTCTGTCCCTTCACTCTTTGTTAATCTTCATTATTCTTGCAGCAAATGGAAAAGTTCAAAGCGTGCGAAAAGGAGATGAAGACCAAGGCTTTCTCAAAGGAGGGTTTGATACAAGCCACTAAACTGGACCCCAAAGAACAAGAAAAGGAAGAAGCAACGCAATGGTTACAAACACAGGTTGAGGAACTTCAAATGCAAGTGGAATCTACAGAAGCCGAAGTAGAGTCTCTGCAGGGAGCCGGGAAGAGACGCAAGCAGGGGAGTAACATGGGGCGGCTTGAAGAGTTAGAACACCTCAACGATCGCCGAAAATGGCACATCAGCCGGTTGGAGATTGTACTTCGCCTTCTAAACAATGGCTCTCTCTTACCAGAGAAAGTCCTGGATCTCAAAGAAGACGTGCAGTACTTTGTAGAAAGCAACACTGTATGTATCTTCACTATATCTTACTGTATAGTTTGTTCAATTAAACTGTCTCCTTAGGAAGAGGATTTCGAGGAAGACGAAGGGATTTACGACGAGCTCAATCTCGAAGAGGAGGAAGAGAAATTTGGGCTTATCGCAGATGATGATGACAGTAGCAGTTCAGACGAGGAAAGTGAAGGTGAGTCCACTGTTTGTATATCCCAGAAACAGCTTAGCGTCTCACAACAGAGAAACCTTTACGGTCCTCAAATAAAAAACAAGACGAGGAAAGCTTGTCAGGCGTCAAGCGTGACGATAGCCCAATTCTCAAGAAGGCTAATGTTACCCTGCAGCTTCGGAGTAAGCAGTTCAAACACTAAGTTCTGAGCTGAATTGATCTTTTCCTCAGAACATCCCGTGGATAGCAAATCAAAACTTACCGGTGCTTCAACTAACCCTCAAGCCGAACAATCGATAGCCAAACAATCCTCAAACCTCAATATCTCTCAATCGATGTCGAACGTAGTCAAAGCGCCAGCTCCTCGGCCACCTCAACTACCGCCAATACGGTATGCGACTGTAGCTCAGGCTGTGACAAGCTCGCAACTCCCCGTCTCGAATGCCTCATCATCAATCTCTCACCTTCCAACGACTGCCTCATCACAGACGCACTCCCCACCTTCAAATGTGGTACCTACGACATCCGCCCCTCTTGTATCGACTACTCAAGATCAATCTTCTGTTAACATGTCTTCACCAAGTTTAACGCATCCATCAGTGACAAGTCCCATTTTGTCTTCCGCCGCATCAGTATCACAGCATCCTGAGGGGTCGATGTACTCTGCAGAAGATTCTCCAGTTTTGTCGGAGGATGCTCTTTCGAAACTTCCATCGCCTCAGAAGGTGACGCCGTCGCAAACGGGTGGGTTGACAAGCTAGGTTTTGGTGGTCCTGATCTGATATCTTTCTAGATCAATCTCTTTCATCTGATTCCCCAGATGCTTCACAAGCGCCCTTGCATCTCGTGAATGGTAGTTCACAACCACCTGCCTCTCAATCTGCGCCCTCGCCTCTACCTCAGCAAGTCCAGCAGATTCCCTCCAGTGCAAGGACCATGTCACCCCCACCGAGTGCAACATCAAGTCAACCATTATTTGCCCCTGGTGTCAAAATTACTCAGAATGATCAGCAGCAGCAGCAGCAGCAGCCTGCTATTGGAAACCAGCGACTCCCGTCAACCACTCAGCAGCAACAACATTATCAGTCTCGCCCTGTCAGCTCTTCTGCGTTTCCAAGTTCTTTACAAGACCTGGTAGTGTCGTTTGAAAGCGTCAAACAGAAAGGTTTACTTTTCCTATATCCGAGTACATACCCTTGACTTATCACTCATAAGCCGTTGTCCGAATGAATAATCTAGACCAAGTTCATAAGATGCTCGAAGGTGGTTACACTAGCATGCCCCAACCTCAGGATACTGAGAAGTGAGTATATTTATTCTTATGCTTCAGACTATTCAAAGCCCTTCTTGTCAGGCCCAAGTATTATGTACCGCGTAACCCATTCCAGACTCCTTTATACTACCCACAGACTCCTCACCCTCTTCTGAATACAGCAGCTATATTCTCTCAGTTGGATATAGAGACTTTGTTTTATGTCTTCTACTATCTTCCAGGGACATATCAACAGTAAGCCATACTCTCTGCGTTTCATTGTTATCTCATATGCCTACAGATATCTGGCTGCAAAAGAATTGAAGCGACAATCTTGGCGATTTCATGTGAAGTATGTAACGTGGTTCCAGCGGCACTCCGAGCCTCAAGCGATAACCGATGAATACGAGCAAGGCGTGTATGTTTACTTTGACTGGGAAGGATCGTGGTGCCAGCGAAAGAAGAGCGATTTTCGATTCGAGTACCGTTACTTAGAAGATTAAGTACCTCCTCATTAGCGATGGGACCCCATCGTCTCATTATTCTCGAGTGCATGTTGTAACCTATTAATTCCATACTTTCTTCAATTTCGTGATCAGGAGGAGGAAGCAATGCACATAAATCCAGCAAATGGATCACTCCAGCGTGACATCACCTCCAATGCTCTGGAAGGCTTTTTGTAGTTTCTCAGCTTCTTCTTTGGACAGATTCTCCTTGAGCATTTTGGGAACGGCTTCAACAAATTTTTTGGCCTAAAAGAAACATTTTAACTGAGCCCTGTCGAACGACGTCCGGACATACCTCGATGAGAGTCAGGTTAGGCACCAAAGATTTCACCTCCTTAATAATCTTGGGCTTAGCACCGGCATCAAAAGACTTCAATATGACATTAAACACTGTCTTCTCTTGAGGCTTTTCCTAAACATAGATGTCAAAGCCTGGCGTCACCAAAGGAACTAAAGACATACGGCGGCGGTCTCCTCGGGTGCGGTAGAAGCAGAGCCAGCAGGGGAAGTTGGCGCGGCAGGTAGAGCAATTTCCTGGATATTGAGACGAGACTGAAAGTAGAGTAAGCAAGTCTGGAAGATTACACGTGAAACGGTACTGCTCACCTTGAGTAATGTCACCAGATCCGCTGCCTGCAACAAAGTCAAATTCGAGATCTCATCGACAATTCTATGTAGTTGGGGATCATTGGAAGGAACAGAAGAAGCAGATGTTTTTGAGGGAGCGGCAGCAGCGGTGGTCAAGTATCTTGAGTGAGTGGATAACCGCGACCAGCTGTCAGAAGGAGAGTTCGTAAGCAGCCTGTCCTGACCAAAACAATACGGCCTACCGAAAAGTCAATCGAGAGAATGGGCGCAGGACACTTGAACACCGACTCTGAACAACTTATGAACCATACAAATGGCAGATTGAACAGGTAGACTTACAGCCATGTTTATCCCTGGTGCAACAGGTTGGAAAAATAAGACCTTTATTTGTTCAAGTTAGACAACTGTCCTGCAGCACAATATCAATATTGATACTATCTATGCATGTAGTATTATTACGATATGTAAATACAACAGGGCTCATAACCTGTAACAATAATCCTCAGTCGAAATATATAGGTACTTCCATATGCAATTGAAACACTAGAGTAATAGAGATTCAGTCCAAGCAAGGTTCTGAAATAATAATGATGTTGCTGCGAGTCTGCTATTCCAATCTGTTATCCTTCCTCATCGTTCTGTCTCACTCTCATTGAGCCTTGATCCATCGAGGTTTCTTCTCATGCTTATGACCCTTGGCAACCCTTAACCAGAGCCTAGCTGAGAGGCATTATAGCCAGACTAGCCTCTGTCATAGAGCTCTGGTCAAAACTTTAACATAAGAAGTGAGAAAAGCAAAATGACTACAACACAGCATGATAGGCCATATAACTGAGCAAAGCAAGCTAATTGCAACACAACAGGACAGATTGCACAATAAGTTGAGTGCCATATAAGCCAGAATCATGATATAAATATATATATTATCAAATTGAAATGATAGTGGACGAAGATCATGGTTTTATTCCAGCCGCAAAGTCCTGGATTCATATGATCAGGCAACGACTGGTTGGTCACCCCACCGAGCTTCCCGGAACTCGCGCCTAGTTAGAAAACAAAATTTATCCTTTAGGAGAGTCGGAAAGTCCACCATAGTGAACGATTCACACCAAGAAACTACTCGTCCTGGGATCAGCCCGCTACCAAAGCGACTTCAGCGTTCTTATCGGTCGAAAATTGAGAAAATTCATCCCTTTGTAAGCATATTATCCTAACCCGGAATACGTCACTAATATGTAAAAGGAAAAGAAGGGTTCTAGGTAACTTGCAAATCTGGTCTTATCGCCCGAAGCATCTAACAAGTCCAGTGATTTCTTTTCCCTTCAAAGTCATCCAGAGACTCTAAGTGGAAGCTAAGTACCTCAGCCCCAAGATTATTACGTATTGCTGCAGAGGATAGAGTCTTCGTACGGGAAACTAATCACTTTTCCTGGATTAAGGTTTTGTTGGAATGTATTCATCCGACAACACCCTTTCGACTGCGTATTCGGTGGTTCTCGTATACTCACTTTCCCCTGGTCTGGAGTGATGGATTGTTGCTTTACGGAGTGGTCAAATCAAGAAATCCTCTGATGGTGCCACAGCGGGTTTCCCTGATGAAACTCGTGAAAGAACTTCTTTGGCTCCTCTGGGCCTTGTCCTTCCTTTCTTAAAGTACTATGGAAGGGTAAATACAGACACCTACTCTTTCTCTTGCCTGTGTCTCGTCGCATACCTCGCTCTAAGAATGTCCTCCTCTGGCGAACAGGTCTTGGAAATCGATAACACGTATGCTTCATCCTTTCCGGTGCCTGTTACTGTTGAATATAACATGGATCAGCATGGGGGCAGCCTTCATTGGTGTTATTTGTGCTGCAATGTGAGTTTTACTTTGGTTATTCTTGTCAGATTCATCAAATAGTCCAGGTTATACGGTGGTACGATACTGTCTTCATCATAAACTCTGTCTGAACATCTCGTATAGTTTCATGCGTTCAAACACTCTATTATTTTACTAGGTATCCCAAGGTATGGAAAGACTGCTTCAGTCAAGCTTTCTGACACATATTTACTTGAGCGAAGGACGTCTGGTATATCAAAGGACTTGTGCATTGCCTGTCCCTTATTCCTTTCGGGTGAGAACTGATGGTGATGACCCAGGTGGCTTTGGTCTGGATCTTCGATACAATACACCAGTGCCTGATATGTCATACAGGTTCGTTCCTGTGTCTCCAGAGCAATACAGAACATTGATAGAGGAAACAGTCTATTATTATGTCATTACAAATTTCGACAGTCCAACGATCCTTACTCATATGGTCTGGTGAATGATCACTCGACTGAGTAGGATTCTAAATGCGTACTAAGTCTTGTTTTAGGAGTGTCATCGCAAGTACTATCCCTATCATGTCTATCATCTGACGCTCATCCGCGTAGGTTGAAGTTCTTTTCAACGTGAGTTCTTCATTCGTGTATAATATTTTATTTTACTCTTGCCAGGGCCTTGTCGGATTTTTAGTTCAAAGGTGTGTGCTGACTTCCAGTAAAGAAACATCGCCTGACATGGTCCAAGTTTCCTGACATTGCGAGTCTGGAGGCGTAAGTTTGATGGCCTGATAGCTGTCATTTGACTGCTCATACCTTCATAGTAAGCGGCAACAGCCTTGTCATAACCGGGATCATCGTAAGCGTGATCCACCAACCACTAATTCTCTCATGATCACCTAGGCTTGCATGGTTGTCGCCGAGTTTGGTACGTGCGCAAAGTAAAGATACAAAACAAATACAGCAATTGATTGTTAATTCTTTCCAATAGGCTGTTCTGTTGGTAAAATCCATTACTCATGTCCTTGTTGTTTCGATACTCATTTCCTGGTGCAGTCTTCACGGCTAAAGCGTGGGCAAGAGTTATACCTTCTTATGTGACACATTGAGATCTTTATAACCATAGTATCCGGTTAAATGACTGGGAAGAGCTGAAGGCACTCAAGGTCGGACATGCTCTCCACTTTGCCCCCTTGCTTGCTCGCCGACGCCTATTGACTGATAGGGACTTTCAATGACAGTCAATATCCTGGCTGTATTGCCGGACGTTCTCATCGCTGCTTCTCTTTTTTATTTCCTCCAGCGGTCACGAACAGGCTTTAAGAGGTGAGCCTTTTGACTATAGTCTACTAAGTCACAGGTTAACTTCTCCCCCATTTCTGCAGGTCCAATACGATGATAACTTGGCTTGTAGGTCTCTTGTCCCTGTGCAGTTAGAAGAATCTCATCCAGATGTAGATTGTATTTACTGTAAGTACAGGTGTTTTGACTAGCATTTGTGCAATTGCATCACTTGTATCCGTGAGTTGGGTCGTCTTCCTCTGGAGGAATTTCGATTAAATGATTCTCTCAGATTCTTGCTTGGGGGGATACACTCATTTATGTTGCATTCTATTTCAGTCTGGGAAAACGTAGGGTGTCCCTCTCCCTCTTAGCAATTGGATTCTAATAAAATCCTAGTGTATAGCAATTCTGTATTGGCTACGCTTAACGCTCGGATAACTATCAGAGGTTTGGGAGAAGATAGCGATGAGCTTTCCTTCTCGCTTCAGACAGCAACAAAATCTTATCGACCAACCTTCAACACATCCGCTTTAATGGTAAGGTCGCGCCCGTTCGGTCGCTGTCCCTTGATTGACACCGAAAATAGCGATCTACCAATATATCGATCAAGATTGATGCTGCTCAAGAGGCGTCCAGAGATCATCGTGTTCCAGGTTTTGAGGTGAGCAGGTGAATGTTTTCGCTGTCTCGAGCGCCCTCGTCAGTAACGACAACTACAGCCTACCACCGGGGAAAGTGTCTTCTAGGATGACACACTCCTCGCCATAACTGGGCATGTCTCAGGTCTCCGCTTCTTTCGGGGTAGGCAGTATCACGGAAAATTCACAGGAAGCCGACCAGTGAAAGATCGCCAAACTGCTCAGCTCTAGGAAAGTCTTGCACACTCTGCTTCATTGCAGGCACGTACTATCATTTTTATCTCCATATCTATTATATACATAGGAAACTTTCTTTGGTTCAATATCTTGTGTCAGGGCGTCATGAATGAATGTAATACATCAGTCTCGAAACGATAAACAAACACCATTTTTTAAGCGTCTCGTTCATCTCACTCCACTAGATGTAACTGCATCTGGGATTCATGGATATAGAATTCCGGGGAACGATAGGAATTTCTTACTCAATACCTAGGCGATGCGCAAGTGATGGACCTTCCTGGGCTCGTCGTCAGCTTCCCTGTCAAGGAAGTTGAGTGATTTGAAACTCAAGCGCTAGGCAGAACACCAATTTTGCGATCCCCGTTCGCTGACAGTGCCTTGCACCTCGCGTTGAACCTTCTTGCAGCCAAATGACACTCTTATCTGTACTCAAGGATTTCGTTTTTGGTGGAGTTGCGCTGTCACATAATCAGATTCGCCATGCATTTCATGTCGTCCGCTCTCGTGTTCTCATGTACATCACATCGAGGATAGCTGTTGCCCCTGGCTTGGGTTGATGTCCCCCATGGGTTTCGTGGGTCATTGAAATGCCATTCTTGAGCCGACTATCCACAGATTCTGTCCGATGTTTTGATATCTGTCGTTGCCTCGTGGTGGTGCCTATAGCTTCAGATGGCATACGTCGAGACTTCACCGCGGACTTCGATGACAGTGCAACAAGGATCAAGAAGAACTGAAAAGTACCTTTTCGGGATTGATCCTAAGCTTGAGGCTTTTTGAGACTTAAAAGCGCTCAGCACAAATTCGCACCGACATACCTTACAAACGCTCCTTCAGTTTCTCTTTTTCCGTCTACACGATGTCGGTCGGTCCTTTAATATTTCTAGACTTCATTCTCGCTCTCGTGGGCCTGTTTGTCCTTCGTTCTTTGCTTCACAAGGGTTCATCGCTCTCCCTACCACCTGGTCCCATAGGTCTACCTCTAGTTGGCAACATTCTTGACATGCCTGCTTCAAGGGAGTGGCTGACGTTCGCCAAATGGGGTGAAAAATACGGTAACTAATCTATCTTATTGACAACCGAGAGATATCCTCACAGTCAGACTGGAAAGGCGACATATGTTCTGTCACCGTGCTGGGACAACCACTCGTCATTATCAATTCGGCTCGGGTAGCAACTGACATGCTAGACAAAAAAAGTGCCATATATTCAGATCGGCCAACACTCCAAATGGCTGGTGAACTCGTGGGTTGGAAAGACACCCTAGTCCTTCTCCCATATGGCGACCGTTTCCGTCGCTACAGGCGCCTCTTCTATAAGCTTATAGGAAGTGCAGCTGCAATGAAGCAATTTAATTTCATCGAAGAAGCAGAAAGTTTACGATTCCTCCGCCGAGTGTTCAATGACCCTGACAATCTAGCTATGCACATCAGGAGGTATACTCAGATCTCCGTATTTCTGCTGCTTTAGGCTCATGCAATCGCTTTTAGAGCTGTCGGGGCCACCGTTTTACGCATCACATATGGATATGAAGTACAAGAATCCAAGGACCCCTTCGTGCAGCTTGCAGATCAGGCAACGGAGCAATTTTCCCTCGCAACGGCTCCGGGCGGATTTTTCGTAGATCTCGTCCCAGCGCGTGAGTTGATCCTCGTCAATTAGGAAATCAGCTTATTTGGATCCAGTACGTCACATCCCCCTCTGGTTTCCCGGCGCGGGTTTCCGCCACAAGGCAGTCATTTGGGGATCAACATTGTGTGATATGGTCAGTCAACCATTCGAGTTTGTCAAGCAGCAAATGGTAAAATTTTTCGTGATTATTGAGCGGAATGAGGGAGTTCACGTTTTCTGGACAGGCTGCTGGGACAGCACGGACATCGTTCACGTCTGCACTCCTGGGTGGAAAAGTGCTCAGCCAGCAAGAGGAACTAGATATCAGATGGAGCGCCGCGAGCTTATATTCAGGAGCTTCCGATACGGTGGGTCTGTTAAATTTATGAGCAATATATTCTGAACCTTTATTTGCCAGACTGTCTCCGCTATTTACTCTTTTTTCCTTGCTATGGCATTGCATCCAGGAGTTGCAAAACGTGCAAGGACAGAAATAGACGAAGTCATAGGTACTGATCGGCTACCAACTTTTGAAGACCGTGAATCTCTTCCCTATATCAATGCATTGGTAAAAGAGGTTTTCAGGTGGTACACTGTCGTTCCCGCAGGTTTGCTTCTATTCCATTCGCACCATGCGACAGAAATCACCGATAGTTTTCAGCCGTCCCTCATCGTAGCACGCAGGACGATGTCCATGAGGGCTATTTTATTCCGAAAGGTACTCTTGTTATTCCGAATATATGGTAAGGGAGTACCTGCAACTTTAAGGTCCCAACTCATCTCCTATAAGGAAATTTACACATGACCCCAGGGTGTATAGTAGACCTGATGAATTTCGACCGGAACGTTTTCTTGCTTCTGCGAACGGAGGTGTCATTGAACAGGATCCTCGGGAACTCTGCTTCGGATTTGGAAGAAGGTCAGTGTCATGAATAGATTCATTGTCATTACGCTGATCAATTTCTGATAAAGGGTGTGCCCTGGTATGCGCACTGCAGTCTTCGTCAATTTTTTGATTATTAAATGCCCCTCTTAGGCGTTCACTTCGCCGATGCTTCGGTTTTTATATTATGTGCTATCTCATTGGCTGCCTTGGACATAGAGAAACTCGTAGTGGATGGCGTGACTGTTGAGCCTGTCCACGAATATTCAACCGGAACCATCAGGCAAGCCATAATTTCGTTGTTAGTGCTACTTACCCTGACAACGTTTTAGCCGTCCCAAGCCGTTCCAATGTTCGATCAAACCCCGAGATTCAAGCGTGATTTCTTTGGTCGAAGCTGAGTTAAATATTTAATGTGGGATGAGGGTAGGCTACTACCGTCTTCTATGCGCATCTGCTTGCATCTGCTCTCTAGTTTTGCATATCCATGTCTGATCCCATTGTTCACCAGCGAATATTGATATTTTGTAGTTTAGCTTACAATTCTATTCTCTGTACTGGATATTAGTCTTCATCCACGTCCATACTGTCTGGGTCTTTATCATTCTCCGGTTGTTGTTTTGACACTGATAGTACTGTTCCTCCAGAAATTGCAGATACGCTATCTGGGTTATTCCTACAAGTCTGTAATTGTTGCGCTCCTTCTCCTAACGGGGGGAGATGGGATTCCTCGTCCCTCTCGCCGCCTGGTGATACATCATGTAGCTTTTCTTGGTCCAGATTATCAGGGAGAAAATGACGACGTTGAATGCAAAGAGCGCACTTTTTACCACGAGGCCACGATCCTCAAGTAACCTTTCCAAGGAACTAGTAGTTTTCGCCGAGAGTTTGGGGTCATTGAGAAATTCCGACGTTGCACACTCAACAATTGAAAATCTTTCAAGGCTTGAATTCAAAAAACCACAAAGGGAGCAAGCAGACTGACCTTTCCAATTCTTGCATCAATTCTCGGTGGACAAACTCCTGAGGCATATACAATAGATTATGATCATTGGTCAACCGTCTCTGAGCCACATCTTCAATGCGCGATTTGAATGACGCGAGGTCTTTCTGAGGGGGTAGCCTGAGAGCACAACTACTTGATTTAGGGGCAATACTTACATGGCCTTGAAATTCAGCAAATAATTCTCTGCGTATGCGGTCGAATTCACCCGACTTCTTGAACCTGGAGAACCATGTTACCCGCTGTCCTTGGGTATGAAAACCGGCATTTACTCTTCAACGAGCTTGTTTGGGTCGTTCATATAGCACTGTTGATAGTCGAGGCTTCAGGTTATGAGCTATCCGTGAGAAGATCCTAGCTTACATACATATAGATGTGATTGATCCCTACCCCTACATAACAAAATTCACCTCTTGGTGTATTATCTTGTTCGTATTGGTTTTCTTATTGATGGCTTGGCGAGTAACAATGAGTTAACTATCAAGTGAGATTTCTACAATGGCAACAGCTTTCCCGCCTCTCAAGAATGATCTTTTACTTCGTGCCGCTCGAGGTATCGTAAGTTTACCATACTACTTCATGAAAAGCTGACATTGTTATAGGAGAGGAAGTTGAACGAGCACCCGTTTGGGTGATGCGGCAAGCGGGACGATATTTACCAGGTATCACTCTCGAGATCCCTTATTTGTCTCCAGAACTCTGATGCCTTTCTTGCATCGGTTCTCGCTGGAAAAGAATTCAGGAAAGTTCGTGAATCCCATGAATTCTTCGAAGTGTGTCGAACGCCAGAACTTGCGACATTGGTAACCCTTCAACCGATTGAACGCTACGCAGGCCTTCTGGATGCTGCAATTATCTTCAGTGATATCCTTGTCATCCCACAAGCAATGGGGATGGAGGTTCAGATGAATCCGGGCCCGCATTTTCCTGAACCACTCATCACACCTGAAGATGTCAAGAAATTATCACCTGTGGTTGACGTCAACAAGGAGTTAGGTTATGTCTTCGAAGCTATCACCCTAACAAGGAAGGAACTCAAAGGTCAAGTTCCTTTGATCGGTTTTTGTGGTGCTCCATGGACACTTTTTGCGTACATGATTGAAGGGGGAGGCAGTAAAGGGTTCCAAAAGGCCAAATCGTGGCTTTTCAGATACCCGGAGGAATCCAAAGCATTGCTTTCGAGAATTGCCGATGTCTGTGTTGATTTCCTTGTCGGTCAAGTTAAAGCTGGAGCTCAGGTACTTTTTATGACAGTCGTCATTGAGGAATTACTGAGTCATTGTAGTTCTTGCAAGTTTTCGACTCCTGGGCAGGGGAGCTATCCCCAAATGACTTCAGATTGTTTTCCTTTCCAACACTTCAACACATAGCTCGAAGCGTTCGCAATTGTTTGGTTACCCAAAAACTTCCTGTTGTGCCAATGACATGTTTCGCCAAAGGTGCCAATCATTCCCTCGGACTTCTAGCGGAACACGGAGAATACGAGGTTCTCGGTCTTGACTGGTGCATTGAACCTACAGAGGCTCGACGGATTGTTGGAAATAAAATTACTCTCCAAGGAAATCTGGACCCTAGTGTCTTGTTTGGTGGCAGGGATGCCATCGAAGGTGCCGTCAAGCGTACGGCTGACAGTTTTGAGTCAAGTCAAGGGAGATGGATTGCGAATCTAGGTCATGGCATTACACCAGGCGTTGATCCAGAGGACCTTCGTTGGTTCTTGGAATGCATTCACAAGTATTCAGCTCAGTCATAATCCAATAAGGCCGAGGATTCGAATTTCGGCAACTAGTAGACTCCACAAATGAGTATTCCATCTGGAATCGCCCAAATACACAATTCCACTTCATTTCTGTATTATAGATAGACGTCAGATATATGGGAAATGATGCTCAGATGATGGCAAGTAGGGGAGGGGAATTGTTCGCAAAAAAAACATAAGAGGGAACTTGGTAATGACAATGGCTCAAACGACGACATCGGCATTACTGAAACTACTGCGTCGACGTCTAACGCTTCTCAGGTTTGGTCGGTCGGATTTGGATGTCTTACCGACCACAGCTGTGTTGTTCACCCAACCGTCAGCGCCAGATTTCTCTTGGGCCTTTGGAGGGATATTTCCCGTTACTTCGCTCAGTGATGAAGTATGGTGAGGGCGTTTTGAGGACATAAGTGTCGGGAGTCGAGAAGGTGTGGTGGTTGACGTGAAGGCACGTGTGGTGGTTTGTCTCGACGTAGCACTTGCTACAGCACGTGCAGCGGCAGTTGTCCTCGTGGTGGCAAGTCGAGGGATTTTATGAGGCCCCTGTCTCGTGGTGATCGCCTTCACGGGTGACTCAGGTATAGATGTTGCATTTGATGTTGCAGCTGCGGTTCCTGCCCGCCGGATATTGGCAGCACCAGCTGTAGATCGCGTCACACGGATTGGCCGCTGTTCTGTTGCCGCAACATCTTTAATATTAGGTACCTTCGACAGAGTCTTTGATCTATTACGGGTGGTTGGCAGAGGCGGAATTGCTGGAAGGGCATCATCATCATCTTCTTCGGTCTCCTCAGCCATTCGTTTGGTCTTGGGAGTTTTACGTGGCTGACCAGGAGGCACGATCGCTTTTGCCTGAGCTGTTGCTGAGGCTATATGACGACTCGGGGTGACTGGAGGTAGGGAAACGGTATTTATTGGTGGTGTGATCGATCTAGTATCCATTTCATCGTCTGTTTCTGCCGGTGGTGTTGCCGGTGTGACGATGCTGGACTTGGCGGCTGAGGCTACTTGTCGTTTAGCTTCATCCATGGCAGACCATTTGACCCATTCTAGTTGTTTAAGGTACATATACTGTTGCTGTGGTCCAACAACACTGCCCGGCCGAATGATACGCATGAATGCAATGGCTTCGTTAGCCGTAAACCCATACTTCCATATGAGATATGCACCAATCAGTGTCCCTGTTCTGCCAAGACCAGCTTTGCACTATCACATAATTTAGCTTTTCTCCTACACGCGACCAAATTAACATACGTGAACAGCAATGACACCTCCTGATTCTACAATTTTGTCCGCAACATCTATGAATGTCCGAACGATTTCATCAGTTGGATTTGTCCCATCGTCGAAATAGAGTTCCATGTGGTCGATTCCGCGATCCAAGAAGGTATTTCTGTCGTAAAGTTCAGTATTGAGACGTACAACAAGTTTGATGTTCCGTTTCTCAAAATAATCCAAGCAGTTGAGAAAAGGAGTGGGCAATTTGCGCTGGAAGGCAAGGTCTCGGGAAGCGGCGATAAGTGATGAGTCTGCTTTGTCTTCCTTTTGGCGCTTAATCCAATTGGTGTCAACGGGGGAGGCGAAAGCAATGAAGTTGGGTGTTATCCAATTCCAATCTCCATTCTCGACCTTCTCATAATATTCATAATCTTCAATACTAAATTCATTCATGTCGCATAGTCCGTGTTGCATTGCTTTCCAGACACCCCACAGACAATCTTGAATGTTAAGGTTGAAATCCGAGGGTCCCCGTCCCGCATCCCTGAATGGCATAAGCTCTAACTCAGCAACAGGGTGGAATGCCTCCCATGGTGCTCGCCGTTGAACGATCATCTGCAGAATAATACTCGAGTCTTGAAATTTTAACCGAAAATAGGGGTTTACCTACAACGTATAGTGCCAC
>Ga0153946_1000769_pt1 | contig 14221 bp, 14 predicted proteins | sample TSNJ030MetaG_FD_104751 | JGI IMG/M metagenome (GOLD analysis project Ga0153946, IMG submission 104751) | Attine ant fungus gardens microbial communities from New Jersey, USA - TSNJ030 MetaG | ecosystem: Host-associated > Fungi > Mycelium > Unclassified | place: USA: New Jersey, Wharton State... | reverse complement strand
TTGTACTCCGTCGGCCTTCGCTTCCTTGCACTTCATAGCCGCCTCTGTAAAACGGTGGGTGAGGTTTTGTATGTCCTTCTTCGTCATGCTGCGGGCCGGGTTATCGCGATTTATTGAAAAATCGGAGGGCGCAAGAGGGCGCTCACCATTGTCGGGGTTGGCTTTTGCGCCGTTGTGCGCCAGTTGGACAATGATTTTGCAATTGTGCTTGTGGACTCGCTTGACAAGCTCGGAAAAAGCAGGTACAAAAGCATCGCCGTATGCCTTCAGCATTTGAGGAAATACTCTGGAATATTCATCAACGCCAATCATTGCCGTAATGATGGCGCCAACGCCGCCGGCCGCAAGGTTTTCGTAGATGGAGAGCAACGCGGGGGTCAAATTCCCGTTTTGGTCTGCCGAGCCTTCTTGTGTGGCGCTGCGGATAATGCGATTTTTTATCGTCAGTCCGCCAATATCCGTTTGCTCAAAGATTGTTTTCATATAAAAGCCCATGCGCGCGACCGTGCACAAATCGAAGATGAAAAGTGCATGGGCTTCGCGCCAACCTTTCTGTATTTTTGTAATTCTTTCATGCTAACCCTCATTTCTGCCAAGATACAAATTTGCCATGAAATCGCTGTGCTGCCTTGTTTGGCAGGAATGAGCTTCGCGCAGCGAAGTTGCGGCGAATGCCGCAAGGTGAGCGTGAATTTTCACGCGATCTCTCCAATTGTAATTTTATTTATTACAACAAGCATAACACAAAGGAGTTGTCATGTCAATCATTACATGCTATCATTATCCCAGCACCGTCTTGAAAGGAGCAGTTCCGTTGAAAATCAATACGAAATGTTCGTTGGCGCTCCATATCCTTCTGGTTATTGCCCTGTTTTCGGAGAGCCATAAAATGACAAGTGAAGTAATTGCCAACAGCACAGGCAGCAACCCCGTCATCATAAGAAACATTTTAGGCAGCTTGAAACGGGTCGGCATCGTAGTGATTCGCCGGGGTAACGGCGGGGCGGTATTGGCGCTTGACCCCGAAGAAATTACGATATGGAAGGTTTACACGGCTGTTGATCCAACTTCTTTGCAAAACCTAATTGGCCTGCATCCAAATCCATCATCCGCCTGTCCGGTTGGCAGACGGATTTATGATTTGCTGGAAGAACCGTATAGCGCGATACGGCAAGCTGTAAGAAAATCCATGTCGGAATACACGCTTGCCGAATTGATTATTCAATACAAAGCAACAGAAAAGGATTGCCACACACAAAATTAATCAGAGAGGAAGATTTGAAAATGAGCGTTTACTCCATGTATTTTAGCCCTACAGGCGGGACAAAAAATGTAATGGATATTCTGAGTGAGGAGCTGTCTGCGGACACCCAAATTGATTTGTCTGTACCGGACGCTGATTACGGTACATATAGCTTCAAAGACGAGGATGTGTGTTTGATTGGCGTCCCGTCTTATGGCGGGCGTGTTCCGTCAATTGTGTTAGAGCGCATAAGGCGGATGCGGCCAAATGGAGCGTTGGCGGTTGTCATTGTCGTATTTGGAAATCGTGCATATGATGATACGCTTCTCGAACTAAAAAACGAGGTGGAGGCTTGCGGGTTTCAGGTTGGGGCTGCGGCTGCCGCAGTCGCGGAACATTCGATTATGCGTCAATTCGGCGCGGGGCGTCCCGACGCGGAGGACAAAAATGAATTGTGCAGGTTTGCAAAAGCGATTGGAGAATTGACAACCAACAGGAAAAATATTAAAGAATTCAAGGTGCCGGGGAATTTTCCGTACAAAGAGTATGGCGGCGTTCCTTTTAAACCAAAAGCGAAAAATTCCTGTACACAATGCGGCCTATGTGCTGAAAAATGTCCGGTACAAGCAATCCCTAAAGACAATTTGCCATCCGTAGATGAAATGAAATGCATATCCTGTATGCGTTGTGTTTCCGACTGTCCACAACAGGCCAGAAAACTGAACAAAGCGGTTTTGTTTGCCGCTTCACAGTCAATGAAAAAAGTCTGCAGCGGCAGGAAGGAAAACGAATTATTTTTATAAGGAATATAGTAATTCAACTTCAAAATAATAGTATTTTGAAGTTGAATTACCGAATGGGAATCAACTTTTTCCTCTTTCTTTTTTCGATTTTAAAGTTGATTCACTATACTACAGGGAAGTGATGCAATGGAACGGCCCAGGATTTTGGTTGTGGAGGACGACGGCGACATCAGCAATATGCTGCTGGATTTACTGGAGCAAAATGATTTTTCCGGAGTGCCCGCCTATTCGGGCACCGAGGCGCTGCTGCTGCTGGAGCGGGAGGAATTTGCGCTGGTGCTGCTGGATTTGATGCTGCCGGGCAAGAGCGGCACACAGGTGCTGGAGGAGCTGCGGGGGCGTCTGCGCCTGCGGGTGCCGGTTATCGCGGTGACCGCCATGGGGCGGACCGCAAGCAAGGTGGAGCTGCTGGGCGGGGGCGCCGACGACTACCTGACCAAGCCCTTTCACAACGACGAGCTCATCGCGCGCATACAGGTGCAGCTTCGCAATTTTGGCGGCGGGCGGGGGACGGCGGAGGGAATGCTGCGCCACGGCGATTTGCGGCTGGACCCCGGGGGACTCACCGTGACCCTGGGCGGCAAGGCCCTGTCTCTCACCCGGCGCGAGCTTCTGATACTAAAGCTGCTCTTGGAAAACCCCAACAAGGTGTTCACAAAAAACAACATCTACGAATCCGTTTGGGGGGAGGAGTTTTTCGGCGACGAAAACACCGTCAACGTGCACATCAGCAACCTGCGCGCCAAGCTTGCCAAGGTGCGCCCGGGCGTGGAATACATCCAAACGGTGTGGGGAATTGGCTTCAAGCTGGCGGATCCCGCTTCCGGCGCTTCCAACCGCGATAAATCTTAAGACTTTCTTATACTTTAATTACAGCTTTCTTTTATTTCCTTTCGTACGATTGGATTGTGGCCGGGGACCTCCCGGCGAAAGGAGAGTTAGAGATGGTACAGAAAAAGGAGGCGGCGGTGGTGGAGACGTCCGTATTGAGCCTGCGCGGGGTGCGCAAGTCCTTTGGCAAAAACGCTGTGCTGCGGGGGGCGGATTTGCACCTGCAAAAGGGGGAGATCTGCGGACTGCTGGGCCCCAACGGCTCCGGAAAAACCACGCTGCTGAAAATAATCACCGGGCTTTTGCGGCCCGATGACGGCGTGGTGAAGTTGTTTGGCCGGGAACGCCCCCACCCGTCGGCACTGCGCCGCTGCGGCTGCCTGGTGGACAATCCCCGCATTTACCCCGCAATGACCGCCCGGGAAAATCTGAGACTGCACCAGCTGCTGCTGGGACTGCCCGACGACAAAACCGGGGAGATCCTGGAGCTGGTGGCGCTGAGGTCGGAGGGCGACAAAAAGGCCCGGCGCCTGTCCCGGGGGACAAAGCAGCGGCTGAGCCTGGGCATGGCCCTCATGGGCAGCCCCGATTTGCTGCTGTTGGACGAGCCCCTGAGCAACCTGGACCCCCGTGGAATTTACGAGATGCGCCAGGTGCTCTTTGCGCTGAATAAGGAGAGCGGCGTGAGCATCCTGCTCTCCAGCCACCAGATCGGCGAGCTGGAAAAGCTGTGCCACAGCTACGCCATTTTGAATAAGGGCGTCATCAAGACGTTGCCCAAAAGCGAAATACAGGAGCGCTCCCGCCAGTTTGTGCAGCTTGTCACCGACAACAGCCAAAGGGCCGCCGTGGTGCTGGACCGCTTTTTGCAGGGGGAGCCGGGCTATGAGGTGATGCCCGACGGCAGCATCAAGCTGTTTGAGGCGCTGGACCGCGTGGCGGAGCTCAACGCCGCCCTGGTGCAAAACGGCGTACTGGTGTACTCCATCACTCAGAAGAGCCTCTCGGTGGAGCAGTTCTTTCTGGATGAAGTGGAAGGAGGCGGCGGGTATGCTTAATCTCTTGCGGGTGGATCTTTTGAAGCTCTGGCGGAGCCGAACGGTGTGGATTGTGGCGTGCGCATTCGTCGTGTGCATTCTCAGCGTCTTTATTCCCCTGAGCTACGGCCCCGATTTTCAGACCCTCACCGAAAATTTGATGGATAATCAGAATGTGTTTTCGGCGCAGGACGCTCAGGATCTGCTCATGGGTGTGGAGGAAGCGCAGGACGCGCTGGATCTGGAAAATTTGCGGGAGAAATTCACACAGGGGTTTTACTCCTATTTCAATGGCATTTTTATCATTATTGCAGTGGGGGCAACCATTGTCATTATCGCCGACAGCATGCGGGGAACCATGCAAAACGCGATTCTCTGCGGGTACTCCAGAAACCAGATCTACACGTCAAAGCTGGTATCCGCCCTGGTGTGGGGCGTATGTATGCTGGTGATGACGGCGTTGCTGGACGTGTTTTTGGGCAGCGTGTTCTACGGCAACGCCCTCGGCGGCGAAACAGTACGCGTCCTGCTACCCATTTTGGGGATGCAATGCGTGGCCCTGCTGGAAATTACGGCGGTGACCGTGGCCCTGGCGCTGTATTGCAAAAACGCCTGGGCGGTGCTGGTAAACGTGGGACTCTTTACGGCGATTCCCTCCATTCCCATGCTGATACACCTGGGCACCGGCAGCGAGGCCGCTCGGAGCATCTTCCGGGGCATGCCCTCGTATTTGTCCACGGGATATTACGATCCCCTGATGAGCCTGGAGCACATGGCCGCCCGCCCGGATTTGTGGGACGGCAGATTTTTGCTGACGGCGGGGGTCATCTGCGCCGTTGTCACCGTGGGCTCCACGCTGCTGGGCATGTGGGCGTTTCGCAGGCGGGATCTGTAAAAAATCGCTATGGGTTACTCAAAGGAAAGGAGGGGAGGGATATGCCGGGTGCGGTGATTGTTTTGGCCATTGCCTGCGCCGCGCTGCTGCTGTACATTCTGTTGCTGCTGCGGGAGGTGCGCCGCATCGCCGACACCGTGGAGAGCGTTGTCAAAGGGGAGACCAACGCCGAGGTGTACGCTCTCACCGGCAACCGGCAGATCCGCCGTTTGGCCGTGCAAATCAACCGGCTGCTGAGCCGGCACCGGCGGGAGGAGCGGCAGAGCCGGGCGGCCAACGAGGCATTTAAGGAATCCATCGCCGGTATCTCCCACGATCTCCGCACCCCCCTCACCTCCGTGTCCGGCTATTTACAGCTGCTGGAAAACGAAAAGACCCCGCCGGAAAAAAAGGCGGGGTACCTGGCGGTGATTGAAAAGAGACTGGCGGCGCTGCTGGCGCTGCTGGACGAGCTCTTCGAATACACCCGGCTGGAGATGGAGGCCCCCACCGAGCCCCAAAGGGTGGACGTGTGCGGGGAGCTGCGGGAGCAGCTGGCCATGTATTACGGAGAGTTTGCCCGCGTGGGCGCGGAGCCCCGCATCGACATTCCGGAGTCCGGCGTGTATGTGTGGGGGGACCGCCAGCACATCCAGCGCATATTGCAGAATCTCATTAAAAACATGCTCACCCACGGCACGGGCGATTATGCGGTGGAATTGGTTGTGGGGGAGGCCGTGGAGCTCCGTTTCTCCAATGGGATACTACAGGAGCTGGACAATCCCGCGCGGATATTTCAGCGCTTTTACACCGGCGACAAATCCCGCAGCGGAAAGACAACCGGGCTGGGGTTGTCCATTGTGCGCCAGATGGCCCAGGGGATGGGCGGCGACGCCACCGCCTGGCAGGCGAAGGGCGTGCTGACGATTCAGGTGACATTACCGGAGGAGAAATAGACCTGTTCTGAAGCCCAGCCACTTGTGGTGGGTTTCAGAACAGGTCTAATATTTTGGCGGCCCCCCGGGCCAACCCGGGGGGCCCTTTTTGGTTACAGGGCCGTTACCACCATGTCCACCCGCCCGCTGTGGGTCTTGCCGGGGGCCAGGGTGAGGAGGTTGCTGGTTTTGCACCGTTGGGAAATGTTTATGGCGTTGGTGGAGCAGGTCTGGTTTTCCACGCAGAAAAACCGGGGCAGTGTGGCGGTGGAATAGTAGACCACATGCTGGAAGTCGGGGGTGGCGTTGAGCGTGACGCGCAGCTTGCTTTGGGGGTGCAGAATGGCGCACGGCCCGCTGAGTTCACAAAACACGTCGTCAAACTCCTGCCCGCTGGCCGGGGTGGGGGAGGACAGGTTGTAGCGGGTGCCCGCCGTGGGCAGCAAAACCTCGGTGGGCAGCAGGTCCGGGGTTGTCTCGTAGCGGGTGGCCGCCGGAATCTGCACCTGGGTGGCCTCGCCGTCCACGCGGATAAAATAGGGGTGGATGGCGAACCCGAAGGGCATGGTGGCCGTTCCCGCGTTTTGCACGTGATAAGAGATGGACAGCCCTGTGGAATTGAGCTCGCACCGGAGGGTTAGGATGCAGGGGAAGGGATACCCCTCCAGCAGATGCGGGTTGTCAAAGGCCACGAAACCCTGGGCCCGGGCGCAGTCGTCCCCGGTGGTGAGCTTGGACTGGAAGGGTTCGTCCCACACAAGGCCGTGGAGTACAATGTCCCTGCCGTTTTTCACCTGGCGGTACTGCTTTCCGCCGAATGCGTAGGCGGCGTCCCGCACGCGGTTGGGAAAGGGGAACAGCATGGGGCAGCCGGTGAGGCCGGGCTGAACAAGCGCCTCCCTGTCGTACCCGATGAGTTCCTTGCCCCCGTAGGTCCAGCTGATGACGTTAAAGCCCAGATCGGGCACAATAACGCATTCCATCTCCGGCGCGGCGCAGCGCAGCACCAGAATCTGCTTGCCGATTTCCCGGTTGAAGGTCTGTGTGGCGGTGTACGATTGTGGCATGACAATCCTTCCTTTATCCGTGTTTGGTATTACGTAATCCATTGTACTGGATTGCGGCCGAAAAGTCCACTGCAGCGGCAAATTTTTCGGGGCAAAAGCACGGGGCGAAGACGTTGTCTTCACCCCCGGACGCGCTCCACAAAGGCTGCTATTTTGGCGGGGTCCTTCACGCCCTGGGTCTCCACGCCGCTGCTCACATCCACACAGGCGGGCCGGACGGCGGCAATGGCCCGGGCCACATTGCCGGGGTGCAGGCCTCCGGCGAGGAAAAAGGGGGTGCGCACCCCCCGCACAAGGCCCCAGTCGAAGCTCCGGCCGGTTCCGCCCCGGGCCGCCGCCAGGGTGTCGAAGAGGAGATAATCGGCGGCGGGCAGGGGTGGCAGGGCCGTTCCCACCCGCACAACCCGGATCACCGGCACCCCGCCCGCCCGCTCCTTGATCTCGCGGACATCTTCGTCGCCCTCGTCGCCGTGAAGCTGGACGAGATTGACGACGCCCGCCCGGCAGAGCTCCGCAATCCACCGGGGATCCTGATTGACAAAAACGCCCACGGTTTGAATGCGGGGGTCCAGAATGTCCCGCAGTCTGGCCCCGGCGCCGGCGTCCACCTGCCGCTTGCCGGGGGCGAACACAAAGCCCGCGAAGTCCGGCATGCAGTCGTTGACGCAGCGGGCGTCCTCCTCCCGCCGCAGGCCGCAAATTTTTACCCGCGTCATACCGTTGTTTCCCCCGCGCCGCGCAGCGCCGCCAGCGCGGCCTTTTTGTCGGGACTGCGCATCAGGGTTTCGCCCACCAGCACGGCGTCCACGCCGTGCCGGCGCAGCCGCTCCACATCGGCGGCGCCGCCGATGCCGCTCTCGCTGACAAACGCCACCTCCGGGGGGGCCAGGGCCCGCAGGCGGATGCTGTTTTGCAACTCCACCCGGAAGGTTTTGAGGTCGCGGTTGTTCACCCCCACCACCCGGGCCCCCGCCGCCAGCGCCATTTTCAGCTCCTCCTCGTCGTGGGCCTCCACCAGGGAGCTGAGCCCCAGGCTGTCCGCCAGCTCCCGCAGCTTTTGGAGCTCCCGGTTTTCGAGGATGGAGCAGATGAGCAGCACGGCGTCCGCCCCCAGGGCGCGGGCCTCATAGATCTGGTACTCGTCCACCACAAAGTCCTTGCGCAGCACCGGGATCCCCACCGCTTCCCGTATCTCCCGCAGGTACGCGTCGCTGCCCTGGAAGTACTCCGGCTCGGTGAGCACCGAGATGGCGGCGGCCCCCGCCGCCTCGTAGTCCCGGGCGATGTCCAGGTAGGGGAAGTCCGGCGCGATAAGCCCCTTGGAGGGGGACGCCTTTTTCACCTCGCAGATGAAGGAGATATCGCCGCCCCGCAGCGCCTGTTCAAAGGCAAAGGGCCGGGGGGGCTCACTGATGCCCTTTGCCAGCCGGGTTTGGGGCAGGCCTTCCTTGGCCCGCTCCACCCGCCGCCGGGTGGAGCGCACAATGTCGTCCAATATGTTCATGCCGCCACCTCGTTGGTTGCGCGGACAAGGGCGTCCAGCGTTGAGAGCGCCCTGCCGTTGTCGATGACGTCCTGTGCGATTTTGACGCACTCCTTCATGGTGACGTTGTTGTGGCACATATACAGGCAAAAGGCCGCGTTGAGCACAACGGTGTCCCGCCGGGGGCCCTTTTCCCCCTGTAGGATATTCCGGGCGATTTGGGCGTTTTCGGCGGGGCTGCCCCCCACCAAATCCTCGATTTTACAACGGGTGAAGCCGAACTGCTCGGGGGAGATGAAGTAGCTGTTCAGCTTCCCCTGTGCCACCTCGCAGATGGTGGAGCTGCCGGTGAGGGTGATCTCGTCCAGGCCGTCGTGGCCGTGGACCACCATGGCCCGCTTCACCCCCAGGTTGGCCAGCACGTTGGCCAGCGGCTCCACGAGGTTTTCGTCGTAGACGCCCAGCAGCTGCATGTTGGCCCCGGCGGGGTTTGCCAGCGGCCCCAGGATGTTAAAGATGGTGCGCACCCCCAGCTCGCGGCGCACATGGGCCACGTGCTTCATGGCGGAGTGGTACACGTTGGCCAGCATAAAGCAGATGCCGGTCTCCCGCAGGACCTGCTCGCTCTGCGCCGCCGTGAGGTTGATGTTGACCCCCAGCGCCTCCAGCAGGTCGGCGCTGCCGCACTTGCTGGAGACGCTGCGGTTGCCGTGCTTGGCCACCGGCACGCCCCCGGCGGCGCTGACAATACCCGCGATGGTGGAGATGTTGAAGGAGAACAGCTCGTCGCCGCCGGTGCCCACAATATCCAACACATCGGTGCCGGGGTGGAGCTTGACGCACTTTTCCCGCATGACGGCGGCGCAGGCGGTGATCTCCTCGATGGTTTCGCCCTTCAGGCGCATGGCGGTGAGAAAAGCGCCCATTTGGGAGTCGGTGGCCTTGCCCTCCATCATCTGCAGCATCACCCCCTTGGTGGACTCCAGGGTGAGGTGTTTTCCGTTCAGCAAATCGTATATGGCCTGTTCAATCATTTGTTTTGTCCTCCGATCTTCAGGAAATTCCGGATAATCTGATCGCCGTTTTTTGTCAGTATGGACTCCGGGTGGAACTGGAGCCCGTAAATTTCGTAATCCTTGTGCTTGACGCCCATGATCTCGCCGTCGGCGTCCTCGGCGATGACCAGCAGCTCGTCGGGCAGTGTCTCGCGGTCCACGCCCAGGGAGTGGTACCGCCCCGCCGTCAGCAGGGGCGGCAGCCCCTTGAAGACGGGGTTGCCGTTGGCGATGTGCACCACGCTCTGCTTGCCGTGCATCAGGGTTTTGGCGTAGGTGATCCGCCCGCCGAAGGTTTCGCAGATGGCCTGGTGTCCCAGGCAGACGCCCAGGATGGGCAGGCGCCCCTTGAGGCGCAAAACAGCCGCCTCGCACACGCCGGCGTCCGCCGGCCTGCCCGGCCCCGGGGAGATGATGAGGTGTGTGGCGCCCAGCTCTTCGATTGCCTCCGGGCGCAGCTCGTCGTTTTTAATCACCCGGATGTCGGGGTTTATCTCCCCCGCCATCTGGTAGAGGTTGTAGGAAAAGCTGTCGTAATTGTCTATGAGCAGTATCACTTCATGATCATTCCTTTCTTCGGGAATTGTGCCGAAAAGGCACAATTCCGAATGTTTGAAAGTTTACTTTCAAACTACCTCCCTGGAAGCTTTCAGGGCGTCCATAACGGCGCCCGCCTTGTTCAGTGTTTCCCGGTATTCCTTTTCCGGTACGCTGTCCGCCACCACGCCGCCGCCGGATTGCACGTAGACCTTGCCGTCCTTGAGCACCGCCATGCGGATGCCGATGCACAAATCCATGTTGCCGGTGAAGTCGATGTAGCCCACGGCGCCGCCGTACACGCCCCGCTTGCTTCCCTCCAGCTCGTCGATGATCTCGCAGGCCCGCTTTTTGGGCGCGCCGGAGAGGGTTCCCGCCGGCAGCGTCGCCATCATCGCGTCCAGGGCCGTCTTGTCGCCCCGCAGCCTGCCGGTGACCTTGGAGGCGATGTGGCACACGTGGGAGAAGCGCCGCACCTGGCGGTACTCCTCCACCTTCACGGTGCCGAAGCCGCACACCTTGCCCAGGTCGTTGCGGCCCAGGTCCACCAGCATGTCGTGCTCCGCCAGCTCCTTTTCGTTGTGTATCAGCTCTTCGATGAGCGCCGCGTCTTCCTCCGCCGTGCTGCCCCGGGGGCAGGTGCCCGCCAGGGGATAGGTGCTCACCAAGCCCTCCTTCACCGAGACCAGCGTTTCGGGGGAGGCCCCGCACAGCTGGATGTCCCCAAAGCGCAGATAGAACATGTAGGGGGAGGGGTTTGTGGTGCGCAGCACCCGGTAAGCCGAGAGGAGATCCCCCTGGTAATCGGCCACAAAGCGGTTGGAGGGCACCACCTGAAAGATGTCCCCCTCGGTGATGTAGTGCTTGGCCCGCTCCACCATGGCGCAGTACTCCTCCTTGGTGAAGGCGGCCTGGAAATCGGAGCGCAGGGCGCTGCGCACGTCTTCGGGCGCCTTGTCGGAGAGGATGAGCTGTTCCATATCCTTGAGGGTGGTGACGGCGTCGACGTAATTTTTCTCAAAATCCTCTGTGGCGACGTTGACGATAAGGTAGATCTTTTGCTGAAAATGGTCGAAGGCGATGACCTTGTCGAAGAGCATCAGGGAAAAATCGCAAAAACCCTCCTTGTTCGTCGCCTTGAGCTTCAGCGTGGGCTCGATGAATTTGATGAAGTCGTAGGAAAAATAGCCCACAAAGCCCCCCGTAAAGGGCGGGAGCGCGGGGATGCGGGGGCTCTTGCGGCGGCCCAGCATCTCCCGCAGCACCGCCACCGGCTCGCCGGGGAAGGAGCGTATGCCGTTTTGGTCCTCCACCGAGATGAGACCGCACTTGCCGCTCACCGTCATGGTGGGGTCGTAGCCGATAAAGGAATACCGCCCCCAGGTGTCGGCGCTCTCCACGCTCTCCAGTATGTAAAAGCTCCGGTGCCCCTGGCGGATGCTTTTCAGTATTTCGATGGACGTCTTCACGTCCGCGAGCAGCTCCATGGCGATGGGGACCATCGTGTTCCCCGCGCACATCTCCCTGGCCTCGTCCAATCCGGGTCTTATCATAGCAAATCCTCTCTTTCTCTTATTTAAAGACAATACAAAAACGCCCGTCCCCGACAATATACCTTGTCAAGGACGGGCGTAAATTCACCCGCGGTGCCACCTTGCTTTGCGGGCCGCAAAGCCCACACTCTTAAAGAATACCAACATATTCCCCGCAACTAACGTATGCGTTCACGTCGCAGAATACTCAAAGACCATGGCCTTCTTTGACTGCGCCCTCGGCGGTCCATTTGATGCGCTGCGTTGTGCGGGGCTCTCACCGCTCCCCACTCTCTGTAACTGCACGATACACCGTTATCTCCGCTTCACCAGTTTGGATAACTCTATTTAATTAATAACATATTACATCTTTTCCGTGGCATTGTCAATATCCGGGTTTTATTTTTTCAAGGCAAGGCTTGTGACATAACCGCGTTATGAGTGTGGTTTTCCCATGCGGATGGGGGCGCCCCTCGTGGCCGGGGCGGGGGGTGCTGGGCAACAGGGCCGTTTTAATACGGGATAGTGGGTAAAACGTTCATTGACAAGCGGTTATTAGAGGTGCCCTTTAACTTGTTTTATACTACGGTCTGGCGACAATCACCGTGATTTTTTTCGTCTGGCTCTTGCCGTTCACATCGGTGTATTTGGCGATGGCCAGCGTTGTTCCGGATTTTCTCGCCCGCACGGTTCCGTTAAATACCGTGGCGACGTCCGTGTCGTCAGAAGTCCATACAACCGCGGAGCCCTCCTGCTTGTCGGAAACATACCGGGCAAGGCTCTGTGTACCCCCCACCTCCAGGCGGATGACCCCTGTTTTTTCGGCGGCAGTGGCTGCGGCGGCCACCGTCACCGCAATTGTAGTGGTCTGCTTCGCTCCGGCGGCGTCGGTATAGCGGGCGGTGATGATGCAGTCGCCCACCTTTTTGGCGGTGACGGTGCTCCCCAGGAGCGCGCACACATTGGGGTCATTGCCGGTCCAATCCACCGATGTTCCCGCCCTGGCGTCGATGTATTGGCTGAGATTTTTTTTCTGCCCGGCGCTCAGGGTCACGCTCATATCGGCGGAGCTGCTCTGCTCGGGGACAACCTTTACCGTCAGCTTCACCCTGTCCGACGCACCGCTTAAATCGGTGTAATTGATTGTGATGATACAGCTTCCCTTGCTGTGGGCCGTCACAATGCCTTTTTCGCTGACGCCGGCCACCGTGGGGTCGTCGGAGGACCAGGTGATGGTTGTGTTGCGTTTGTTTTTGATGCGGCCGGTCAGGTCCTTTTTCTGATCCACGGTCATCCGCACAATATTCCGCCAGGCGTCGGGATTGTATTTGGTGGGGACCCACGCCGTTGTTTGCTTTTCGTCGGAAAAGGTGGGGGGATAGATGTGGTCGTCCTCCTGGTCCGCCATGTAGGCCCCAAGGGACAGGGAAGAAGCGCTTATGGCGATAGCCAGCGCCGCGCAAAGAGTTGTTTTTACCGCTTTTGATACCATATGTTCATCAGTGCTCCCTTCCAGCATATAGTGAATCAACTTTAAAAAAGTTGATTCCCATTATATGTGCATAAGCAGTTCTATTATAAGGCACAATTAAGAATAAACTGTGACGGTATCTCAACATTTTTTGGTCTTGCCGCCCGGTTACCGGGTTAAAATCGCGAGAAAGGTCTCGTTGTCCATCCCGTGGAAATACTCGCCCACCTCCACATTCTCCAGCGCCAGGCGCAGCGCCGTCTCCTCCAGGGCGCAGCCGCGCAGCGCGCCGATTAAGCCGTCGGCGTCCCTCCCGGAAAAATAATCCCCGTAGAAGGCGACGTCCCGGATAATCCCCTGGCGCTCCACATCCAGGAACACCTCCAATTTGCCGCAGCCCTCCACGCGCCGCTCCTTGTGGATGCTGTAGGCGGGGGAGGCGCCGTAGTTCCAGCTCCAGCGGTCATACACGTCGGACTGCAACTCCTTTACCGCCGCCAAGTCCTCCGGGGTGAGCCGGTAGGGGACCAGCGAGTACGCCTGGAACATGTATTCCCTCAGCGCCTTGTAGAACGCCTCCATGGGAAGCGGCCGGGGCATGTGGGGTTTTACGTTGGTGACCCGGCTGCGCACCGACTGAATGCCCTTGGACTCCAGCTTGTCGCCGGAGACCTGGAGCGCCCTGGACACCACCTCCAAATCGCAATCGTACATAATTGTGCCGTGGTGCATGACGCGCCCCTTTTTCATGTATTGGGAGTTGCCGGAGAACTTCTTCCCGCCGATGGTCATGTCGTTGCGGCCGTTGATCTCCGCCGCCACCCCCAGGGAGGCCAGGGCCGCTGCCACAGGGCTGCAAAACGAGGCGAAGTCAAAGCCGGCGCCGTCCTCCCTTGCGTTTACAATAAAGGTGAAGTTGAGGTTGCCCATATCGTGGTATACGGCGCCGCCTCCGGACAGCCTGCGCACCACCGAAATGTCGTGCTCCTTGACAAAGGCGGCGTTGATTTCCCCCACGGTGTTTTGGTGCTTGCCCACAATAATGGCGTTGTCGTTTTGCCACAGCATAAAGTATTCGCTGTCCTTGTCCAGTTGGTCAAAGACGTATTGCTCCAACGCCAGGTTAAAGTGGGGGTCGTTGCCGGGGCTTTCAATATAATACATCATCTTTGGAAATTCCTCTCTGTGCGCGGGCGAAAAAGCCGGTTGCCGCTTTTTGTCCTTGCGGCGCGCCTTGTATTTTTGGTAATATGTTCCATATACCCATGCGGTATGTTCTTATACTGCTTCATGGTTGAAAAAGCGAATAGATTTGCGAGGATGTTTTTCGTCGAACAAGGCCGACGACGCAGG
>Ga0153946_1000767_pt1 | contig 14230 bp, 6 predicted proteins | sample TSNJ030MetaG_FD_104751 | JGI IMG/M metagenome (GOLD analysis project Ga0153946, IMG submission 104751) | Attine ant fungus gardens microbial communities from New Jersey, USA - TSNJ030 MetaG | ecosystem: Host-associated > Fungi > Mycelium > Unclassified | place: USA: New Jersey, Wharton State... | reverse complement strand
GAGGTGCAGGCTTACGAGCCGCTGATACAGAAATATGCAAAGGAACATGGTATTCCTGAATATGTAGAGCTTATCAAGGCGGTTATGATGCAGGAGTCCGGCGGACGTGGGAACGACCCCATGCAGGCATCGGAATGTGGCTACAATACCCGTTATCCTAACACCCCGAATGGCATTACCGACCCTGAGTATTCTATCAATGTTGGCGCACAAAACTTAGCTGCCTGTCTGAATGCGGCAGGTACAGAAAGCCCTATAGACATGGACAATATCAAGCTGGCTCTGCAAGGCTACAACTATGGAAACGGCTATATATCGTGGGCAAAGAGCAATTATGGCGGTTACACCTATGCAAATGCAGTAGAGTTTTCTACCATGCAGGCGGAGCGTCTGGGATGGTCAAGCTATGGGGATACCCAATATGTATCACACGTTTTACGGTACTATCCGTTTGGCAGAATATCTACGGGAATGGGAAGCCAAGTTATTGTAGAGGTGGCTGCATCACAAATCGGTAACGTAGGCGGTCAGCCTTACTGGTCATGGTATGGCTTTGATGGACGAGTGGAATGGTGTGCCTGTTTTGTATCGTGGTGTGCGGAACAATGCGGATATATTGACGCAGGTATTATACCAAAGTTTTCCCTTTGCTCGGATGGTGTCACATGGTTTCAGCAGCATGGGCAATGGCAGGATAACACCTACACGCCAATCCCCGGAGATATTATTTTCTTTGATTGGGCAGATGGCGGTCAGGACGGTAATTCAGACCATGTGGGTATCGTGGAGAAAGTTGAGAATGGCACGGTCTACACCATAGAGGGCAATTCCGGCGATGCTTGCCGACAGAGAAGCTATTCGATAGGCTACTACGAGATTCTTGGTTATGGCATCCCTATTTATTAAGTAATCGAAGATGCTTTTTTCTGGGAATTAAAGCTCTGTTTGGAAAATCATTATATAACCAGCAGTTTATTCTGGTTATTATAATGTATAGGTAGTCGCAGCTGCGACTACCTATACATATAAAACATTCTATTGATACATAAAATTAAAGACGCCTTCTTTCAAATGAGCATACACATAACCTACTACTAAAATCACTCTGCCCCCAATGCCTTGAACACAGCGTCCTCGGCACTCTGATAGAAAATAAGATTGAAGCAGCCAATCAGTTCTGCCGGAACAGTTCCCAAATCAGCGGCTGATGCTATCGGCAGTAAAACTTTCTTAGCTCCACTGTCCAGACATACCTGCAAAGCATTTGCCAACTCGTCTACTTTCATCATAGTTCCGCTGATGCTGATTTCTCCAAGCACTGCCAACATACTGATAGTAGGCTTTCCTAATGCTATCGAACACAAGGCAATCAATGTAGGTAATGCTAGTTTTCTAGTCATACCAATGCCTTGTAAGTCTTGATAGTTGACGATGTAATCTTTTGTTGTGGTGCTGATTGAGCCACTAATTCGATTACCATTGACTTTCAAATAGTTAAAGGCTGTATTGGATGCCTCTTTGGAATCTCTATCCGTACCAATACCAGTACGTTCAAATTTACCGTTACCCGGCAGCATCTGTGATTCCAGACGGAACACACCAAACATGCCAGATTTACCCTGTGAAACTGTATATACCTGCCCCGGATTGCACATCCCCTCAGGTATTAGCTTTCCTCCGCCTTGCTCCGGCACGGATACATAGTGTTCTTCAAAAGTTTCGTTGTCAATGTAAGAGAAGTTTACATCGTAAAATTCCATACCACCGAGTTTCTTAAGCTGCTCCTTTACCCGGCGGCGCATTTCCAGTGACAGTTGCAAGATTTCCTCCAACTGCTCTTTGGTAAACTCACCATCCGGATACAACAGTTTTATAAAACCACCGACCATTTTGCGAACGGCAATGGTATCACGTTGGTTCAGATTCTTTCCAAGGTGGAAGTATTTATCCAGCGCATCACCATGTTGCTCCTTGCGAAGTTCACGGATGAACTCTGCCAAGTAGTCGGTAATAAAGCCATAATCATCGGTAAAATGTTCCGGTCTGAATTTCGGTACCTCCCAACCGGGAATATAGCAATGCATACGGTCAAGGAACGCTGTATCAGTACCCATTTCCAATGGGAACGGGTCGAACAAGCTGGAGGTCTTCAGCAGCACATCAACGCTCTGATTGATGTTACCCACAAAAACCATGGAAGCCGACGCCGCCTTTTCCTCTTTGCCACGGGCAAAAGAACCAGACGCCATATAATCTTTCATAATTTGGATGCCGTCTTTGTCCTTAAAATTGATACCGGCAACCTCATCAAATGCCACACAGTCCCAAAGCCCTACCAAGCCTACTGTTTTTCTACCCATGTTGTAGAACAGGTTTGCAACAGTCGTTTGTCCCCCCGACACAAGAATACTGTTTGGCGAGATTTCTTTATAGAGATGCGATTTACCTGTACTTCTTGGACCGAGTTCACATAGGTTGAAATTGTTTTCTACTAATGGCAGCATACGTGCAATTAGCAGCCACTTCTCACGGTTATCCAACGTTTCTGGCTCCATGCCGATGGAACGCAGCATGACATCCATCCATTCGTCCTTTGTAAATGCTTTACGTCTTTGTTTTAATTCCCCAATATCTACGTGAGGCATCTGGATTGGTGTTACCTTCCGAATGCGAATCGGCATACCATTATTCTTTTCTTCTTCGATATATTCGTAATCTAACTGCACAATACACCAAATACCACCACAAAGCAGACGGTCAAACTTTGTCGGATATTCTTCTGATACCGGAATAGCTTTCAACCCTAAGTTAGAAAACTCTGCTTCGTAGCTATCCTTTTTGATATTGAGATTGACCGTAATTTTGTCGATGACAGTATAGCTGCCACGTTGCCGCAATACGGACAGGATTTTTTGTGCCTCGTCAGGACGAACGAAATTGTCTGATAGAATGCGCTTTACATTCTGTACTCCGGCTTCAATGACCTCTTTATCGTCAGAGCTGCAATACTGCCCTAATAGAAACTCAAGGACATAGACAGGTACATTTGCCCCTTCCTTAATTTTCTTTGTTAGGTCTTTACGAACAATTTTCCCATCAAAGTTTTGACGGAGCTTGCCCCTTATAATTTCACGGGAACTTTCTCCCTCTATATACTGTTCCATATTCATTCCTCCTTATGAGCTTAGCTGAAAAAGTCAAACTCATCAACTGCAAAAGCTATATCAATTTGAAACTCCTCACGCAGTGGCATTTGTGTGCCTGTTTCATCAGCAATAATAAGATAATAGCTTTCAGTATTGCTGTACTTCAAAGACTTCAAATTGAAGCTGCAACGGAAGGTTCTGTCTTGACTATTGTCACTGGTCTTATTCGCAATAATCTTTTGAACATCACTGATTTGCTTACCGTTATTGTCAACAAAGTATAGCTGATAGGTGGCTGGTACACGAGTATCACCAACTGCCTCTCTTTGATAGAAATTCAACGAGAAAATCATATTGCTGATTTTCCTACTGGCAGATAGTAGACTAACCGTTACTGGCTCCGTATCATATTTCTTGCGGTTCCTCTGGTATTCCATAGAGCTGTTTCTAAGGAAGCGGTACTCAATGACCGGAACCACCATCTCCTGCAAACTGATACCGCCATGCACAAAGTTCAGACCGCCACCTTTCATCTTAATGCGAATACTTTCTCTCGGTGCGAACGCATTGAAGTCGGTATTTCCACATAAGAACTTTACAGGTAATAGATAGTCTGGCTTAACCCCTTGCTGCATAATAGCGTAACGTCTACCATACTCCACATCCTGCTGGTTGAAGCTGGTTTTATCCACCTTGTCATCCTCTGTTAAAGGACTATATGTATATAAGAACCCGTGGTCTGCGGTAATGATAATGTTGACACCGCCAAAGTCATTAACGATGATACGTACCATATTTTTAATCTCAGCAATTGCATCATCACAGGCACTAAATACCAAAGTATCTGAGGTATGGCTGGCAGCATCAATGGTATCGTGGTAAATATAGACCACTTCTTTTCCTTTTACCAAGGCACTACGCTCGGCACGTTTCATTTCGACAATATCTAAATACTTTAGTGCAATACTGTCCGGATTCGCTTGTTTCAGCACCTTGTCACGGTTATTGCTTTCGGTGGACTGAGCATCTGCTAATACGGAAAGTTTGTCGTTTTTCAATTCAGCAGTCAGTTCTTTATGTGGCAACAATGCCGCCATACCAAACTTGGTAATGGTTGGAAATACTGCTTCACAGCTGTTCAGTTCAACCTTGCTTTGTGTTTCACGTCTAAGCTGCTCTGTCAAAGATGCTGCCACTTCATAGCGCAATGCGTCCGAAATGATGACAAACATCTTTGCATCCGCAGATTTTACCTTACTGGCATAGAAGTCCTCCTGCTGAGGAACTTCCAAAATACGTCCATACTCTGCTAATTCCTCAGCGCAGACATCCGACCAGTTGTTGCCAAGCTGACCTAAGAACCAGTGTGTATAAAGCCCTTCGACTTTTTCCACTACGTGCTTGAACTGGTCATCAAGAACAGGATTGGATGATTTTAGACTCTTTCCAAAATACAGATGGAACTGTCTATAGTAAGTGTCCATTTTATAGTAGCTTTCTGTATATGCCTTCCACACCTTCTTAGGCTCCATGATATGAAACCCGGCGGAATGTTCGTGAAAGAACTCCTGCATATTTGCTACCTGCAAGATACCGTCAAAGAAATTCTCGACTGCATCGTACCAGACACAAGTGCGACGTTTTTCTACAATGGCAGTGATACTATCCACGTTGATGATATGGTCGTTAATTTCTGTCATCAGCTTTGTCAGAATACATTCATTGATGCAAGGGAAACACTCGGTGTCCACCAAGTCCATAACATCAAATTTTTCAAATCGTTGCAGCAGACGGACTTCCTCCTCCACATATCGTGCAATTTCATGCAGCTGCCAAGAATCTTCGCTGTGCAGCCATTCTGAGATAAAATCATAACAATACGCTTGATGGGGTATGGAAATAAAGCTGTCCAGTCCGGCAAGGTTCTCTTGCTTCATGGTTCTGGTTGCTGCCGTCAAGAGCATATGAATGGCGAAACGCCCAAGGTCATGCGCTTCCTCCTTGTATCCGGATGCCTGTGCGACCATCTCCCAGAATGCATCCTTAGTACCGTAGTTTACAAAATCTTTATAGATATTGTTGTTTTCTACATTCAACCCTGCACGAAAGATTGCACGAAGTATATTGTTCGGCTGTGCATTTTGAAGTCCACAGATAGTCGCCATAATTGCCAAGTGCAGTTGTGCTGGAGTGTTAATCTTGCTTTTCTGTGACACAACCTTTCCACGGCGTTCCTTTGCATTAAAGAATTTCCGGTAAGCTTTGACTTGTTTGCGCAGAGTCGGAGTGGAGAGGATGCTCATTTCATCCATCCAAATGGAAATCAAATCTGCACGGAACTCCTCACTATACAGTTCAATATCCAGAAGCCAGTTATCCTCCAGACTATCATAAGCAATTGGACTATACACAAGAAAATTGCTTGTCTTGTCATCGAAAGAAAGCAACTTTTTCACTTCAAAATTATTGCTGCCTGTCAGCACAACCAGTTTTGCATTATCTGGCACAAATTCATCCAGCTTATCCTCAAATTCCTTGTCTTCATCGTGCCAGAAAATAATGCGGCGCTTATAAAACTCCGGCAAAGGCGCAGCAAAGCGGCGATTTAAATCTTGTACTATTTTATCGGTATCCATGCTAGCACCTCCTTATTTGATTTTTGCCAAGACATCCTTAAATATCTCATAGTTATGCTTTACACCATCATCCAAGTCTATATGAATCATCTGGTCGGCTAGATGGTGGATTTTTTCTTCATAATCTCTGATTTCTGTGGCTTGGTCTTGTAATTTGCCGAGTTGCTTATTTAACTTCACACGCTCTGATGTAGATGTATCATTGATGCGCTGCTCCAGATGGGCAATAGCGGTACGATAACGTTCCTGCTGCTCATGTATATAATCGGTTCTCATACGGGCTATGGTGTCCGGCTGGTAGCGATGCATATAAATGAGTGCTTTGAAGCCATTTTTCTTACCGGAATCAAACAGCCAGTAAATGGGGCGTTTACCAGCCCCTCTTGACGTATAAGTATTGCAATGGTCATTATTAAAATCATTAAGAAAATAATTTCGAATAATATCACGTGGCATACCCTTTCCACCGAGTGCATCAGCTATAAATTTTAAATTCTCTTCTAAAGTATCCTTTCCATAAACTGTTTCAATGAACTTCACAAAACGACCTACAATATCATCTGGAAAGTATTCATCATCACAAATAGGGATAATGTTGTCTTTATCAGCAGGATAGGTCTTGTATTTTGAAGAATCCCAGCAACTGCCTGCAAAAGCAAGACCCTCCACATCAAGAGAGTATCTGCCGAACATACAACCAACTGCATAGGAAATAAGCCGCTTCATATCTTTCTCATACTCAGCGTTACCAATAATTATTTGGTTGTCATCAATCTTGGGTGTAATAACATTTTCAGCGCCATAAATATTAGCAAAAATCTCATTCAGTCGAATTTCATTATGTTTTAATTTATCGAAGTTTTCATTTTTCTCATTGGCATACTTCCTATAGATGTCAGTTAATTTTTCACCTTTTCTAATTAGTGGATTATATTGAAAATCCCAACTGTTTTCATAAGAATCCCAGTCGTTTTTGCATAATTCAATATTTTCTTTTACCAACATCTCTACTTCTGAACGATAAGTCTCACTAAACTGCACAGGTAAACTTCCTATATGCCCGACCTCAAAATTTAGTGTAGGACTAATCAAAGAAAGAATATATGCGTTTACCTTTGAATTCATAAATCCAAGCACATAATAGATATCGTTTTTGTCCACAAATAGTGTGCACCCAGCTACATCAAACAGGAAGCCGTTTGGGATGAATCTCATAGAAAAAGCACTACTTGTAATCTTGCACCACGATAAGCCTTCTTTAAAGAACCACTCCATATTCTGAGGTCGTGATTTCTGTTTTCCTTTTTCATCTTTAAAATTGCATATTTCATTTCCGTCATTTTCCCAGTTAACCAGATATTCATTCTTACCATACCATTTCTTATACCCACCACCTTTATTATATGGGAACCACTTTTTCGCCGTTTCCAATGCATCTGTTCTTGATGCGCAGTTAAGTGATGACTTATTAATGTTGACTTCAAACCATAATCTTAAAAAACGATTATTATCTGCTGTTGCCAGACCTTGCTTTGGAAATGCAAAAGAATCGACTCTTTGACCATTTTTAAAGCAATTAATAATACTTTTTTCAACCCAGTAGGCTATAGGAGAACCTGGTATCAGGTCATATTCGTTTTGATTTGTCGTATATCTATATCCGCATTCTCTATTTTGGACAGCATCTATAACCTTAGCGCCTTGAACCTCGGAACCACGAAAATCTGAAAGTCTCACATATTCTCCAGAAGTGCTTATTTGTTCCTTCTTTAATGTAAAGCAACAAACTGGAACACATGCTGCCTCAAATGCATTATATTCAAGTTGAACTAACGATGAAATCGTAGTTTCATTAAGAACTTTTAATCGTAGCTCTTCGTAAGTACTAATAAACATCCATACATATGGTGTAAGCATTCCACTATGCCCGTTTGGTTTGCAATACTCCATTACTCGCACAATAAAGGCAGCAAAAATATCGCTTTTGTATTTTCCATAATCTTTCTCTATAAAAGTGCGGAGTTGATTTGGTAAAAATTTGTTTCCAATATAAGGTGGGTTTGTTATTACCACATCATATTGCATAGATAGAATTTCGGCAATCCTAACCTCTGACAAAATATTTTCAGTGCATGTCTGCTGATATCCACGAGAAATCAGGTCATCATAGAATGTATCTTTTATTTCAAGTAGCCTTTCTTTTATCTCTTCATATGGCAAAAAATCAATATGAGTTAGACTACCTGCTATGGTTAAATCGGATAGCCTTTCATCTATGATTTGTAACCCAACAGATAAATCTGAATTCTTTTCAGTAATAAAATCCAAAACTTCCTGCGATAACGGCTCTGGTTTCTTCAGAACAAAAAGATTTGGCTCAATGCCTTTTTGTAGAATCTTTCTACTATATTTTCTTGCTTTCATCATTACAGAAAAATAAGCTAATTGATATGCTCTTTCTGATATATCTAATCCATATAAATTTTTCTTCAATATCAGTTCGGCTGCTGCTTTTGGGCTATAACCATAATCTCCATAAATTTGCATTAACACATCAAAAGCATATACAAGGATATGACCACTACCCATACATGGGTCAATCACACTAATTTCTTCAGGCGAAGAAATCTTCATTATATCGCCTTTTTCTTTAGAATTAAGATAATATTCCCAGCCGTATTGTTTGAAATCTTTTTCGCTACTATCTATCCATAAGCGCCCAAGGCTGTTTTGAACCATATATTTTACAATCCAATCAGATGTAAAAATCTGTGTTACAAAAGGTACATCTTTTGAATTATATTGCTTTTTTGCGTTTATCAATAAATCTTTCGGGTCATTAATATAATACTGGTACAACCAGCCGATGATTTCAACTTGACCATTTTCAGAATCGGTGTCAAAATTGTCTTCCGGTATCAACGCAATCATCTGCTCAACGACGCTGCCTTCACGCAACAGGTTATCTGGGAACAGCAACTCTGTATAATCCGCAATATGTTGGAACATTCCCGGTAAAATTTGATTTAAAGCATTGCACTGAGTAATTAACAGATACTTATACAATTCATCCTTTTGATTAGCCTCTTTAAACTCATAGACCTTGTCCATGTCCAAGCCATCCAGTTCCAAATGGATAGCTTCGGTGATGATTTGCGGTTTGAAGCTATTCTCCTCGTCTGTAAACACACGCACATGGGTTGGGAGGTAACCATTGACCTCCATAAAGCGCAGAGCAGAAAAACGGTTAAACCATGTATAGGCTACTTCTTCCATAACCTGCTCAAAGCCTTTTTCTTTGACCCGAGCAATCAGTGCCTTCCGCTGCTTCTTTTCTGTATCTGTCAGCAAGCGACCGTCAATACTGTCCGCATTGGCAGGGACTATGTCATTTTCTCTTATTCCATATTGATATGCTTTCTGAGTGACACGAATGATAAGCTCACGTCTTGCCCAGACAGCATATTTTTTAATCGCATTTTTGTCCATTTAATCCTCCCAAATTATCTACTACTTATTTAAGCCTAACTTTCTGATTGGACGAAAGGTTTTTACAAACATTTTCCCCATTTTCAGTCTTAATTTCAATTTCAACTGTCGGACTCCACGTGCAACAAATGGAAATATCCCAAGGTTCAACATTATATGTTTTTCCTTCTAATGTTGTAAGTTGAAACTTATCTGTATTTACATCTATAAGCATTGTCTTCAAGATTATCCTCCTATTTCAACAATCAATTTAGTTGTATACCATCACAATTTTTTAGCAATTGCTTTAAGTTGCTTCGCATCTTTTCCACATATGCATCAATTTCTTCGTCATTTTCCAGTTTCTTTGCAGGAAACACAGCCTGACGATGAATTGCCTTGATGACCTTTTTCGAAGCGGCATAATTCCCAGTTTCTTTAACCATATCTGGTTGCTTTACCGGTGCGGGTTTCAGTAGCCTTTCAATCCGCTCGCATGTTTCGTCCTTGTATGTCCACATTGGAGGAACTAATCCATCCAACAGGGCAAGGCTTTTTGTCTTGGCAATTTTTTCTTTCCTCTGTGTGAAATAATTATCTGCACTGCTAATTATATTCTTGACATTGACATCGCCGTTTGCCGCTTGATGCACCTCTGCCATACACTGGCGAACGATTTCCAACAGTTCTTCACGTTTCGTACTTAGCAGCTTGTCATGGGAAACCCTCACCGTTGCCATAAGACCGTTCAAATCAGGAATACGCTTATAATTATAGCTTGTACCGGACGGAATCATCGTGATTAAACGTATTTGGTTGAGAGCCTTGTCTGCATCTTCATCTTTGGCAATATAGTCAAGGTCATTCCTTAAGTTTGTTTCAAAATTTACTGCGTCATCAAATACACCTACTTGGTTTTGAAAGAAACTTTCCACGTTTTGCAGTGCATCCTTGCTATCAACCAACTCATCTTCCTGTTTAATAACACGGTCAATCAAAGCGATGTTATCTTTTTGTTGAGAAAGGATGTCATTCATAAGGGTGAGTGCATTTTGTACGAGACCACGGTCTGGGTATTTATTTAGTTCATAACGAACGTTCAATTTCACATAGTGCGACGTCTGCTCGGTGAATTTATCTACGATGAATTTAATTAAGCTGTCTTCATCATCTGGTATGTCCATCACATCAAAGTAGTCACGTAAGAATTCTCTTACCGTTTTCATCTTGGTCGCAGAAACAACGTGTCTCTTGCTGATGCTGGTCTTACCGATTTCGCTCTTCTTACGGAGCATATCCGGCAGTTTCGCATTGTCCGGCTGGATGGTCGTTCCTGCATATTTGACAGTGAGCTTCTGCTCGAAAATCATTCTTGCGGTTACTGCTGCAATATCGATTTCACGCCAGCCATAAGGGATACCGCTGTAACGACTCTGAATGTCTGCCATTGAAGTGGGCAGATTCTTTCTGGACTGCATTTCCAGATATTCTTCCATCTTTGCTACGGCATCTCTATTTTCTTCAAATCCGGCAATTACACCATCATCTGCACTACCATTTAAAACAGCGAGGATGTCTGCATCAGATTCGGCATTTCTTGTAATTAGATTCAATTCGCTGTACACATGTGAAATCAAATACTCAAGAGACTGGTCGATTTTCGACTTGGCATCACCGCCCTTGATTTCAATATGCTCACCATCAACATAGAATGTTGCAGCTTCAATGGCTTTTTTTAAATCCTCTGTTGTGGAAAGTTCATATTTTCCGGCTTCCTCCTGTTGGTCACGGATGATATCCTGTACTGATTTAGGGAGTTGTGTCACATTGCGCTGTTTGACATACTTTCTAATTTTCATGGCACTTTCCAGTGCTTCATAGTAGGGAGAGTCCGCCAATACGACAATCGCTTCATTACCACTAGACTCTGCCATGAGACGCAGCTCGGATTTTTCGGCAGCATCTGTTGCGACTGTCAAGAATCGCAGACGCATACCGCCGGTTACTGCACCGACGGCAATACCATCCACCATCTTGTCAAATGCAAAGTCGTACTTGTCATAGCGGTATTTATTTGTTTTATAAATATCACCAAATATCGTATAGGCAATACGTTCTACGATGGATGCAGTGTCCACGTTTGTGTTTTTGATTTCACGTTGAATATCCTGTTCTTCATCGGTAAGGAAGTTGTAACTGTCCCCGGTTCTGCCAATGTAGTTCTGGCTCATAAGTCTATCCAAAGATGCTTTCACAGATTCACGAAGTATAATTTTATCCACACGGATATCATCTGCCATAAGAATGGCGATATTATCAATGCTTGCTTTGATATCATCAATATAGCGAACGAGGTACAGAAGTTTCAACACGTCAATATCCTGCTCTTCTACACCGTGTCCATCTGCTGCGGCACGAGTACAGCGTTCAATGACACGGCGGATAGAACCATCCAAGAAACTATGGACAGTATCATAAAAACGAAAAAATGGCACAAGTGCATACTCATCCTTTTCTTGTATTGCCTGTGTAGCCTCTTGGAATCCAGACAGCATAGAACGCTCACCACCAGACAGATGCTTACCGGAATTTCCGTGTTTACGGATTTCAGCAAATACTTTCTGCATAATGATAAATTGATATGGTACGAATGGGAAATTTACGGCAAACTCATTTGTTCCTGCATATCCTTTTATATCTAACACAGAATCCGAAAAGCTAAAAAGGTTTCTAAGTACGGAATCATTCTGGTTATATACGTTCTCCAACTCGCAAGTTGCTTCCGGCGTTTTCTTCAAGATACGTTTCTGGATAACCTCATCCACAGAGGAGGAAGACAGGCTCAGACGGGTCTTGAAACGGGCTTGAATGCGTGAAAATTCATCTGCACGAACCTTGATGATTTCATCGATGGCTTCCTGCCCGGTTGCAACAACCCACACCTTACCTTCGCATTCGCTGCCGATTTTCTCAGTCAGCGACTGCAAATTCAAAAGCATATCCGTATCTGTACCAACATATTGACCAACCTCATCTATCATAAACAACAAGCGGAAATTAGCAGACTTTCTATCCACATATTCTTTCATTTCAGAAACCAGCTGTGCAATGCTCATTTCGGTGGTTTCAGTGCCATCAAACCAGTTATGCGCAGCGGTTTCGCTCATACCCAGAACTTCTATCAAAGTCTCAACAACATCATCCTCGAAAAACGCAAAAGCCGCTCGGCTTTCCAACCAAGGCGAACCGTTCTTTTCTTCAAAGACCCTACGGAAATTTTCCGTCTTTCCTTTTTTCTCAATAAACTGCTCCAGTTTAGCCACCTTTAGGTTTTCGCCATAAAAACCCAAATGGGTATAGAACATCTTTGCGAATACACGCAGAACAGCCGTCTTATCTTTGTTGATAGAACCCTCGATATCTATGTTAAACAGGATAGTCTCGGTTTCGCCCTTTGTTGCCTTATCAATCAGCATAAAAGTAGCTGGGTCATCTTCAAATTTTTTACGGAAGCGCTCTACGGTTTTGATACCTTTTACGGTGCGGTTTTCCAATATGTAGGATAACATTTTCAGAAAGTGAGATTTACCACTTCCAAAAAAGCCAGAAATCCATACTCCCATATCGGCAGTTGGCTCATCAAAAGTGTCACTATAATAGTTGAAAAAGGTAATAAAGTGTTTTTTAAGTTCCCTGGTAATTACATATTCATTTAATTCTTGCTCAATAATATCATCACCGGCTTGGTCTACTTTGATAACGCCATTAATTTTACGGTTAATGTCATCCGCAAACATCTCACGAATTATCATCCTTGGTTTCCTCCTCTATATCACATTAAATGCCCTATAATAATCGTTGGGCTGTAACTTGTTAAACAGCTTTACACTGTGTCCATCAAACGTACCCGGATACAATACTAAAATCGGAATATCTGAAAAATGTGGCTGTAGGGCTTCCAGTAGGCAGTGAATTCTCATAAATGGGAAAACCTCGCCTACACCTGTCAACAGCAGTACATCACCCGGCTTGTGCGGTTCATATTGTATTTTTTCAACAAACGCTGTCTCCGTTGCAATGGAATGCATCTGTTCCAGCAGAAACTTCTTTCCTTTGCGCTCCTCCATACGAGGGATGTTCTTGGTGATACGCTTATCATCACAGATGGAAAGGAATGTATTATATAAATTGCATTCGATGAGATGGCAGTTAAGCGTCTGGTCTGCTTTAACTTGGTTGACAAAGTGTCTTATTGTCATTTCATCTTTTGCCTCATAACAAAAAATACGGATATTCACTTCATTGCTCAAGCCTTTGCTTTCTAAGAAGTCAGACTCCTGTATGAGAGTCCTTACTTTATCTAGTCGTTCATTTATATTACTCACAGGGTACCTCCTTTAAGAAAAGCAATTGAATGCAGGTAATATAGCCTCTTCGCCATTGTTTCTGATTGCATTTTCCAGTATCGGATTAAGCCATACCGGATTCAGATGGTCAGATTTGCCGTTGTCGAGGTACTCATTTTCCACAAGCACCTTTGTCAGAATCTGCTTTAACTTTGTAATTGTTGAATCACTCCATATTGACACTGCATCATCCTGCTCTTGTAGGCGTAGAAAAAACACATTCAAATCTATTTTACCAAAGGTGGTATCCTTTGAACGGTACTTTTCTCCAACAACTGTTAACATGAAATCCCAAACAAGCCTGCTATGCTTCATCATGGCATATTGGCATATTTGCTTTGCCACGTCCGCAGGCTGTGTCGTTATGGCACAAATCAAGGAGTGATTATCCATTGTTTTAAGTCTGGTGACACATGCTGATGCAATCCTTTTAATTGATTTTTCTGTAGGATATTGGAATAGATTTTCTTTCACAATACGCTCTATAATCTCATCTTCCGGTAATCCTTCGCATATTAACTTTGCAGTAGTTCGCATTTCATAAAACAGAAATTGTTCTCTGGTGAGAGATGCT
>Ga0153946_1000763_pt1 | contig 14277 bp, 12 predicted proteins | sample TSNJ030MetaG_FD_104751 | JGI IMG/M metagenome (GOLD analysis project Ga0153946, IMG submission 104751) | Attine ant fungus gardens microbial communities from New Jersey, USA - TSNJ030 MetaG | ecosystem: Host-associated > Fungi > Mycelium > Unclassified | place: USA: New Jersey, Wharton State... | reverse complement strand
TGCTTATAAACAATATGCATATGTAATTGATATGCATTGGATATATTTTCTCACAGTTGTGCGGTTTCTTGAAAATAAATGTTCTTTTAGGGGCCGAGATTAACACATATTCCCAAATAAAAAACCGCCCCTCGCGGAGCGGCAAAGATGAGATTGCCCTGTCTGGCACTGCAAATGCCGGACAACCTTTTGACTGGAGGAAGCTCTATGAATGTAGCCATATATGCCAGATATAGCAGCGACAACCAGAGGGAGGAATCCATAACAGCACAAATCCGGGCTATGGAGATATTCTCACAGGACAATGGATATAACATTATAGCTACATATACCGATGAAGCCAGAAGTGCCACAACCGATAACCGGCCCGGTTTCCTGCGGATGGTCAAAGACTCAGCAAAGGGACATTTCCAGGCCGTCCTTGTACATAAACTGGACAGATTCTCCAGAGACCGATATGATTCCGCCTATTATAAACGGGAGCTGCGAAAAAACGGTGTAGTGCTCATCTCCGTCCTTGAGCGGCTGGATGACAGCCCGGAAAGCATCATCTTGGAGGGCTTGCTTGAAGCCATGGCGGAGTACTACAGCCGTAACCTGGCTCGGGAAGTAATGAAGGGCATGACGGAAACAGCCTTGCAGGGAAAGCACGTTGGGGGCACACCACCCTTGGGTTATGATGTAGACGAGGATAAACGGTACATTATCAATGAGGCGGAGGCTGATGCTGTCCGATTAATCTTCAACATGTACGCGTCCGGGCGGGGGTATTCTCCCATTATAGATGAGCTAAACCGGAGAGGGTATAAGACTAAAACCGGCAGGTCCTATGGCAAGAATTCATTACATGATATCCTTTGCAATGAGAAGTACATCGGCAATTTTGTTTTTAACCGGTCAGCCAGCAAGGATATCAATAACCGCCGCAATTCTCATACCTTTAAGGATGAGAAAGACATAATTCGACTTGAGGGCAAACTCCCTGCAATTATCGAACGTCCTCTGTGGGAAAGGGTGAGAGCAAAAATGGAAAATAACAAGCATGCCCGTGGTGCCAATAAAGCGAAAACTGTATACATACTATCAGGGCATATCTTCTGTGGCAAGTGTGGTGGCGCTATGGTGGGCAAAACCATGACAGGGGGCCGCAACAAGGCGCGGTACTCTTATTATGAATGTGCCCGGCGCAAGCAAACAAGGGATTGCGACAAGAAGCCTATCAACAAGGATAAGATTGAACAATATGTAATTGGGTATCTGTATGATAGGATGTTTTCTCCCGATTCCAGAGTTCGGTTGGTAGAACAGATTTCACAGCTTTCATCAGAGAACAGACAGAGGATCCCTGCCGATCTAAAGCAGTACAGAAAACAGCTATCTGAGGTGGAAGTTGAGATCAAGAACATTGTGGACGCTATAGCGGCAGGCATGTTCCATGAATCTATGAAAGACCGCATGACAGACTTAGAGGCACAGAAGGCTACCCTTTCCATCCGCATCAAAGAAGGGGAGCGCCAAAAAGAGATTGCAGCTATTCCCCAAAAGAATATTGAAGCATATTTGAAACAATGGGAGGATATAAAAACGGCCCCTCCTGAAAAACAGAAAGAGGCCGTATCCCTTTTCATCGACAAGGTCACTATTTTTGATGACCATATCGACGTTGATTTAGGCGACGCTAATGCCCAATCATTTGAGATTTCATTGTAATCATTTGATAAAAAAGATGCAAAGCGTTTTACAAATATTATGCTTGTACTATTCGCCATCGTAATAATCAACACTGGCGTCTGTCCGAAAAACTTTGTTAATATTTTTACCCCACACCCCTAGTTTACCAGAATCAGGATAAAATGACACTTCCAAATCGTTTTCAGTATCAAAATCAATATATATATAAGATTCTCTGTTTTGGAGTTGTTGGTTAATTTATGTGCGCCATTTTCGCAAGCGGGGAAAAACATAAAGTCTCCGGAGGAGACAAGTTTTTCACCGGTTTGTGTTTTTAACAAGCCACTCCCACTAATAATGTAGAACACTTCCTCATTTTTTGTGTGGAAATGATACGGATACGCTGCCTTGCCTGGAGGTATCTCATACACAGATAAAGTACATTGTTTTGCGTCTCCTCTTGGGATGATTGCTTTTTTATAATATTCATATTCATTATATTCATTTTTGTGCACGCTCGAAACATCATCTAATTGCGCAATCAAAATATTATTCATAATTTAGACACCCCACTTATATAATTTTTTTATTATAACAAAATACTGTCGCAAAATCAATTTCAGATTTCACGACAGTATTTGACAAAACGGTTGGTGGAGGCGGGGGGAGTCGAACCCCCGTCCGAAAATCCGTTGCCACAACTTTCTCCGAGTGCAGTCCGTTTTTTTGATTCCTCCAAGTCAGCGCCAACGGACGGGCTCTGCCTTGGAGTATCCCCTAGTACATCCTGGCGGACTGGGGAAATTCCAGCCGGACGTTCACCACTTTAAATGAGCCGTTGCACTATCCGTGGTCCTATAGAGCAAGGCGTCGCGGCTGCGATTAAGCAGCTGCGAGAGCTAAATTAGAATTATTATCTTTAGCGTTTATAATTATGTGCAGGTTTTTAAAGAGTTCCCGCGCCCTCTACTCGCTTATCGTGGCTCAAAACCCCCGTCGAAACCATTGCGCCCCCATATTTATGATCTACCGGTCCCGGGTTTTCATGGCCCGGTCAATCTCCCTTTTGGCATCCCGCTTGGCCAGGTCGGCCCGCTTGTCATAGAGCTTCTTGCCCTTGCAAACCCCCAGGGCCAATTTGATCCGGGAACCCTTAAAATATAATGCCAGCGGGATCAAGGTCAGTCCCTCCTGCTTGACCTGCCCCATCAGCTTCATAATTTCCTTCTTGTGCAGCAGCAGCCTGCGCACCCGGAGAGGGTCCCGGTTGAAAATATTGCCCTTCTCATAGGGACTCACATGCATCCCCATAACATAGGCCTCGCCGTTTTTGACATCACACCAACTGTCCTTCAGGTTGACGCGACCGGCGCGAATGCTCTTGACCTCGGTGCCGAACAGCTCCAAGCCGGCCTCATAGGTCTCCAGCACAAAGTAGTCGTGGCGGGCCTTCTTATTCTGCGCGATGACTTTCTGCCCGCCCTTGTCCTTTCCGGCCATAGATTCACCTCCGGCTCTACATATTAGCATTGCCTATACCGCGCCCTTTTAAACCTCATTCCGCCCGGTCATGGCCCGGAGAATGGTGATTTCATCCGCGTACTCCAGGTCGCCGCCCACAGGAATACCATAGGCCAAGCGGGTCACCCGGATGCCCAGAGGCTTTAGCCTGCGGCCCAAATATAAGGCTGTGGCCTCGCCCTCCACGTTGGCATTGGTGGCGACAATGACCTCCTTCACCCCTCCGCCGGACCTCGATACCCGGTCCATTAGCTCCTTGATGTAGAGCTCCTCCGGGCCGATGCCGTCCATAGGGGAAATGAGCCCGTGGAGCACATGGTATAGGCCGTAGTATTCGTTGGTTCGCTCCACCGCAATCAGGTAACGGGTATCCTCCACCACGCAGATGGTGGATTTATCCCGGCTCTCATCGGAGCAGACGGAACAGATCTCTTCATCGGTCAAATTCTTGCAAATAGTACAGCGGCGTATTTTTTCATGGGCCTCCGCCAAGGCCGCGGAAAACGCCATAGCCTCCGATTTCTTCATATCCAGCACCGAAAAGGCCAGCTTCTGGGCTGTTTTCCGTCCAATCCCAGGAAGGCGTTCAAACTGCTCAATCAGATTTTGCAGTGAGGGAGGCAGCAGGGATCTCGCCATAGTTAAAACATCCCCGGTATATTCATACCGCCGGTCACCTTCTCCATTTCAGCGGATGAAGTGGTTTCTACCTCGCTGATCACCTGGTTGACAGCAGCTACCAGCAAATCCTGGAGCATCTCAATGTCCTCAGGGTCCACCACTTCAGGCTTGATGTTCACCTGCCTGAGCTCCTTCTTGCCGGTCATCACCACCTCCACCATGCCGCCACCGGCAGAAGCCGTAAATTCACGCTCGTCCAGCTCGGCCTGCAATTCGGCCATCCTGTCCTGCATCTTCTGCGCCTGGCGGATCATGGAGTTCATGTCCTGAGGGCCGCCGCCCATTCCCTTCGGCAATCTCGCTTTCATTTCACCAATACCTCCAGCTATTTCGTTATTTTTCTTCCACAGGAATCCCATTTTGCGCCGCAGTTTCTTTGAGAATATCGATGGGCCGCCGCTTGGACTGCTCCTCAATCTGCACGCTCTTCTTCACAGGCCCTAGCCGGAACATCCTCCCAGTGACCTCCTGGGTGGCCTTCCGCAGGCTTTCCTTGGTGGCGTCGCTGGCCCGCATCAAGTCCAGGAATACAGTATTGGGGGCATCTATAAGAAGCAGGTCCCCCTTTATATAGGCCGACGACCCTTCCAGAGTCGCCAACAGGGGCGGATTGCTCTTTTCCAGCAGCTTTAACACCTTGTCCCAGCCCACCAGCTGTCCATCCACCGTGAGCGTTTCAGCGGGCGCGGCAGGTTCCTCCTTAAAGCTGTGATCCATAACCGGTTCTGGAGCCTTTGGCCCGTTTTCCGCCGTTTTGGCGGACTTATTTTTGCCTCTTCCCGGCGGCTTGCCGGAAACCGCTGCCTGCTCCAGCCGTTCCAAACGCTGGGCCAGCGCCGCATTGGAGTTGTTGAGCTCAGGCATAGTCAACCGTATCATAGCCATCTCGAAGACGGCGCGGCCGCCGCTGTCTCCGCCGGCGCCCAAACGGCGGTGCAATTCTTGCAATACATCAATGGCGTACAGTATATAGGAGAGAGTAGCCCGCTTGGCCTGTGCCTGCATCTGCTCCAACTCCTCCTGGGGACAAATTAATAATCCCGCCCCCACCGGATTCTTTACAGACTTGACCAGCATCAGGTCTCTGAAGCGGCCCACCAGATTTTCCGCCAGCCGCCGCAGGTCTATGGAGTGGCGGTACAGCTCATGTACCGCTATCAGTACCTCCTCGCAATTTTCCTCCAAAATCCTGTCCACCAAATCCAGCACATGCTTCCGGTCAGCCAGTCCAGCCACATCGCGAACGGTTTGCGCCCCGATAGCGCTTGTCAGGGAGGCGCACTGGTCCATCAAGGAGATGGCGTCCCGGATGCCGCCGTCGGCCAGGGTGCCGATGAGCAAGGCGGCGTCCTCCTCCAGGGAAAAATCCTCATGCTCCGCTATATGCCGGAGCCGGCCGGCAATGTCGGCGGGGGATACCCGCACGAAGTCGAACCGCTGGCAGCGGGACAGAATGGTGGCGGGCACCTTGTGCACCTCGGTGGTCGCCAGAATAAACAGCACATGCTCGGGAGGCTCTTCCATAATCTTGAGCAAGGCGTTAAAGGCCCCCTTGCTGAGCATATGGGCCTCATCCACGATGTACACCCGGTACCGGGCTGAAGCGGGGGCAAACAAGGCCTCCTCCCGCAGCTCCCGGATATCGTCCACGCCGTTGTTGCTGGCGGCGTCGATCTCCACCGTATCGGTGACCGACCCGTTTTCAATCCCCACGCAAATGACGCATTCCCCACAGGGGTCCCCGTCCATCGGGTTGAGGCAGTTGACCGCCTTGGCAAGAATCTTGGAGCAGGTGGTTTTACCGGTGCCTCTGGCGCCGGTAAAGAGATAGGAATGGGCAACCCTTCCGTTTTTAACCTCATTTTTCAGGGTGGTGGTGATGTGGTCCTGGCCTACCACGTCCTCAAAAGTCCGGGGCCGCCAGGTACGGTATAAGGCTTTGTACATTCCCATCTCCCCTTCCGCCTAAATTGGAAAAAAGCGGACAGGTACATGAGATCCGTTTTGATATACAGCCGCGCAGGTTTGCTGCGGCACACAGACAAAACTGCTTAATGCTGCTCGGTTCCCCGCCTGACATGGTTCGCAGCCATCCGTCGCACAGGACCAACGCAGCTGTATATCAAAACGCGCCTTCTTCCCGCCCACCATTTACGACCGCGCGCTACCTGAGCATTTTAGAAAGACAGGGGGAAACCACATCAAAGCCGTACCCCTGTATAGTCCAAAACCGCTTTATTTACAGCTCCCCCATTATACATCATCCACAGTGGAAATTCAAGATGATTTTATGTCAAATATCCTCTTTGAAAATTATTCCGGCCTCAACTGTTATTCATGGCGCTTTTTCTAAAGTCATTGGGTTTCATATCCGTGGTGCGCTTAAAAAGCTTGGCAAAATAGGATAGGTTTCCGTAACCTACCTGCAAAGCGATTTCCTGAATAGGCAGATCCGTACAGATAAGTAAATCCTTTGCTTTGTCCATCCGTTCACGGATAATATATTCCGAAAGGGAGCTCCCCGTCTGGTCCTTAAAGATGTGGGAAAGGTAATCCGGAGACAGGTATACGTTTGTGGCGATCTCATCCCTGGTAATCTCCTCCGCCAAGTGCTCCCGGATATATTTCTTGGCCAGCGCCACAGCCCCCATCTGTTCATCGCTCCTGTTGGTGACGCTCTGAATGGTCTCGGTGACATGTTTGATCCAATCAATCATACCGCTGATGGACTCTGTGGATTTGGCCGATTTGATCTGAGAGGCATTGTCGTGAAATAAGGTATGGGCATAAATTTCACGCTTGGCCAGTATGCTGTAAATTCCCTGAAGAAAGGCATGGTAGAACTGTCGCAGATACTGCCTGTTTATGTCCCGGCTGGCGGTATAGCGCAGGTAATGGGAAATCTCCTCGAGAACCTCCCCGTACCGGCCGGTGAAGACCTTCTCAATCCACTTATCCATCTGGGGCATGTCGTTGAAAAAACGCTCTGTCAAATTCTTTTTAGCCCGGATAACGGTGTTGTGTAGCAGGATATTATTTCTCATAGAATCCATCAGCAGCTGCACATGCTCCTGCAATTCCGAGGGGGGCACGGCGTTGTTGATATAAAAATTGATGCTGCTTTCCAGGACGTTGTTTATGGGCTCAATCACCAACTGGCATTTTGACGCAACCTGGTCCTGGGCCACCGTGCCGCCGTCCCGGTCAACCTGTATGACCACCAGGTAAATATTTTCATTAATCCGGGAGATAATGGGAAGCTGCTCCTCATCAAAAAGAATTTCGGCCAAGATATTTTTCAAGCCGTATTCAAAGAGGTTGGGCTCCCATTTTTCGTCCACATTGTCATGGGGGAACAACTCCGCCAATACGGGGCAGATATGCGATCCGTCAAAGTGAATGTGCAGCCGCTCCGCGCTTTCGGCGATGTTTTTTTGCCGGGGCGGGATGATGCCCAAGGCCACGTCCCGCCAAAACTGCTCCATAAGCTGAATGCTGCTTTGCTGCCAGTACTCCGCATGAACGGCCGCCTCCCGCTGCCGACGCTTTTCCAGCACCCTTTGGACCGCCCTTGAGATGGCGGCGGTAAGCTCATCGTAGGGAACCGGCTTGAGGATATAATCCAAGCTCCCCAGCCGAAGGGCCTGATTGGCATATGAAAAGTCCGCGTGGCTGGTGAGAATGAGATGCACCGGGTCATAGCCTTCCCGCCTGGTCCACTCCAAAAGCTCCAGCCCGGTTCCTTTGGGCATTTCAATATCGCAGAGCATAATGTCAATTTTATGCTGCCTGAGGACCTGCTGGGCCTGTTTCATGCTGTAGGCGGCGTGGACCTGGCCGGCATCAATGCCCAGCTTTCGCCAAGCTATATTCTGCTCTATACCATGCACGGCATGGATCTCGTCGTCCACCAATAAAATACTGATCATCGTTCACCGGTCCTCCCATTGGCTCTCTGTAATATATGGAATGATGATATCAATCTGGGCCCCCGCGCCGGGGCGGTTGGAAAACGCGATTTTTGTCCGGCCCTCGCCAAAAACCAGAGGCAGGCGCTGTGTCAGGTTGTACAGCCCAATCTGTTTGCCGTCCCCGTCGGACTTCCAGCTGCCGGATTGCAGCTTTTCCAGAATTTCCGGAGGGTAGCCCTCCCCTGTATCCCAAAGGGTCAGGTAAACGTCTTTTCCCTCCACATGGCCGCGGATGTAAATGGCGGTCTTTTCCCCAACCACCACCTCATACTTGATGGTGTTCTCCACAAAGGTATGGATCACCAGCGGAGGGACCAGGGCGTCCAATGCCGCCGCCTCAATGGAGATAAAGCAGTCCACGCTGTCCGGGAATCTGATTTTGGTCAGCTCAATGTAGTTGTTGATATGCTCCACTTCCTTCAGGAGCGGGACCACCAAATGCCCTTCCAAGGTATACCGCAGGTGCCGGCTCAAATCCAGGGCCATCTGCTGGACAAGGTCATTTTGGCCTGTGCTCGCCAGCCCGTAAATGGTGTTCAGGCAATTGATATAGGTGTGGGGCGTGGTCTGCTGCTGCAAATACAAAAGCTGGCTTTTTTGTTTGGACAGCTTTTCCTCATATACATTAATTTTAAGCTCCTTGATTTCCCCCACCATTTTATTAAAAGCGGCGTTTATCTCAACAAATTCGTCGCACAGCTCCCTCTCTTCAACCCTGGCGTCCAGGTTGCCGTCGGCCAGATCCCCGATGGCTAAGGTGAGCTGGTCCAGGGGCTTGATCATAAAGTGGCGCATCATAAGAATCAGCACCGCCAGCACCACCAGCACCCCGCCCCCCACGATCATCAGCGCCGGCCAGAAATCTTCCAGGCCCTCCAAAATATTATTGTCGGGAACCATCGCTACCAGATAGTGGGACTGCCCGCTGGGCTGGGCAATCAGGAGGTACCGGTTGACATCATCCATAAGGGTGTAGTGCCGGGCTGTGGCCACCACATCCACCCAAAGCCCGCCGGCGGCAAGGGAATGCTGGTAGGGCAGGCCATCCTGGCCGCAGTAGAACACCTGGGCAATATTTTCCCCCATGCCGGTGACGGGTCCAGTGATGCTCTCCATATTCACCCACGCGCCAATATAAGTTCCCCGGATTTTGATGACCCTGAAAAAATAGTAGCTGTTCCCGATCTCTGCGGCAAACCAATTTCCTTTGTTTTCCTCTGTAAAGACAGCGTCATTTTCTAACAGGGGAATAATGTGCTCCTTGACCTTCACCCGGCGGGTGTTGGTCACTGAGGTTTGGATGGCGTCGATCCAGATGGCCTCATAGGAGGAGGCGTAGATGAAGATGCCGTCAATGACGCTGTAGCTGGGGATGGCTTGGGATAACTTCTTTTGTTCCCGGGAGATGGCGGTATACCAATCCAGCGAGCGGGGAGGATTTTCCAGGGTCACAATGTCCCCGTCGTTATAGGCCAAGCTCAGCAGATAGGTTTCCACATCGTTGAACCCGTTATTGATTTGATTCTGATACATCTGTAAAGTAATTTTATGTGATTCATAAACTTGGCTTCGAATGGTGTTGATGGCATACAGGTTGTTGATGAAAATCAGCAAAACCAGCAACAGAACAATAATGACCACACTGGATACAATCCGAAAACGAAGTGATTTTACAGGGAGCTTACTGATATATAACACTCCTTTTTTCATTGGACAGGTGTGTGAAAGCGGCGGCATATAATTATACTAAACTTTTACTAACCTATACCTTATAACTATAGAAGCATTATACCCGCAAAACCTGGACTTGTAAATAATGAATCCCCTTGCAATAAGCATAATAGTGATAATTCACCTCAGAATCGTTGTTTTTTTGTGCAACAGTAAGTGGTATACTAAATTAAATTTAAAGTAAAAAACCCGCTTGAAATTTACTTAATTTTGAAAGGAAGGCTATAATGAAGAGAAAAATATTCGTACTAATGCTCGCTTGCGTGATGGTATTGGGCCTGCTGGCCGGCTGCAGCAGCGATTCGGGCAGCTCCAGTTCCTCCGGCGGCAATGAAAGCAGCAGTGACGGAGGCGGCTCCGGCGATAGCGGCGAGGAGCCGGGGGAGATCGCTAAGTTAGTCGTTGCATTCGCCACCTTTGTGGGCGCTCCGGCGGACACGCTGGCCATTCAGGAGGCCATGAACGAGATCAGCCGTGAGAAGATCGGCGTGGAGGTGGAGCTGCTCATAACCGACTACGCCTCCTACAAACAGCAAATGACCTTGATGCTGACGGGCAATGAGCCTTTGGACATTATGAATACTCTGGGCGGACTTTATGTGACCTCCATTCAAAACGGCCAACTGAAGGATTTGGAAGAGGACGGATTGCTGGAGACCTACGGGCAAGGCATCATCGACGCCATCGGCCAGGAATATATTGACGCCTGCCGTGTCGGCGGTGTATTGTACGGCCTGCCCAACAACCGTGATATGGCCCAGGGACGCGGCTGCGCGGCTATCCGCACCGACCTGCTGGAGGAAACCGGCTACGAATTCCAGAACGGCGGCGAGATCGAAAAGATTTCCTTAGAGGAACTGAACAACATCTATGCCGCTATCCATGAGCTCCATCCCGAGCTTGAAATTTACCGCCCTGTCGTCGGGTCCATGGGCCAGTTCTCCAACGTGGACCAATTGGGCGGCAACCCCTACGGCGTATTGATGGATTACGGCGCGACCCTGGACGTGGTCAACCTGTTTGAGACAGATTATTACATGGAATACTGCCAGCGCATCCACGACTATTACAACAAGGGCTATATCAGCCCAGATGCCGCAACCGACTCCACCGCGGTCACCGAGCTGGTAAAGGCCGGGACCCTGGCCTCCTACACCACAGGCGGCAAGCCGGGCATCAAGGCCCAGGAAACCAATCTATGCGGATACGATATGACCATCGTTCAGACCTTGGGCGACTATATCGCTTCCAGCTCAGTTGCGGGCTTCCCTTGGACTGTGCCTGAAAACAACAACGATTCCGTCGCCGCTATGAAATTCCTTAATCTGATCTACACCGACGCCGACATGATGAACCTGATTTCCTGGGGCATTGAAGGCCAACATTATGTCATCAACGATGAGGGCTTTGCCGATTTCCCAGAAGGGGTAGACGCCACCACCTCCGGTTATATTCACAGCATGGGCTGGATGTTCCCCAACCAATTTATCACCCATGTATGGGCGGGCAATGACGCTGACCTTTGGGATCAGATCAAAACCTTTAACAAAGAGGCGAACAAATCCGCAGCCCTTGGTTTTGCCTTTGACAGTACCAAGGTCTCTACCGAATATACCGCTGTCGTCAATGTATATGAGGAGTATCAAAAGAGCATTGAATATGGCCTGACGGACCCCACTGTGGCAATCCCGGAGATGAATGAGAGGCTGAAATCAGCCGGAATGGAAATAATCATTAATGAGAAGATTGAGCAGCTGAATCAATGGGCCATTGATATGGGCAAAGCATAAAGGCATCTGTTATATGCGAATATGGGCCGTGAGAGGGCGTAGCCCTGTCCGGCCCAATTATTATAAGGAGGGAAGCGCATGGAGCAGGCAATCAGCAAGAAAAGAACGCTTAAAAAAATTATATCCTACGCCCCCATCTACCTGATGATGCTGCCCGGACTGGCGTACTTGTTTATCAACAATTATATGCCGTTGCCGGGATTGGTGGTGGCTTTCAAGGATTACAACGCCAAGAAGGGAATCTACGGAAGTGACTGGGCGGGGTTCAAGAATTTTACATACCTTTTTAAAACCGACGATGCCTGGATCATCACCCGCAACACCATTCTTTACAACCTGGCTTTTATTGTCATCAACACCGCATTGGCTATTATTGTAGCCATTATTTTGAGCGAGCTGGCCGCCAAACGGTTGAAGAAATTCACGCAAAGCGCCATACTGCTGCCTTATCTGATTTCTTCTGTCATCATCTCTTATCTGGTCTTCGCGTTTTTGAGTTCGGAAAACGGATTTGTAAATAATACCCTGCTGCCTTTACTGGGAATCACACCTAAGAACTGGTATGCCGAGCCCAAATATTGGCCCTTCATCCTGATTTTTGTGAACGCGTGGAAATCCGTGGGGTATAACTGCATCATCTACCTGGCCACCATTATCGGCATTGACCGGGAGTACTATGAGGCCGCCTCCATTGACGGGGCGACAAAAATGCAGCAAATCCGGCACATTACCCTGCCGCTGATCGTGCCGGTGGTCACTATGCTGACCCTCATGGCCATAGGCAGGATATTCTACTCCGACTTCGGCCTGTTTTACCAGGTGCCTCAAAACCAAGGGGCGCTCTACTCCACCACCAACACCATAGACACCTATGTCTACAGAGGCCTGCTCCAGCAGTCCAACATCAGCATGTCGTCGGCCGCCGGCGTTTACCAATCCATCGTAGGCTTTATCCTGGTGTTGGGGTCCAACCTGATTGTACGCAAATTTAACAAAGAGAACGCATTGTTTTAAGGGAGGCGGCATCATTGAAAACCAGAGAAGAAAAAGTTTTTCAGGCTGTGGGCGCCATCTTTATGATCATACTTGCCGCCGTCGCGCTGATACCCATTATCCTGCTGGTGATCGCATCCTTTACCAGCAACAACGCCATTGTTCAAAACGGCTATTCCTTTATCCCCAAGGAGTGGAGCCTTGAGGCGTATGAGTATATGTTTTTAAGCAGCAATAAGATCATCAAGGCCTACGGCGTGTCCTTCTTTATCACCGCCGTGGGTACGGTGTGCAGCTTGGTCATCACCACTATGCTGGCCTACGGCCTCTCCAAGCGGGACCTGCCCGGCCGGGGCTTTATCACCTTTTACATTGTCTTTACCATGCTGTTTAACGGCGGATTGGTCCCCACCTACCTGATGTATACGGGCATATTTAATATTAAGAACACCATCTGGGCCCTGCTCATCCCCAATCTCTTGATGAATGCCTACAACATCATGCTGGCCAAAAGCTATTTTGTCACCAGCGTCCCAAATGAAATTCTGGAAGCCGCCAAGATTGACGGGGCGGGCGAGTTCCGCATATTCGTGCGGATCGCGGTGCCTATCGCCAAGCCCATCATCGCCACCATAGGCATGTTTGTGGGCATCGCCTATTGGAATGACTGGAACAACGGCTTTATCTACCTGACCACCAACACCGACCTGTACAGCATTCAAAACCTGCTTAACCGCATGATACAGAACATCCAATTCCTCACGCAAAACTCCGCCGGCATCAGCCAGGCCCAACAGGGCTTGGCCCAGATCCCCGCTTCATCGGTGCGGATGGCTATGGCCGTCATGGGCATCCTGCCCATCGTGCTGATCTACCCCTTTATCCAAAATAATTTTGTAAAAGGGATTACATTGGGCGGTGTAAAAGGTTAAACTGGACATATGATGCAAGCGGCAAGGAACAGATTTGCGCCGTAAATTTTAGTACTAAGAGGAGTGATCGCATGAAAATAATCCAGATGAATATATTGGATAATCCCAACACCACATTGACAGGTTATATCCAGGAGCCGTCCAAGGAGCTCGCCACGATGTCCTCCCGTCCGGCTGTACTGGTTCTGCCGGGGGGCGCCTACCTCTTCACCTCGGACCGGGAGGCGGAGCCCATTGCGCTGACCTACGCCGCAGAGGGATTCCAGACCTTTGTCCTGCGCTACTCTGTGGGCAAACGCGCCGCCGGATGCAAACCCCTCCGGGAGGCGGAGGAGGCCCTTCGAATCATCAGGGAAAATGCCGGGGAGTGGCATGTGAAGGCGGATCAAATTGCCGTATGCGGCTTTTCAGCCGGCGGACACCTGGCCGCGTGGGTAGGGCTGCAGGGGGCGGAAAAGCCCAACGCTATAGTTCTCGGCTATCCCGCCGTCCAGCTCTTCTCCCAGGAGGATACGGGTGACAGCGCAATCCTCAAGGCATTACTGGGCGATGACTATACTCGTCAGGACGCTGAGCGGCTTAATCTGGACCAGCATGTAGATGACAACGCTGTTCCCATGTTTTGCTGGGGTACCGCCGAAGATATGTTGGATGTGTCCGCTTTATTAAGGCTGGGAGCGGCTTATGGAGCCCACAACAAGCAATTTGAGCTTCATGTTTTCCAGGAGGGAGAGCATGGCCTGTCATTGGCCGTACCCCACACCGCCAATGGGCGGTTAAGCATGGTGGATGATCAGGCTGCCCACTGGGTGCCCCTGAGCATCTCTTGGCTCTGGCGGCGGTTTGGCGCGCCGGAGGTTGTGGATAAGCCATATGAGCCCATCCCTGGGTTAATCCCGCAAGATTAACCGGACCCATGAAGGTTTCCATTAAATCCGTTTCAGAGTACACCCGGATTTCCTACGCAACGGTTTACAATGTGCTGGC
>Ga0153946_1000760_pt1 | contig 14313 bp, 15 predicted proteins | sample TSNJ030MetaG_FD_104751 | JGI IMG/M metagenome (GOLD analysis project Ga0153946, IMG submission 104751) | Attine ant fungus gardens microbial communities from New Jersey, USA - TSNJ030 MetaG | ecosystem: Host-associated > Fungi > Mycelium > Unclassified | place: USA: New Jersey, Wharton State... | reverse complement strand
GGGTGCGAAATATCCGCTTACCGACCATACGCTTGAGCCGGTCGGAAGCTTGTGTGTAAGCAATGAATATATAGAAGATGTTATGATCACATTTCCGCAAGGGAATGTGATTTTAATGGAAACAAAGGATAGAAAGGGAATATAAGTTATGAAATTAGGAATTGTGGGATTACCAAATGTGGGCAAGAGTACATTGTTTAACTGTTTGACCAAGGCGGGAGCAGAATCGGCGAACTATCCGTTCTGTACGATCGATCCCAATATCGGAGTGGTAACGGTTGCAGACGAACGTCTGGATGTGCTGGGAGAGATGTATCAGACAAAAAAGATTGTGCCGGCCGCAATTGAATTTGTCGATATTGCCGGATTGGTAAAAGGGGCATCGCAGGGTGAAGGACTGGGTAATCAGTTTCTCGCGAATATCCGCGAGGTAGATGCGATTGTGCATGTGGTACGCTGCTTTGAAGACAGCAATATCATTCACGTTGACGGCAGCATCGCACCGCTGCGTGATATCGAGACGATTAATCTGGAACTGATCTTCTCAGACATTGAGATTCTGGAGCGCCGGATTGCCAAGACAGTGAAGCTTTCCCGGAATGATAAGTCAGCGGCTAAGGAACTGGCACTTTTGGAACGTATAAAAGCTCACTTGGAAGACGATAATATGGCAAAGAGCTTTGATGGTATTCAGGATGATGAAGAAGCAGCCTGGCTGGATAGTTATAACCTGCTGACCTATAAACCGGTTATTTTTGCTGCTAATGTGGCTGAAGATGATCTGGCTGATGATGGTATGTCAAATAAAGGTGTGCAGACGGTACGTGAATATGCGGCCAAAGAAAACTGTGAAGTATTTGTAGTGTGTGCTCAGATCGAGCTGGAAATTGCCGAGCTGGATGATGATGAGAAGAAAATGTTTCTGGAGGATCTGGGTGTGAAAGAATCTGGCCTGGAAAAGCTGGTCAAGGCCAGCTATCATTTGCTGGGTCTGATCAGTTACCTGACCGCAGGAGAACCGGAAGTACGTGCCTGGACCATCACTGAGGGAACCAAGGCACCGCAGGCAGCCGGAAAGATTCACACTGATTTTGAGCGTGGTTTCATCCGGGCGGAAATCGTATCTTATGATGATCTTATCGCATGCGGATCACATGCGGCGGCGAAAGAAAAGGGCCTGGTGCGGCTGGAAGGAAAAGAATACGTTGTGAAAGACGGAGACGTGATTTTATTTAGATTTAATGTATAGCAGAAAGGATCGATTTCATGCATGAAGCTATCAATTTCCCGAATCTGGGAATCTATCTGGAGAAGGTAGGACAGTCAATCAGTGTATTTGGTTTTGAAATTGCATATTATGGAATCTGTATCGGTCTCGGAATATTGGCCGGTATCGGTATGGCGGTAATGGAAGCGCGGCGGACCAATCAGAATACGGAAGATTATTTTGATATGGCGATTATCGGCGTAATCACATCGATCATTGGAGCGAGAGTGTACTATGTTATCTTTTCATGGGATATGTATAAAAACAATCTGGCCAGTATATTTAACATCCGGCAGGGAGGTCTGGCAATTTACGGCGGGATCATCGCAGCAGTTATTACAATGGTGATTATCTGCCGGGTCAAGAATCTGACCACACCGTTGGTTGCCGATACGGTATCGTTCGGGCTGGTAACCGGTCAGATCATCGGTCGGTGGGGCAACTTCTTCAACCGGGAAGCGTTCGGTGATTATACCGAGGGACTGTTCGCAATGCAGATACCGGTGGATGCGGTTCGCGATATGTCAGATATTACCGGTAAGATGAGCAATCATATCATTAAAATCAGCGGGGTGGAATATATTCAGGTTCATCCGACCTTCTTGTATGAGCTGCTCTGGAATCTGGGAGTTTTGATTATTTTGCTGCTGTATCGCAAGAAAAAGAAGTTTGATGGAGAACTGTTTCTATTATACATGCTGGGTTATGGACTCGGCCGGGTATGGATTGAGGGGCTGCGTACTGATCAACTGCTGATACCAGGGCTTGGCTTGCCGGTATCTCAGGTGCTTGCCGGGGTGCTTGTAATTGTCTCAGGTGCGGTGCTGATCAAGAAATGGCTGGAATGCTCCAGGGTCAAAAAGAAATTAAGGCTGGAAAGTGAGCAGTAATTTGTAAACAATACGAACGAAAGAGAGCAATATGAAAATACTGAGTATTACTGCGCAGAAACCGCACAGTACCGGAAGCGGTGTGTTTTTAACCGAACTGGTAAACGGTTTTGCGCAGAGGGGAATAGAACAAGCTGTTGTAAGCGGTATATATGAAGAAGATGAAATCGACTTTCCTTGTGAGGTCGATTTTTATCCTGTTTATTTCAAAAAGGATAAGCTGCCGTATCCGATCACGGGGATGTCGGATGAAATGCCATATCAGAGTACCCGGTACTGTGATTTGGATGAACAGATGACCAGACAGTTTCGTCAGGCATTTATGACCAGGATAATAGAGGTAGTTAAGAGCTTTCAGCCGGATGTGGTACTATGTCATCATTTATATTTACTAACGGCTTATGTGAGGGAAGCGTTTCCGAACCTGAAAGTCTATGGTGTCTGTCATGGATCGGATCTGCGGCAGATCAAAAAGAATGCTTTGGAACGGCAATTTATTATGAAGCAGATTAGAAGCCTGGACGGAATCTTTGCTCTGCATGAAGAACAAAAAGAAGTGATAGCCGATATTTTTTCTTATCGGGCTGACCAGATAACGGTAACCGGTATCGGTTATAATAATAAGATTTTTTATCGGCAGGATAGAAGAGTAGTAAAACCACCGATACAATTGATCTTTGCCGGTAAGATATCAGAGAAGAAAGGTGTTATTAGTTTGATTCGTTGCTTAGATCGGCTTGGTTATGAACCGCAGCAACTGACTTTGAAATTAGCAGGCGGCAGCGGGGCGGATGCGGAATATGCGGAAATCCGCCGGGTGGCTGCAGCATGTAAGTATCCGGTAAAATTTCTGGGGCGTCTGAGTCAGAGCCGGCTGGCGCAGGCATTTAACGAAAGTCATATTTTCGTACTGCCTTCGTTTTACGAAGGACTTCCGTTGGTTATAGCCGAAGCTGCCGCATGCGGACTGCCGGTTGTCGTAACTGATCTTCCGGGAATTAGGCCCTGGATGAACGGGTCGACAAAAGGCTGTCAGATTGCCTATGTGGAACCACCGCAGATGAAAGATACGGATGAACCGGTAAAGGCGGGTTTGCCGGAATTTGAACAGCGGCTGGCCGAGAGGATAGAGCGGACGATGCAGAACATGGGGGAAGTGCATGCCGATCTCAGTGCGGTATCATGGAGCGGCGTAAGCAGTAGGTTTCTAAAGGTTATAGAATAAATCTATAAATCGCAAGTCATATTAGAAATAACTATTAGAAATACTTCCTGTTTAGTGATACGATTTTATCAAATCATCAGAATAGCAGGAGGTATTTTTAATGTTAGTAGATTTACATATGCATGAAAAAACCTACTCCTTAGACAGTTTTTTATCCTTAAATGAAATCGTGACGATCGCCAGACAGAAAGGTTTGGATGGCATATGTATTACCGATCATGACGACATGGGATTGAAAGAATATGCCGAAGAATACTCACGGAAGATTGGATTTCCGATTTTTGTCGGAATAGAATACTATTCATTGCAGGGAGATATCGTGGCATTTGGCATTGATGAATTCCCAAAAGAACGGATTCCGGCACAGGAGTTTATCGACCTTGTCAAGGCACAGGATGGTATCTGCTTCAGCGCTCATCCGTTTCGTGACAATAGCAGGGGGCTGGAAGAGAATCTTGCAATGGTAAAAGGACTGGACGGAGTAGAAGTATTAAACGGAAGTACATCGCGCGAAGCGAATATGAAGGCTTATCAATATGCGAATGCATTGAATTTAATAACAGTAGGAGCAAGCGATTGTCACGTTCCGGAAAAAGTATCTGTATATGCGACATGGTTTCCGGAAGAGGTACGGACGATGAATGAGTTTGTAGCGGCATTTAAAAGAGGCGGTCTGAAGCCGGCGTATTATGAGAATGAGGCATATCATATTTGGGAAGTAAAGCAGAAAACATTACATTTATAAGAGATTTCACAGAGTTAAAATACCAATAGCCAATCTTAAGGTTACCTTAAGGTTGGTTTTATTTTGCCTTTAATTGACCGCCATATAATGTATTTATCAAGAAGACGTAAAGGGAAAGAAGAGGGACGGCAGATTATGATTAAGATAGCAAATCTCAGTAAGAGCTATAAGGGCAAAATTGTTGTAAATGATTTAAGCTTTTCAGTGGAAGAAAAGGAAGCCTTTGCATTACTCGGCAGCAACGGAGCCGGAAAGAGTACGACCATTAAAATGATACTCGGTTTAGTAAAAGCCGATAAAGGCGAGATCCAGGTGAAAGATAAAAAGACCATTGGGTATTCTCCGGAGACGCCGAGTTTTCCATCGTTTTTGAATGGAGCGGAGGTGTTGACTTATTACGCCAAGCTTCAGAATATTCCGAAGCCGGAGATTGAAGAGACGGTTGAAAGACTGATGCAGACCGTCGGATTGGAGATCGATAAGACCAAGGTCAAGTTTTACTCGAAAGGGATGCTGCAGCGGCTGGCACTGGCACAGGCATTACTGGGTGATCCGGACATTTTACTGCTGGATGAACCTTGTGCCGGTCTGGATGCAATGGGACGGATCGAAATGATTGAATTGCTGAAACGACTGAAGAAGCAAGGCAAGACCATTATCATCAATTCACATATATTGAGCGATATCGAAAAGGTCTGCGACCGCGGTATTGTTATGAATCGCGGAAAGCTGATGCGCAGCTGGAATCAGGTGGATATCAATGAAGAATGTACATTAGAAGATATTTTTACACAGACATTAGGAGGGGCAATGTAAGATGACTATTATGATGAATGCACTAAAGGAAAGAATCAGAAGAAAAGAATTATATATTGTTGTGGTAGTTGCTGTTATCATACTGGCACTCTTCGGAAGCGATGCGGCGACGATATCGGTTGAAGGTGAGGCGGTTATCGGATTTCAGAGTATGTTCAGAGTGCTGCATGTGGTCGTGAATGTAACAGGATGTCTGCTGGCGATGATCTTAAGTCTGCCGACGATTCCGACTGAATATCGGGAAAAGCGCAGTCACCTTGTCTGGATCAGAGGAATCTCGCAGGTTAAGTACCATACGCAGCTGACGGCAGCTAATATTGTAAGTTCAGCACTGGCGGTAACCATTCTTTATCTGACATTAGCATTCTATGCGATTACCCAGGGAGCGGCCGGGTACCTTCCGGCGATGCTTCCCGGACTTCTGATTACTTATATGGGTATCGCTATTGTCAGTTTGCTGATCAGTGTATTGAGCATCTGCCTTCCGTCTTTTGCAGTAGGATTGATTGGAAGTATATGTATCGTGGCAGGCATTGGACACGGTTTGCTGGACAGTTATAAGAATATCATCGGTGGATTCTCCGGAACTCTGATCAAATGGATATTATGGATATTTCCTGATTTAAATGGTATTCAGGGTCAGGCAGCGAACGTTATAATAGGCGATGGAGTTGACGTTCATGTCCTGCTGAAAGGACTTCTGACCCTTTATATTATTTCGCTGGGCTTGTTGCTGTTTCGGAAAAAAGAGGCTTAGAAGATAGGAGAGGAAAGAAGAGATGAAAATATATCGGATATTATATGGAGCGCTTGGAGCGGCGCTTCTGGCAGGGGCATTTTTTACTGGGGACTACGGCTTAAGTGATGAAAACATAAAAATATATGAAGATGCATTGGCATTGCAGGAACAGGTTGATGAACTGGGATTTGAACAATTCAATCTGAACGAATATAAAGTTCGTTTCTATGACGGAAATGTGGACTATGTTGTCAAAGGCAATGATGTGAACAAGGAAGAGGCGGTATTTACTACTTTTGTAGGGACGACTTATAAAATCGATGGCGAATATCAGGTAATTCTTCCGACTGTGGAAAATTTTGCGGAGATGTATAAGCTTCTGGGGACAGCCGGGAGTCTGGCGGAAGGGGAAGTGAATTTTACGGAAGATGAGTACGGCTCGGCAGAGCACATTGCGGCATTATGGCATGAGGCGGCACATGCGTATCAGATGACCTATTATCAAGATGAAATTCTAAGCCTGATTGAGGGAAAAGTATCTGTGGAAAATATCGAAGATGTGATAGTTTCTGCTGTTGATAGCAATGAAGATGTGGTAAAATTGTATCAAAAGCAGATGGGAATTTTAAACAAAGCATATATTACCACAGACTTAAGTGAGAAGAAAGCATATATTGAAAGTTATCTGGAAATGGAAACCGAGCGCCGTGAATTGCTGGATGAAGAGGCGTGTGCGGTAGAAGATTACTATGAAGCGGCAGAAGGAACGGCCCGTTATATCGAGAGTCATGTGTACCGTTTTCAGGAGGGACAGGAAGCATTTGAAAGAGAGTATACCAATGAAACGGAATATCAAAAAGGTTCCGGAAAGTATTACTCGATGGGAATGCTGAAATGCTGCCTGCTGGATGAACTGAATCCGGGATGGAAAGATAATTATGATTTTTCGGTAACTCTTACGGAATTGCTGGAAGCTTTGTAAAGAATTCCTGTCTGCGTTGCAGGAGGAAATAGAGAATGAACTATCGAATACTGGCCGCAGATGATGAGACAGAATTATTGGATGCATTGGGATTGTTTCTGGAGCGGGAGAAAATTGAAATCATTAAGGCCCGGGACGGGGAAGAAGCGATTGCTTTGTTCGGGCAGGAAGATCCGCATCTGCTGCTGCTGGATATCATGATGCCAAAGAAGGATGGCTTTGAAGTGCTCCGCGAGGTACGGATTAAGAGTAAGATCCCGGCGATTATGGCGACAGCTAAGGATCAGGATTATGATAAGATTCTGGGACTGGAGCTGGGTGCTGATGATTACATTACTAAGCCGTACAATCCGATGGAAGTGGTGGCCAGAATCAAAGCACAGCTCCGCAGATATTACGACTATGGCAGCAGCGAAGGAATCCAGTCTGAGGAAATCCGGCGTTTTGCTCTGGTGCTTAAACCGGAAGAAGGAATTCTGGAAAAGAACGGCGAGCCGATTACCCTGACCGGAACCGAGCTGCGAATTCTAGAATTGCTGATGCGAAATGCCGGCCGGATCTATACCAAACAGCAGATCTTTGATTATGCCTGGGAAGATCCGTATATGAGTGATGATAATACGATCATGGTACATATCAGCAATATCCGGGCAAAGATCGAGCATAATCCGAAAGTGCCTGAAATGCTGAAAACAATCAAGGGGTTGGGCTATAAGTTTGAAAAGGAATAAGTATGAAGAAGAAAAGAGAAAAAAGCGGAATCAGTATTTATAAAAAATTGATTTTCAGCTATGTACTGTTTGCGCTGATAATTATAATGATTTTTGTGGTCTGTATCTTAGGGGTAAGCATGGCCAGAACCGGAGGCAGCTTTGATAATGAGGATCTGTACATTATTACGACCGGTAAAGAGTGTCAGAGCCGTTTGGCTACGATAACCGGATTTGCCGGCTGGGTGGAACAACTGGATGAATCTTATCGGGTCGTGGAAGTCTACGGCGAAAAGAAAACCGCTGAGATGGGGTACAGTCAGGATCAGTTATATGATCTGATCAGCGGTCATCAAGCCGGGCAAACTGAGTATGTCGGGTTTATCAATGAAAATAAAGAAGATTCCGGATACTACCTGATCCAATACTATCGGCAGGATATTGAGTTGAATCCTGCCATTATGTATTCTCCGGAGAATAGTGATTCGACGTGGAATACCGTTTTTGTATTACTGTTTATCGTACTTTTTGCAGGTGCCTGCGTTCTGTTGGGCTCCTATCTGAGCAGCAGGATCAGAAGGCCGCTTCGAACTTTAAGTAATGCGATGAATCAGGTCAAGGCGGGGGAAGCGTCGGTTTTACTTGATTTTAAAGCAGAAGCCGAATTTGCTGAGATTCGTGATGCTTTTAATATTATGACCCGCAGTCTTGAAGAAGCAAGGCAGCAGAAAGAAGAAGCAGAAGCCAAGAAAAATAAGATGCTGCTGGAGCTTTCTCACGATATCAAAACACCGATATCGACGATCAGGAGTTTTGCAGTGGCGTTAGAACAGGATATGGTGAAAGAAGAAGACAAGCCGGGATATTATAACACCATTCACCTGAAGGCAGTCAGGATTACCAGTCTTGCTGATGATATGTTTACGATGCTGAAAATGAGGAGCGGTGATTATCAGCTCCAAAAGAAGCAGGAGGATATCTGTGAATTCCTGCGCAAACAGTGTGCGGAATATTATTATGATGCATTGGAGAAGGGGCTTCAGATGACGGTTGACATTCCGGAAACGGAAATCAGCTGTGCGGCCGATTATACACTATTGACCCGCGTAGTGGGAAATCTCCTATCCAATGCGGTGAAATATAATCAGACCGGTAAGAGTATTGAAGTGAAGATTAAGAAAATTCAGGACCGGATTAAGATCTGGGTATCGGATGACGGTGAACCGATTGCTGATGAAATCCGGCTCACGCTGTTCGATGATTTCATCAGAGGCGACCGGGCCAGAAAGTCTGACGGCGGAACCGGACTGGGACTGTCGATTACTAAGGCGGTAGTGGAAAAGCACGGTGGTGATATTTATTATGAGTATGCAAATGAAATGAATCATTTTATAATTGTGCTGTGAAGTATGGACATCAGATTGGAATGACAACTCAACTCTAATGAGGAGGGTTGTATTTTTTATTGCAAACTTAAATGTAGAATTTCTTGACACCGGTTAGATTATCTGATAGCATGAACTAAACTAATAGTTTAATAAGTAAAATGGGAGTTTGAAATGGTTAAAAAAGAAGCATTGCAAAAATTTCATAAAGATAATATACTGGATGCCGCCGGCGAGTTGTTTCAAAAGCAAGGAGTGGAGGGTACAACTATGGATCAGATCGCCCGGAAGGCAGAGTATAGTAAGGCAACTATATACGTGTACTTTAAAAGCAAAGAAGAGATTTATTATTATGTCATGCTGAAAGGAATGCAGGAGTTATTAAATCGGATTAATGCAGGAATTGAAACAGGAGAAGGAGTGGTTAAACAGTACCGGGCGATTTGCCGGGAAATGGTACGATTCGGTAATGAGCATCCGTTTCAATTTCAGGCATTGATCGAAACGATAGCGGTTGATCCGGAAAGTCGGAGAGAGCTTCCGGTATTGGAAGAGATATATCAGGTCGGTGAACAGATTAATGATGAGATCTGCAAGGTGTTCCTGGCGGCTCGGGAAGAAGGGGTGCTGAGGGAAGGTCTGGATATTCTTCAGACAGGATTTACGCTGTGGGCCTCCCTGACCAGTGTTATCCGGATGGCAAACAGTAAGGTTGAATACATTGAGCAGAGAATGCAGATGACAAAAGCAGAATTCCTTGAAGGTTCTTTTGAGATTTTGCTGAAGACATTTATTAAGGAGGAGGCTGAATATGAAAAAGAGAGTAATTAGCGCAGCCATTGTTTCGGCTATTTTGATAGCAGCAATCATTGGAATACGTTATTTGAATTCGGTGAATCAGTATCAAAAAGCGGTTTCTGACACAACCTATGATAATGAGGATGCCGCACAGGTTCCGGATGGAACTTATACTGGTGAATACGACGTGAACTTTATTAGTGCGAAAGTAGAAGTGCAGGTGAAGCAGGGAAATATTACCACAATTGAATTATTGGAGCATAATCATGACCGCGGCAGTGCGGCAGAAGGAATTGTGCAGGAAATCATCAGACAGCAGAAGGTCGATGTTGATGCCGTTTCCGGGGCCACTAATTCCAGTACCGTCATTAAAAAAGCAGTAGATAACGCGCTGTCCGCCGGAATGACAAAATAATATTTTTCTACAGCAAAAAACCTCTGAATATTTCAGAGGCTTCATGTTAGTAGCGGGAACAGGATTTGAACCTGCGACACCACGGGTATGAACCGTGTGCTCTAGCCAACTGAGCTATCCCGCCTCGCTATGAGCATTTGGCGTTTGCTTTTAAACGCTTATGTGCGGTGCATGTTATATCATTCCATGCAAATGGGACCAATAGGGCTCGAACCTATGACCCCCTGCTTGTAAGGCAGGTGCTCTCCCAGCTGAGCTATGATCCCATATTGTAGACGAGCCTGCGCAAGTCACTCCGCTATTATACTATTTACTTTGAGGAAATGTCAATACTTTTTTAATGCTTTTTCTGAATAATTGTGTTAAAATCAAAGAAAACATTTGGAGGACAAGACGGTGAATAAAAAATCAAGAAGCGGTTTTATGATTATTGCCGGCGGCTATCTGATTTATACGGGCTATCAGCTGATGCAGGACGTGCTGAAAAACGATCCGGATAATAAGATGGCTTTCATGATTGCCAGTATTCTTTTTATGATGGTTGGGGTACTGACCGCTATTTTTTATGTTCGGGCAATGATGAAAGCGGAGCCGGAAGAAGATATAGCAGAAGAGGATAGCGAAGATACGGAGGAAGAAAATGAAGCCGGAGCACCGGATGAAATAGAAGAATCAGAAACTCCGGAATAAATCAGCTATACGAGGAGAATTCAATATGAGAATTGGAATGGGCTATGACGTTCATAGATTAACTGAGAACAGAGACTTGATAATAGGCGGAGTTACCATCCCTTATGAGAAAGGCCTATTGGGACATTCGGATGCGGATGTCCTGTTGCATGCTGTAATGGATGCGATACTGGGAGCGGCGGCACTGGGAGATATCGGTAAGCATTTTCCGGATACCGGCGAAGAGTATAAAGGTGCATCCAGTATGCAATTATTAAAACAGGTGGGAGCATTGATCGAGCAGGAGCTTTATATTATTGAGAATATCGATGCAACGATTATCGCTCAGCAGCCGAAGATGCGTCCGTATATCGATAAGATGCGCGGGAATATTGCAGATGCTCTGGGGATACGTACCGACCAGGTGAATGTAAAGGCGACGACTGAGGAAGGACTGGGATTTACCGGCAGCGGCGAAGGAATTGCTTCGCAGGCGGTCTGCGCGCTCGAGAAGATCACTAATTTCAGCAGCTATGATGTGACCGAGCCGATGGCAGGAAGCTGCGGAGGCTGCGGCGGATGCCCGATGAAGTAAGAAGGACGGGGAAGATGAGATTTCGTAAATTAGAAAGAACGGAGCATAGCGTTACCAGACCGCTGTGGGAAAAGATTTTTACTGATGATACCGAAAAATTTCTGGACTATTACTATACGGTGAAAACAAAAGATAATGAAATATATGCAGCTGAAAATGAGCAGGGTGAACTCTGCTCTATGCTGCAGTTGAATCCATACCGTATGAAAATGGGACAGTCAGAATTTCTGAGTCATTATATCATCGCTGTAGCGACCAGACCGGAATATCGCAAACAAGGCCTGATGCGGGAGCTTTTGAACCGCTCTATGGGGGATATGTATCAGTGCGGTGAAGCCTTTACCTTTTTGATGCCCGCAGCGGAAGTGATTTACCGCCCTTTTGATTTTCGCTTTATCTATAATCAGAGGCAGGGATGGGTAGATGGCTTTGCCGGCGGCAAGGGGCAGTTTGAAATGCGAAAGGCTGTTTCTTCAGACTGCGGACAGATCGCTGTGTTTGCCCGGAAGCAATTAGCAGGTTACAGTGTGTATGCTATTCGGGATGCTGCATATTATGAATGTATGCTAAAAGAACAGACCAGTGAAAATGGTGGAGTTATGCTCATTTTGGATCAAGGCATAACAGTGGGCGTCTTTGCATATGCATATGAAGGAACATATGAGATTCGTGAGCCGCTGATTGAAGCAGGGTATGAGGATGCTTTCCGGGAAGCGGTTTATCATCTGACTCAGGAAGAGGGAAGTGCGGTAAAGTGCTATGGTTATGAAGGTGATCTGGAGTATCTGGTTCTGAAGCCGAACATTATGGTGAGGGTTCTGCATCCCGAGCAGGTATTGGTACAGATGCGCGTTAGGGAAGCACTGGATGTGCGATTTAATATCATTGATTTCATTATTAAAGAAAATAATGTGTGTGTTCATTTGCAGGCGGAGAAAGGTGAATATATAAAGGTCAGTATGGCGGAAACCAATTCCAAAGCAGATGCCATTTCGATTGCAGCATTGACAAGTCTGATGTTTGGCTATCTGGAGGTTGATGAGATTCTTTTAGAGGAAGGTGTCTCGATATCGGAGGCGGGAGCTGCACAATTGCGGAAAATGGAGCCGCTGTCAAAGATTTTTTTAAATGAAGTGGTTTAGATTATTGACAAATAGTTAAATATTTCATAAACTATATAGCATAAGCAAAAAAGACGATGATCGAAAAGAGTAGTATGTTGAAAGTTAACAGAGAAGGACTGTCACTGGCTGAAAGCAGTCCCAGGCGGAAGATATATGAAGTGCCTTCGGGAGTTGATCCGGCGAAACGTAAGGAAGTAGCCGGGTACGTACAGCACACGTTACGTGCATGAAGTGAAAGATGGACAGATGCCATCTTTTAGTAGAGTGGAACCGCGGATTTACTTCGTCTCTTGATTTAAGAGACGAAGTTTTTTATTTCATAGGAAATTGTGTCTTATGAAACATCGTTTATGAGGAAGGAGGCTTAACTATGGGTCTAATATCATATATACAAGAAGAGATTCGGGTAGTCAGGGAACGTGACCCTGCGATAAGGAGCAATTGGGAAGTAATATTATATCCCAGTTTTAAAGTTTTGCTGCATTATAGAATTGCGCATAAACTATATAAGGAAAAGCATTATTTTCTAGCCAGATGGGTATCCCAAAGAGGAGTGAGAAAAACCGGTATAGAGATTCACCCCGGGGCGAGGATCGGTAAAGGTCTGTTTATTGATCACGGCAGTGGTGTTATCATTGGTGAGACTGCCGTGCTGGGCAATAATGTAACGCTTTATCAGGGAGTTACACTCGGGGGGACCGGCAAGGAAAAGGGAAAACGGCATCCGACCCTTCAGGATAATGTAATGGTAAGTGCCGGAGCTAAGATACTGGGATCCTTTACGATCGGTGCGAACTCCAAAATTGGAGCCGGTTCGGTCGTGCTGAAAGAAATTCCGCCCAATTGTACCGTGGTGGGAGTTCCCGGGAGAATTGTGAAGCGTGATAATCAGAAAGTACCTTATGCCGATCTGGATCAGATCAGTCTGCCCGATCCGGTGGATCTTGATATTAAGGAACTTCAGGCTGAAAATATAAAACTCAGAGACCGCTTGAAAGACATGGAGGAGCATATGACCTGCATGGATAAAGAGAATAAGGAGAAGGAAGATGAAACTGTATAATACGCTGTCAAAGAAAAAAGAAGAATTTGTACCGGTAGAAGAAGGAAAGGTAAAGATCTATGTATGCGGGCCGACTGTGTATAATTTTATACACATCGGCAATGCCCGTCCGATGATCGTGTTCGATACGGTGCGGCGTTATTTTGAATACAAGGGATATGATGTGAACTATGTCTCGAACTTTACCGATGTGGATGATAAAATCATCAAAAAAGCGATTGAGGAAGGGGTATCTGCGGAGGAAATATCGCAGCGCTATATCGCCGAATGTAAGAAGGATATGGAAGGAATGAACGTCAGGCCGGCAACCAAACATCCGCTTGCAACCGAAGAGATTTGTGGTATGATTAAAATGATCGGAGAGCTGATCGAGAAAGACTTTGCCTATGTGAAAAACGAAACAGTATATTTCCGGGCCAGAAAGTTTGAAGAATACGGTAAGCTTTCTCATAAGAATCTGGATGATCTGCAGAGCGGCGGACGTTCGTTATTGGTATCCGGACAGGATGAAAAGGAAGATTCACTGGACTTTGTACTCTGGAAGCCGAAGAAGGAAGGCGAACCGGCATGGGATTCACCGTGGTGTGCCGGCCGTCCGGGATGGCACATCGAATGTTCGGTAATGGCGAAGAAGTATCTGGGTGAACGGATCGATATTCACGCCGGCGGAGAAGATCTGGTGTTCCCGCATCATGAAAATGAGATCGCGCAGAGTGAGGCGGCAAATGGCAAAGAATTTGCAAAATACTGGCTTCATAATGCATTCTTAAATATTGATAATAAAAAGATGTCGAAATCAGAAGGAAATTTCTTTACCGTTCGTGAAATCAGTGCGAGATATGATCTGCAGATACTGCGTTTCTTCATGCTGAGTGCACATTACCGGAGCC
>Ga0153946_1000759_pt1 | contig 14320 bp, 10 predicted proteins | sample TSNJ030MetaG_FD_104751 | JGI IMG/M metagenome (GOLD analysis project Ga0153946, IMG submission 104751) | Attine ant fungus gardens microbial communities from New Jersey, USA - TSNJ030 MetaG | ecosystem: Host-associated > Fungi > Mycelium > Unclassified | place: USA: New Jersey, Wharton State... | reverse complement strand
TTTTTGGCAATGTCCAAGGAGCACAACCTCAAATCTCATTTGAATCATTGTTCATCTTTAAGAATTCTTGTCTCAAAGTGCAACTTCAAACGACTTGACATCAAAATGTGCACCGTGTAAGGATCATCGATGCTTTGATTCTTTATAGCATCAGACATTCTTCACTCCATGGTTTTTTTCCATACCTGTCTAACACAGCGCAGTTCCTAAGTGGTTTGGTGTCAGAAACAATGCTGTCAAGCAATTTAAGTGGTGGAAGTCATAGGCGAAACTAATCCAAATTAATCCAAGCGAAGAATGAGAAGGAGCGCTGATTTTTGCTATGCTAGTATGTGAAGCTACTTCCCCACTCAGGTCATCTGGAGCATTGAATTTCTGATTTATCGTAGTCCTTTCTATAACTCAGCAACTTGTGGTAGCATTGCTCCTGGGCACAGGATTGAAAAGTTGGTGACTCCGTTGCAATGATTGATCTGAACGTGGAACTGATCGAGAGATTTTGTGATGTCCACAAAATAAATACTCCCTTAGTTAAAAACTGCTGCAAGAATATCAATGTCTTCTCACATCAACAGCGGCCAAGTCATCTGAAGGACAGGTGACAATGACGTAGATATTAGATCCTGCGAAGTAGAAAATGGGACGGCAAAATTTCTCTTTGAGCGCGATGTTAAGCCATGACATTTGGATTCCTAATAAAAGAGGGGCATAACAAGTTCAAAGTTCTGTCCCGATTTCTGAATTATTGAACTCTGAGATCACCGACTTCAATTTGTTTGTAAAGTCCTCGACGTTAATGTTGACCTTGCAGCAACACTTTTAGATATAGAATTCATCAAGACAAGTGTCACGGCTACGCACCATCTTACTCGGCAAATCTGAAAAGATTGTTCCAAGACCTGTGCCCTCGCATTCATTGACGGGAACGCTATTCGACCTTTCTCCCGGATCCCTCTTACGGAAGGATAGACCAGGAGAAGCAACAACCTTTTATAGCATGAGCATAATCCAACGTTATCAAAGATGAAAACTGACACAATTATCTTCAGATCTTCCAGCGCGCAGTGCACAAATTGCATCATCTTTGCATTGTCCAGGCTGGCATATCTCTACATGAACACCCCTCCACTTAAACTCTAGAAATTGTTGAAAAAGTGCATCATTCTGTTCAAATGCTTCCGTGACCTGATGCCAGAATGCAGGCGTTAATGGGATGTTTTCAGGCCAGCCATCAGACAAGGCAGATCCATAGACTTCACGAGCTGAGTAGTATTGTTTCCATTGAGCTTCAAAGTCATACTGAGTAGTCTATTCAGGCCTGTAAACAGAGGAAGGACGCTCACGGGATGTCTGGAAAGTAGGATCTGCTAAGTCACCTGGAATCAGCACCATCAGCATCTTCGGCATAGTAACTATGGAGGCCGGGACCTATGAATACTCGGGCGTCCATGATTTCATACGTATCAGGGTCAACATCATATACCCTGAAAGCTGGATTCCCGGCTATCATTGACCTTTAACGATTGTATTCAGTGTGAAGCCTCAAAAGATACGTACTTGAAGGAGTGAGGGATGGCACGATCCACATAGTACTGACTGCATTATCCGCCGTACGATTGGTATAGTCCGAGTACGAGATTGCAAACTCATCCTAACGCGCTATGAGAAAGTCGCGATACAATTTTTCAAATTAATGCTTACTTGATGGGTGTGCCCGTAAAATTGTCCTGCGATGGTATTTTGATACCTCTGGATAATTTGATCAAAGTAGTTCGACTAGAATAGTGAGCTTGATGTGCGCAAAGATCACCACATTTAATCACCTGGTCGTATAGAGCGTCAGAGGAACTTGGTGGCATATGTGCTATAATCCACGCTCTTTGTTCCGCATCTTCAGCTGCTTGGAGCTCTTGTGCAGCAAACGCCAGGATACCATTAGGATCCGGTCTGTGGTAGAATAAGTTCCTTGATACTCACAGTACAACGAGTTAACACACTGAGCTGTGTCGCTGTCAAAGAGCCAAAAGCTATCTCTTATAATAAACCCTGCCTATGCTTATAAGCTGGCGTAGAATTCTATACTTACTTCGCTTTATACCAATACAGATTATTGAGGGAAATGATACTTGGTTTCCATGAGAATTCGGTAGAGCATATACAGAGCGAAGCCCACCGAAGGTTTGTTCCAGAGACTACAGCCGAGTAACTCCCCGACACATGCTTCACAGCGTTGGTAGCAGAGGCATCAAGCCACGCCTACAAATGGTTTGAAATCGGATTTGGTTCTCAATACTTAACTTACCGACCAGTCAGCACCTTGAGTATCGAACACCCATTGAGATGATGCATCAGACGTAGTGTTTCGAGGAAAACTGTTGACTGGGGCAACATCACTGATCATAAGTCAGAACATCAATGAAAATGAAATCGAAAAACGGCTCACTGGTTCCCTAATAAAGCTTAGCTAAAGCTGTATACAATCCTTTGAAGAAACAGGTATTTACCGATCACAGGGAAGACGGAAGTACCTATGAATGTTTGCATTTCTTGATTGAACTGCTGCAGATGGGCTGTCACGCCAGTCTGGTTGACCAACCAAACATCACCTGCCAAAACAACAGTCGGGCAAGGTGAGAGCAAGAGAGCGAGAGCTTCGAACCTTCGATGACGTCACCCGTAAAGATTGAGAACGAATTTCCCTGCGCAGAAGCAGCACGTAGCATGCTCTCAACCAATCCTGTGGAGGCATCACAGTTATGGCTCGCAAGTACCCCTGCTGGTTGTTGAATTGGGAGTCCAGCTGAATAATTCCTGCAACAAATAGGTTTCGTGCAATTCACTTCTGCACCGGGCTATGCGCTTAAGTCTCAGTCATATACACTAATAACTTCTGCAAGAATACACACAGTATATTCCCGATCTATATGAACGTCGCTAAAATGCACTACTTGGAAGGGTTGGCGTCCTTGACTTGTCCATTGTTTCTGATTTTCCGGTACTGAAGACAGTGGGAAATCGAGCTGTTGAACGGCAGGTTGTTGACATAAACCAAATATAGAATTGCATAGCAGAGTAGAACTTCGATCGAAGGGGGAAATTTTCCGCAGGTCGTGAGCCACAATGGGGCCTTGTTCAGCTAGTGCACCGTCGCAAACATCGTCATCTTCTGCCTGGAAGCGACTGAGGGTAAGCACAGGCCACTGCAAGAAAATTAAGATCTCGTACGCCAATAACCTTGCAAACAGCGGCCATAGTGTTGGAGAATGGCGAATTGCCTAGAGCGGCGAGTCCTTTGAGAGGAACAAGGAGGGCATGACATGAGTCGCAATCGACTGCTTGAGTAATTGCATTGACAATATCATCGATCAGGCTACCATAAACACTTTGGCAGGTGTGCAACACCCCACAGAGAAGTAGAGATGACCAAAATCGCATTATCATAAGGTATGAGAGTGCCTCGCGAGTGCATATTAAATAGTGTTCAGGACAGGAATCACACGTTATTTGTGCCTTGGAGCAGGAAATCTATACTGACTTGGTGACATTATACCAATTTGTAGACAGACCAGAAGAACGTCGTTTGCAGCCATGTGAACATTGCTTATGATGCGATTTTCGCAGATGGTCGCGAAGAAACATAGGAAAGTAGAGAAGTTCTACCCAGCAAACTTGGACATGTGATCGACAGCACCTGCGGTCAGAGCGCGGTGTTCCAATATCTTTATCCACCTGGAACATTCAATGAGTAGATATGCAGATAGTATCTTGGAAAAGGTCTCCTGGATATTTCTAACAAGGTGAGAAAATGTCGGGAAGTGATTGTTTCTCAGGGCGTTCCCACATACACATGATTGGAATCATTTCCTTTTCTTAGCTGAAACTGAGGTATAATCATGATTTTACGATTTCATTTACTCTCCTCTCACATCTCTTACTCCTGATCAATAATGATCAGCTTCCGTGTAATAAATTGTTGACCCAAAAAAAATGATGATCAATCTATCTTTCTTACCTTTTTTCAATCTTTAAACGCTTAGTAGACTAACAAATTTTGCCTCCTAGTGTAACTGGACATCTCAATTCTGTGCATTCAGAGACTGAGGTAATCTTCAACACTTACTGTACTGATTGTATTTAGTTGACACTTTGCTACGCATGCTAAAATACATGGAGTCTGTGCATTTAAGGACTTTCGTCAAATCACAAATTTATTGCATGGTGTGTGACAGCAGTTCCAGGGATAGTCTACCTGCAGGCTAGACTATAAAGTTCAAATACAAAAGAAAAGTTTGAAACCCAGAATAATCCAGACGATGGTCAAAAAAGATGAAAAATAAGACAAAAGAAAGAAAGAAAAAGAGGACCTAGGAGGGTTATAGATACGTAGATCAAACCCAGGCAAATGCCATAGGGTTCTCTGTAAGGAATTAAAGAAATTCAACGAACTCTTTGATGAATATGCGATCTTTGCAGTATGCAATCAGGGACTGAGTTGACAGGTGGTCATCACTGCACTAAAAGCACTTTTGCGCGTAGAGGTGAGGTACGATGAGGCCACATAACACAGTGAGCGTGTAATTGGCTTTCGAGCAAGAAAGAGTAAGCACCCAGGGAACGACGATTTAAGCGCGTCCTCTACGGCATCGCCCGTTATACATTGATTGTTTCCTAATTACTTCGGGCATACCATTCTGCTAGCAAACTTGGCTCACACCTTCTTCCTTTGGCTACAAACGTTTTGTAGATACGCCCGTGACGTTGGGGTCTGTTTAGGCTCTCCACATCCTAACACTAGTCTGCTTTCTGCAGAAGAGAAATTCTGAATCAAAAAAAGATCTGAGCACATGAAGGTATCAAGGTCACACGTATGCGAAGGTTAGGAGTTTCGGGTTTACCCACATTCCCAGGTATCTTTACTGGCAGTGTCTGTTATTTTGAAGCGTAACTACTGAAGACCCCTCCACCCATCGGCCACTGATCTCGTCCTGTCCCTGCTCCCGACTCTGCTTGTGTTCATTCCCTTGCAGACTTCCCTTTTACAGCAGGGAATTTTGGGCAACATGGCATTGTTGAGAGCTTCATGGCGTATGCTCTTCGATTTGCTAGTCAACTGCTCTTAGAGTTTGACTGTCAATCTTTGTGCAGTCGTCGCTTCATAACACTGGCTGAAGGTTAGGAGGTCCAGAAGGTTGTAGTGAAGCTCATCAGGAACCGGAGATGCAGCGGCTGGGTTTATATTTCAAATACTCCGGCAGTGCGTATACCAGTTAGTAATTCATTCATCAGCGCCGGATCTCCTTATTCACGGTTCATGAAACAGCATCCGTAAGACCGTTGCGTAGTTCGAGCGCTGCCAAGGCAGTCTGAGCCCGAGAGTCGACGATGCTACTATCCTGCTACTATCAACGAACTCACTTCCTCTTACGTCATTTACGTCAACAGTTGTTGTACTTGTTGAGTTTAAATAAAAAGAGGAGACGAGCGAAGACCCGTTGCAAACGCACAACGAGTTTCCTCTCAACTACTTGTATTTGTCTCTATCTACCATCATAAACTGGATTATTTGATCGTCAGGGGATGAGACCATGTTTTTAGTGCAGCGCTCGATATTCCAACAATACTAGCCTAATTACCAGGGCACACTCGCAGGCGCACTCGCATAAAGACGCGCGTGAAAAAATAAAATTCTTTCCAACTCCCCCTCTTCAACAATCTGCCTGCAACTCCCCCGAGCTTTTGTCATTCTTTAATTTAACCATGCATACACGCTCCTTATTTTTCGCGTTCATTGCTGCTACCGTTTCTATTCCCGTTGTCTCCTCTGGCAAGATTCAAAAGGATGGACTCGTTTTGCCTCCTAGCAGTCTTGAAAACCGTGATACTATCAGAAACATATTTTTGAAGAGTTACGAGGCATATAGGTAGGTTATCTGCCTGTCATCGTGCATTTTCGTGCTGATCCACGTTAGGAAATCTGCTTGGGGTCATGATGACCTCGCCCCTCTCTCGAATAGAGGCAATGGTCTGCTGAGCATGTTTTGAAGGCTTGACTCGGGTAGTTAACATCACTACAGGCAGTTTCGTTGATAGTCGTAATGGATGGGGTATGACAACATGCATCATAGAAACGTTACTGGCTGATTTGAAATTCTCAAGGCGCCACTATCATTGACGGATTAGGAACCATGGTGGGATCACCTTCCAGCATTGACGACCATTGATCATGCTAATATATGCAGCACATCATGGGTTTGACAGTATAGTGAAGCGCATTTATCTAAATAACTTGGGCCTGAATGCTTCTCTAGGAGTACTTCAATGAAGCTGTGAATTTCACATCGAACATTGATTTCAGCAGATCAAATACGCCTAATACAGTCAGGTGCGTCTATTTCTATTTTCTTCATTGGAAGAACAGCTTAGTATAGTCAGTTTGTTTGAATCCACAATCCGGTACATTGGAGGGCTACTCAGCGCCTATGAGTTGAGTGGAAAACAGCATCGCAGTCTTGTCACCCAAGCTGCACAGCTGGCTGATAAGTTGATTTATGCTTGGGTTGGGGTACGTAGTTACTTTTATTTCATCTCCTATGCCAATGGAAATGTTCAGAAAAATGATATACCATTTGGGCAACTTAATTTCAACGACAACATACCTGTCAATCAAAATGTCAGCCGGAGTTTTTCGCTATTGCTCTTCTCAACCTGACATAACATGTGCTCTAGTCCAATATTGCTGAAGCAGGGAGCGTAAGTCCTGTGGTGCAACCAGTTCCTCTTTCTGATCTGCGTCTAGCTACTTCTCGAGTGGGCAACTTTGAGTAAATATACAGGAGATAACAAGTATTTCAAATTTGCTGCCAAGTCGGTGCATCGCATTGCTACCAACGTGAGTATTGTTGTCTCCTATTTCGCTTCACTGGTGCTTAGTCAAACAGCCATCCCCGTTACCAGGTTGATTTCTCAATATATCTTCCCATAGCATTAAGCTAATAGGACCGTCAGGCCTACCTGCCCAAGGCATTGATCCCAATACTGGCGCACCCGTGGGTGGATATATCGTAAATTATCCACCGTTTACCGTTTAGCTATGTCTGACCAGAATTAGACATGGGGGGGAGGCTCCGACAGCTATTTTGAGTATCTCATCAAGTTTGCTCGTCTCAACAACACCAACGATCCGCTCTATGCCAATACTTGGAAGCTGGCTGTGGACACTTCTATGCATACCCTCCTGAAGGTCTGGAATCTTTGCCCGGGATTCTGAGCCAAAATTCATGATACTGTATCCAGAAATCAACGGCCGCTAATCAGATCTATTTAGCCGACATTGATTCTCGAGGGCGAGTCGCTCATATTGGTTCCCACCTCGCATGTTTCTATGGAGGCAACTGGATCATGGGTAGGTCAACGCCACTCCTCCGTTACGGATGTTTCATAATCGCTCCAGGTGGCCATATGACCAACAACCAGACTATTATTGATGTCGCCCTTGAACTACTCGATTCATGCTGGAACACCTATGCAAGCACCATGTTAGTTTTCCATTTTTGAAAAAATGCAAGCTCAATCAAATCTCAAGAACTGGCATCGGTCCAGAGACCTTTGCTTTCGCATCCAGTGATGGTGGTTACACGAACGGAGTGGCTCCGACTACCGACCAACAAGACTTCTACAAAAAACATGGATTTTATATCACGGACAGTCATTACATATTACGTCCTGAAGTTATAGAATCAAACTTTTATGCCTGGCGGTCAACAGGCGATGTCAAATACCTCGATCGTGCTTCCCAGGTTATTCAGAACATCAACAAATACCTTTCAGTCAACAACACATATGCAGGGATTGAGGATGTGAATAGTGCAAACTCGAACAAAATCAATGACATAGAGAGTTTCTGGTTCGCTGAAACACTTAAGTACTTGTACGTGACCTAACTTTCGAGGGAAAAACCTATCTGATGCCTCCGAAACGTAGATATCTGACATTTGATAATCCCACCTACATAAGTTTGGACAATTGTACGTTCTTGACTTTATATTGTGTTCAACGCATAATGGATATGATCAACAGATGTTTTCAACACTGAGGCCCATCCTTTCGAGGCTCCACCTCCCTTGGACAACTATGGGACTTTCCGTAGCCTTGGAACCCCCCTGAACCCTCCTGAGTTCACACAAGCACCACTTCCCGGTCACAGTCAAAGCCATGATTTATCCGAAATTCCTCACATCCACGACAGTATCCAGAACACCCTGGATCATCTTATTGATTAGGGAGTGATCTCTCTCACGATCACTGCTCAACGGTCAAGATATCCATTCTTTTTGATATTCGGACTTTCTACTCCTATTAATTAAGCTATTGTATCAGAAAAGAAATGTTCAAGGCTACTGATCATACCTATTCAAAGCACCTGGATGCTTCACACCGGGAACTCGTAACGAATGTGACTGCATGTGCAGCGCACATCTGCTTGCGGCTAACAGAACCTGAGAAATATCGATCATTAATGACCACATGCAATTGGTCGGATGTTCGGACCTCTTGATGTATCCTACATCAACTGTAAAGCTCCAATGACAATGCGGCTCTCATGTCACGATTCTGTTGGGTCATGATCTTGCGTTCTGCTTATCCTTCCCCCAATAATGCCTTTAAGCATCCAGGAACAGATCAATCTATCATTCTCGTGAATTTCTATCATATTCTTTTTGTAACGTGATTGGGAAAGGAATTCACATACGACCCATTCATTATCGAACCCGAGTTAACGTTGCACACATGGAACCACGTTGAAACAACTTCGAAGAAATGAACGCTCAATTGGGAACTCTTCTGGCCATACGCCTCTGGATCATACTTCTATTGTATGGTTCTGAGGAAGATGAATGCTTGTTCCTAGAGCTATATAAGGCCCCTGTTCTTGATTTACAGGATTTCTCTGATCACAATCCTTCTTGTTTGCTATTGACCAAGGATTTCTCTATCAGATAATCCATTTTTCTATTCTATCCAATTTTGGACGACGGTCTTATAGAAGATGATTGTGTCTCCAGTGGTGGCTCTGACTTTAGCTTTAAGTGCAACTAGTGCTTTTGCTGGTCCAGTCCAAATGCCTAATATCCGGCTTCCAAAAAGTGCAGCTGTGAATAAGGCAGCTGTGGTGGATATATTTACCAGGAGTTACACCCCATACAAGTAGGTCTGTTTTTCGACCTCCATGAATGAGAGTTTTGATTAGAAACCTTAGAGAATTTGCTTTCGGTCATGATGATCTTTCGCCTCTGAGCAAAGGGTTTTCTGATGGTAGAAATGGCTGGGGTGAGTACTGACCGGTCATAGAAACCTTTTTCTAGTTAAAGCATGACTTTAGGTGCTTCCATTGTCGATTCTATGAGTACAATGGTGCGAGTCTAATCGTTTCACAGTGTGTGATTACTCAGCATACATCCCATGTGGCCTAGAGTATCATGGGACTCGACGTAAGAGGTCTATTGAGTACAAATGAGAGTCTCACAAACCGATTGGTACAGGGTTTTCTTGAAGAAGCTATCAACTTCTCCAGCAAGATCGACTTCAGCAGGTCCAAGACGCCCGATACAGTCAGGTGAGAATTAATTATTTCAGGCGAGTCAAGCACCTGATTTTGTCATTGTAGCGTTTTTGAAACGACTATCCGGTACCTCGGGGGATTATTGAGTGCATATGAATTGACAGGCAGGAAGTTCCCTGCCCTTGTGGACAGGGCAAGGGACATTGGAGATAAGATGGCTTTTGCCTTCTCTAGGGTGAGCAAACCTTCACGTTTCTTCTTCTTTTGCAATCAAAGACTCACGCATAAAAAACACGTCTCAAAAAGGGGAATGTAATTCCGTTCGGATTCCTTGACTTTACGAACAATTCTCCAACTATAGCTACTGTACGTAACGTGCCATTTGAGCCAGGAACAGAAACTGATGGCATCTTCATTTGAATATAGTCAAATATAGCCGAAGCCGGAACTGTGAGTGATTTATCTCGAAATCGGTAGTTTTGATGAGGGCTAATTTCCAAATGCCTGATTTCTCTTGTTAGCTAACGTTGGAATGGGAGACTTTGTCAAAGTACACTAAAAATACCACATATGCCAATTTGACTCTTGGTTCTGTGCGACATATTTCTCAATTGGTTTGTTTTCTTATCCTACTATCTACCTCTTTTAAGTCGATCATATCTTTTTTTTTGTTTCAATTAGCCTGCACCTCTGCCTGGTTTGGCGGCTCAGGGCATTGACCCTCAGACAGGACAATTTGTTGGTGGATATGTCGTAAGTATATTATCTTTTTTACCTCTGAAAAATACTGGATAACAAATCACGTTGATGCCACCGGAAACTCTAGAGCTGGGGAGGTGGTTCGGACAGCTACTTTGAATATCTGATCAAGCATGCCAGACTTTCCAACACACAGGACAACTTGTTCGCCGATACTTGGGCGACAGCTGTAGACTCTTCAATCAAGAATCTTTTGAGAACATCAACTGTGGGACGGCATGTCTATCTAGCAGATTTTGACTCCGATAGACAGATTAGACATGTTGGGTCTCATCTGGCTTGCTTCTATGGAGGAAACTGGCTTTATGGTGAGTACGAGGCAGGAACACAAGAGTGTCCTTTTAAAAATTGGTTTTCTACAGGTGGTCGCCTCCTCAATAATCAGACGATTGTGAACATTGGTTTACAATTAGTGGATGCTTGCTGGAATACATATGCCAGTACTGCGTACGACATCTTGATTCTTTCTCACCTGACCCACGTTCTGAGCGATCCTTTTGGTAATAGTACCGGCATTGGCCCTGAAACTTTCGCTTTTATCTCTAGCGACGGCAATTTTACTGGCGGGTCTATTCCAAGCCAGTCTCAACTGACCTTCAATAACCAACACGGATTTTATGTGACTAACGGTGTATATATCCTTCGTCCTGAAGTCCTTGAATCGAATTTCTATGCGTTCAGGGTGACGGGAGATACTAAATACTTGGATCGGGCTGCTGCTGCTGTAAAGAGTTTCAACGAGTTTTTGGCCACTCCGAATGGTTTTGCGGCATTGAACGATGTCACTAATCCAAGTCTGGGACTGATTGATGATACGGAGAGTTTCTGGTTTGCGGAGGTCTTGAAGTACTTGTGAGTGTATTAGCTTGCATTTACAATGCAATATTAGCTGAGCATGGAGCGTGGAATAGATATCTTACATTTGACGATCCGGAGCATATCCATCTTGATCGATGTGTGTATTCCGTCATTGACTTTATGTGTTAATGTGATCACTCTCTCTTAGACGTTTTTAACACCGAGGGTCATCCTTTTGAGGCACCACCCGCAAAATCTCGATATGGTAGTGGTACAATTTTCCCTCTTGTACCGGGTTTCGCAGTACAATCTGGTGCTGCGCCGCTTCCAGCCATTAGTCCTAACGTTAAAGTCGGTCCTGCAATCAACCATACTGGAGACATTTAACTTGGCTGGTACGGTGTTAACAAGTGTCCTAATTAATGCTACCTTGAGGGTTTTGACATCCATGTCGATATTATTTGTTACCATACAATGTATCCATTTTGTTCCATTAACTTGAACGTTTTGAAAGCTTCTATACACTCAATTTTATCCAAGAGATCGTCATAACTCTATCCACGCCACCTACTTTTCAAGACTCCAATACATCTGAAGACGAAGGATTTTCAGATCCAAGAATAAGATTGAAGGTTCATCTGCTGCAGGGTCAATGAACAATAAATCTAGGACAGTGCCACGGAAATGCCGAAGCATTCTTCACTCGCAATATAGCAGGGGCCCGCAAAAACAAAGATGGGGAATGTCATTCACTATTGAGTCTATTGAACGGGTATATGCACAATGCAGACCCATTTCGAATTTAATGCAAAGAGACTGTAGATTGGGTGTGGTCCCTATGAGAGCAACAATATCTTCAGGCGTCTCCCGTATTGGGCTGTTTGTACAGAGGAATTTGAGGCATCTGGCGCAAGACAAGGGAATTTGTTGTATCCATTCTTCCTTGACCCTGAGTATGAGGCTTTCCCAACGCTTAACTAAACTAGTAAGGTCAGGGAAACGCTGCGGATCTATCGAATGGTAACGGAGCTCGATATGAAGAGGATCTTTTTTTGATCGTTCAAGCCAGATGGCCAAGATGTCGGGGGTATTATTAAGATTTCCACCGAGACTCAACTGGACCCATAGGCTAGGAGTGGACATGATGACTGCATTCCATAGACGACAGACAAGGCGTAGCTGCGTTGAAAGCCGGCTTAGCTTTTCAACAGACTTGACGAATCCAGTAAAATTAAGAAAAGAGCTCTGCAGGGAATCTAAGAAAAGTGAGTGGTCTATCCGAGGGATAGGCATGTCGTATGGTCGGTGAGAGAATGAAACTCAGGCGTGCTTCGATTTGTCATTATTTTTATTTAGAGCACCCGCCATATTCCTGGGTTTCATATATAAAGACCAAGTGACAGTCAAGTAGCACTTCCTCTAGGCATCCGAACAGATCGAGTAGGCAGAGCGATTATCACAAAGTAATTGTCAACAAGCAGAGAGTTGGGCAAGTTTGTCACGCAAAAGTAGATTATTTTCACTGTTGTATCAAGCAAAGAACATTCTCTTAAAGCGAGGGTCGAAAGTTTTTTCAGTGACGGCGTCCACCAGTTTTAAATCTACGCGCAGTTCAGAACACAAGATTCAGCTTGTAATGGTACCACGCACCAAGGTTGTTTCCCATGTCGATACATGCCATCATCCTGATGGTGGAGGAATTTGTTACATGTCCTATAATCTCAACATATGTGTCTTTAATGTCCACGCCCTGAGGTTGTTATCAGCAGAAAGGCATGACTGGGTAGATGAATTTCGCTGTACAGGGGTGAGGATGACGTGCACTTGACCGCCGTCACTTGCCTCGACAGTTATTGTATTTCCGTCGTTGTACTACTGCCAATAAGGCAAACACACCACGAACTGGTAAGGGATTGGAGACATACTGATAGTATTTTACATGGCAATCGGACTGTTCTGTTTACAAAGTCATGAAGCCTTTTGGAATTGACGTGAGGGGAAAGATGTTCGGACATGATGATGGTCACAGTGTTACTCTGCACCATGCAAGCTCCCATCGCCGTACTGCTGCTCCTCGTGGCAGCTGTACACGGCAAAATATTCGCTCTTCAGTCTCCCCATATCACAGTCCTCAGAAAAGGCCAACAAATTCGTGCCGAACCGTAAGTAATTCCAGTGACCTCCATCGTTTTTGGAACTCAGAAATCGAACAGACTCTCTCTCGCACATAAAACACCTACTACAGTGACTCTCAACACGACCGACACTCTCAAACTCACCTTCCAAGTTCTCGATGAGTCTTCCTCCGAGGGTGTCCAGCCCCACCAAACCTTCCTCCGTTTCTACGATCCCACAACATCTGAAGAAGGTATCCAGCCGATTCGGGTCACGCCCGGCGGCAAAGCTAAATTCGAACTTGCTATGGCTAAAGCTCCTCCAACCTTTCCACCCACCGTCCAGGGCGTTCCTCTGCAAGTGACTTTGTATTTGGGCAAACAAGAGTTCACACCTGTAGCTCTCGAGTTGTTTGATCTCTATGTTCCACCTTCTCTGCCTCCGAGTGTGCATCCGGATGAAGCCACTTTTCATCCGTTGCCAGAGATTAAACATACATATGCTCCCAACCATAAGTCACCGCACAAGTTTATCTCCGGGGTCTTTTCAGGTTTGGTTCTTGCCTCTTGGGCTCTCTTACTAGGACTCGTGCGTATCTTGTCACTTCGAACAACCTCTTTCTGATGACGTGCACAGTGGTCCCGAGTTTCACCACGTTTGACGCACGCCTTCTCACCCAGTATTGTTCCTTTCGTTGCCAGCCTTGGCGCGTATGAAGTCCTCATCTTCTATTATTGGGTCAGCCTCAGGCTTGGACAAGTCCTTCTGTATGGTGGCATTCTTGCCCTCGTCGCTCTCTTCACTGGAAAATATGCTCTCCGCAGCATCGCCCGACGCCGCATCAAAGACTAATATCCTTGTTAATGTAAATCATGATACAGAGATCTTTTTTGGTCACGAAGGGATACATATGCAGCGTACCATCGGTTACTAGTTGGGTATATAAGTAACTGAGCTATATTTATCCACTTTCACCTTCTCTCGCCCACTGGGGCTAAATGGTCGGTTACACATATCCAAAATTCTAGGGTTACTGGGATTGACGGTTGCTTTGGGTCATCATCTCAGCTCAAGTAGTTTCAGAATGTC
>Ga0153946_1000758_pt1 | contig 14324 bp, 13 predicted proteins | sample TSNJ030MetaG_FD_104751 | JGI IMG/M metagenome (GOLD analysis project Ga0153946, IMG submission 104751) | Attine ant fungus gardens microbial communities from New Jersey, USA - TSNJ030 MetaG | ecosystem: Host-associated > Fungi > Mycelium > Unclassified | place: USA: New Jersey, Wharton State... | reverse complement strand
CTGTTTCAGATGAACCATTCAGTGTCTATATTAGTGGTATTGATGTATACGGAGATCTCGATACCAATAGCCGCAGTGATGTGAATATCATCGCAACGGTAAATCCGAAGACCCACCAGATTCTGCTCTCGACGACACCAAGAGATTTTTATGTTGAGATTCCGCATGTTTCGCAGGGGATGAAGGATAAGCTTACCCACGCGGGTGTATATGGTGTGGAAGCATCGATTGATACGCTGGAACAACTTTATGATGTTGATATTCAGTTCTATGCCAAAGTGAATTTCACCTCGTTGATTGAGATTATCGACATTCTAAATGGAGTGGATGTGGAATCGGATTACACCTTTTCGACCAGTAAAGCGTCCGGTTGTATTGTAAATATTCAGGAAGGTATGAATCATCTGAACGGTGAGCAGGCGCTGGCGTTCTGCCGTGAACGTAAGGCTCTTCCGGATGGAGATAATCAACGTGGTAAGGATCAGCAGAAGGTAATCACCGCGATCATTCAGAAGATGATTTCACCGACTATGATTGTGAAAGCCAGCAGTATTCTTGATTCGGTTGGTCATAATGTGGATACTAATATGACTGCCGATCAGCTGAGAACCCTGATTAAGCAGCAGCTTCGGGAAGGATCTGACTGGAAGATCACAAGTGTGGCTGCTGAAGGAACACCTTTGTCAGCAACTTGCTATTCAAGCGGAAGTACACCGTTATATGTCAGTGTTCCGGATGAGACATCGGTTGCGGCGATCCGAGATCTGATGGATCAGGTAATTAATGGCGAGATACTGGAAGATTCGGTAACGGCTTCAGGTAAATAGATTTTTAAAGACAGAAGGAAAACTTCTGTCTTTTTTTGTCACATTTCTGGTATCGTAAACGTGTTATAAGTGAAACATGTTTCAGGAAAAGGAGGATAAAATGCCTGTTCAAAGAAAAATAGGGGGCGTTGATGACGCACTGCTAAAGGAAATCATTCATAATCATGCCAACGCTCTGCTCAAATATTGCTATGGTATCCTGTGTAATTACGCCGATGCAGAGGACGCTGTCCAGATGACATTTATTAAACTGTATCAGCATCAGGAAAAGATTGAAACACTGGATAATCTAAGCACATATTTATATAAGATCGCTTATCGTACGAGTATCGATATTCTGCGGAAAAGCAAGAGGCAATTGCTGCTTGGCGACAGTGAATACGAGGCGGCTTTCATTGAGCAAAGATATGATTATGAATTTCCGGAGGAGCTGAGAAACGCTCTGTTTGGTCTGAAACCGATTGAGCGGGGGCTGATGATCAACCGGGTCATCGACGGGATGAGTTATAAGGAGCTGGCAAAATTGTATGGCAGACCGGAGGTATATTTGCGTAAGAAATATGAACGGGCCCGCGCGAAATTATCGAAGTGGCTTTCCTCCGATATATCGAAAATGGCGGTGAAAGGAGTTTATCATGGATGATAAATATATTGTTGATGCATTCCGAAAGATAAATGCAGATGAAGAAGAGATGTTCGGGCAGGTGAAGCGTAGGATTGATGCCGGAACGCCTGGTACCGGGAAGAGAAAAGGGCTGTTGAGAACGGCCGCAATCGGTACAGCTGCAGCAGCAGCGTTAGGAATAATAGTATACAGCGTACCTTCGCTAAATAGTTTTGCAGGTGATACGATTAAGTCGATTCTCGGATACTTTATCACGGATGGCGAGCATGAAGTAAAGATGGATATCGAGTATATTGATATCAATAATACTGAAGAGAGCCGAACCGAGAAAAAGTATACCAGCCTCGATGAAATTGAAGAAATGCTTGGCGTTGACCTGCTGCAATCCACTGAAGAATATACTGATACCGAAGGAACGATTTTCTACGACCCGACGGTAATCGGAGATCAAATATACGGTGCCGGCATCATTAATAGCCATTATTCGATCGGTGATCTTAAAAACGCTCGGTTCGAAACCGATGAGGATGATCTTTCGGTCGTGCCTTCAGCTTGGTTTGACACCGGTGACAAATACGATTCAACGCTGGCCTGCCAGATTGTTATTGCAGGAAAAAGACCAGATGATGAGGTTCTGTCGGAATATGAAAATGGTGAGTACGATTGGGAGATTCCGAAGAATAGTAAGCTGATTGAGTATACGCCTGCTAATGTAAATACACAAGCGGTAATCTACGAAATACAGATGGATGGAGGTTCGTTCGACAGCCTTTCGCATCAGGTTGCCGGTGAGGCGGATGTGACAGTAGCACATCTGACATATGAAGGGATTGAATATATTTACTATGCCCGTATTTCCGTAGATACCATGAAGGAATTTCTGGATACCCTGTATGCAGAGCCGGGGAAATATGAAGTGACCGAACCAGCCGATCTGACGGAGTCTATATAAACGAATCCTTAGAATCATAATAGAAGATATTTCTGAAAATATCAGTTCCGTTACAATTGTCTTAGAACCAGTAAAATAATGAAACAGGGTGAACACTGTGCACAAGCTGCAGCAAGTGTTCCCCCTGTGTTTTGATTCATTATATGGTATTCTATTTGACAGCGGTGTTGCGGCGGTATTCTACCGTCTTGATTTAGTAGAAGTAGCCGGATATACCGAAACAGACATACAGGATCTGACTTGGGATAAACATATTGAAATTGGTACGGCAATCAAAGAAATGACCGGCGTATGCTGAATAATAAAGACGGAACAGTTGGTTGCGATTCATAATTAGAAAAAGAAGAAAGGTGAGTATTTTACTGGTATTGGAATCGGTAATGTGGATGACCGGATTAAGCTCATCTATGGTATGGACTATGGAATTAATATCATTAGTGAGGAAGGAAAAGGGACGACAGTAACTTTATTACTGCTAAAACATAAATAATCAGTTGAAATTCTCGGCTAAATCAACTATAATATTCAAGGATGTAGTTGGAGACGTATCGAAGTGGTCATAACGAGCCGCACTCGAAATGCGGTTGTCCTTTACTGGGCACGTGGGTTCGAATCCCACCGTCTCCGTTTAACGAATTTGCCAGAACACTTTATTTTGCAAGGGGTTCTGGTATTTTTTATTTTGCTTTGAAGGATAAAAGTAGCAAAATCCTCAGCTTTTGATCGGGTTGTTTTCATGTTCCTTTAACCGCATTGTAACGTGTAGGTATATTTCTTATGTAAGAAAGAATTTTTATTAAGTGAGTGATGTAATTTAGGATGTATCCATACGCTTTTGGATTATAAGGTGCCATTTATATATAATGAATAGTTTGAATTTTGGATAAAAAGGTATATAATGTCTAGTTGATACATTAATGTATTCAGTATTCTTAATAAACCTAATTTTTATTGATAGATGAGACTCTTTTTCCCTCGTAAAAGAACAAGAGCAGAATAACATAACCCTCCAATCACAGCATTAAAACCTCCTAAGATTATTTAAGATTTCGTGATAGCGTTTTGTAGCCAAGGCGCTCGGCTCACCCTTTTTGCAGAAGGAGAGCTTTGCCAGTTTTGGAACCACCCGCTCGACTACAATCATCCCGTCAACGAGTTTGGACTGTAATGCTTCAAATGCCTCCAGAAAACGCTTATCGTCCTTTGCTCGATTATAAAATGACAGAACATATACATACGGGAACAGATTATATTCTTTAAAAGGGTACTCTGCTTGCATAAACAATGTACCCATTCCATAATGGCAGGGGCCTATGGGTTTTCTGATTACCCAATGTTCTAATAAAAATTCTACCGCTTTGTCAAGCGATGGTTCTGCGTTAAGATAATTACTATACCGAAACGCGTCTAAAATAGAAAGCGTTGGAAATGGATTTGAATACTCTGTTTCCGGGCCGCGTCCAAAGGAAAATTTATTACAGCGCCATCCTCCGTCTGTGTACGGCGTTTCAAGAAAATATTGAAAGGTTTTTTGCAGTCTTTTATCGGATTGATATCCCATATTACATAGCAAAGACGCTGCAAGGGCTGTATGGCATGGTAGAATACCGCCATTTGGATATAGCTTAAAGCGTCCATCCTCTTTCCATGCGCTAAAAAACAACTCTGATGTTTCTTTTAATATCGGGTCAGTAGGTTCCATGCCCAACTCCAGTAACATGAGTGCGCTGTTATAAGCCGAGAATGGAGAACCTTTTAATAGCCGTTTATCCGGTGTGGTCCAGAAATCGGCTCCGTTATCATATCTGTGCGATAATATAGTCTCAATATCCGATAAATATTGCTTTTCAACAGTCATTTCAACCTCCTGGATTTGATTTGTCTGAAAGTGGCAACAGAAAACAAAAGCGTTTAAAAAAAATCTTTTAATAATCGCCGGATCGCCCATAGCCACACTAAAAATACACGCTTATTGTAGCATAACTGCCCGCCCAAAACAATGAGAACTTCTTCGTCGGCGCCACTGGTGCGGCGGTTATTGTCAGCTTTTGCGGGGCTGTGTGCCCCGCGTCCGTTATTAGCGGAGAAAAGCACAAATTGGTCATAGAATACAGAAACAAGTACGTTTCATTTGAATGGTGAGATAAAAAATAATATGTACACTTGACAAAGAGATCAAAAATCAGTAAAATATAGAATTGTGACGAGGATGTAGGTGGTAAGATATAACCTGTCCGCTGAAGCTCTGAATGAGTATACGCCCAGATAGCTCAGTCGGTAGAGCAGTGGACTGAAAATCCACGTGTCGCTGGTTCGATTCCGGCTCTGGGCATGCACTGAACACTTGATGAGTGCTTAGCCTAATAACATCCATGCGGGTGTAGTTCAATGGTAGAACACTAGCCTTCCAAGCTAGATACGTGGGTTCGATTCCCATCACCCGCTTAAAAAATCCTGACCAATCAGTCAGGATTTTTTATCTTGAAAGAAGATAAAGCACACGCAGTGGACTTGTTCATTAAATTCTCACTAATTTTATTAAATAACAAAAGAATCAACGATCATCTTGATTTCATTATCCAAGATCCCGCATTCATGCAAATATTCTTTGGCATTACCATATGTATTCCGCAGATATACCAGCGTTTCTTCCATATTCGAAGCATCTGAACGCATCATATATTCAGGAATATCATAGCCCATAGCTTTATAAGCAGCCATCTGCTTATCGAATACCGGTTTCATAAAATCATAAGTGGCAGCATAATCTGCGATGATCAGATCATCATCAGCTCTGGCTAAATCAAGAAGCAGCATTGCAGTAGTCCCGGTTCGATCTTTCCCTACAGCGCAGTGGAATAAACAGGATTTACCCGTTTCGATAGTATCGGCAAAAGCGCGGAATACCCGTGCGAAAGATTCTTTTGCGCTGTCCAGAAGGTGAATATATACGGCCCCCATAGAAGGCGGCAGCGTTTCAGAAGAACGCCCGGAATTCAGATCATCCAGCATCCGGACATTTTCATAACGGATTCCGTCCATATTGGTAAAAACCGAGGGAGCACGGAGTGTTTCATTACCGGATCGAAGATCAACGACCAGTCCGAGATTTTTATTCTGCATCAGCCGGATATCGGCGGCTGTGAAATTCGAAGTGCTGTCTGACCGGAAAAAAACCCCTTTTTTGGTTATGTGGTTGCCGGCAACGGGATAATCCCCCAGGTCTCTGGCGTTTCCTACTCCCTGCAGCGGTAATAAGTGTGAAGCGATATCATATTTCATTTGGCAAACCCTCCTTTTCGTTACATGCCAGTGCTTTTAATTCTTTTAAAAGCGGCATCATCATAAACAGCGCCAATGTAAAGCAACAGACATCAGAGATCGGCTGGGCGATCTGAATTCCCGACAGTCCGATGACACGCCGAAGGATCAGGATGAACGGCAGGAAAAAGATTCCCTGACGTGCTGTCGATAAGATGGTCGCACCCATTGATTTTCCCAATACCTGATAGGTCATGCTGCTGATAGTATAGAACGGCATAAAGGGCAGTGACAAACACTGCACCCGCATCGCAAAGCTGCCGATTCGGATTACCTCGGCATCATCCGCCCGAAAGGCTGTCATAATCTGCGGAGCAAAGATGAAGATCAGCAAAGACAGTGCAGTTACCGCAATAGTTCCAAGCTTTGCGGAAAACAGGATTGCTTCATTCACCCGGGCGTATTTTTTAGCACCGTAATTATGCCCGGCAACTGGCTGGAAGCCTTGCCCGAGTCCGATGATTACTGAATAGATCAGCATGAACATTCGTCCGACGATGGACATGGCAGCAACTGCAGCATCTCCATATAACGAAGCTTCCCGGTTCAGGATAGCAGCAGCGATACTGGCCAGTCCCTGGCGTGCAAAAGAGGGGAAGCCGATAACAATGATGTTGCGATAGTCGATAAATTTGCGGGACAGGCTGCGAATATGCAGCTTAAGTGCGCTTCTTTTCAGCAGGAATACTGAAAGCAAAAGCAGAAAGCTGATACACTGGCTCAATAATGTTGCAATTGCCGCACCGGCAATGCCCAGATCGAATACAAAGATAAAGATCGGATCCAGGATGATATTGAGGACACCGCCGACAGTGATTCCGATCATCGCAAATGTCGCCTTGCCTTCTGCCCGCAGCAGATTATTGAGGACATAAGAGGCACACATAATGGGAGCGCCGAAGAAAATGTATTTGGCATAATCAGCAGCGTAAGGCAGAATCGTCGGAGTAGCGCCGAGCAATTTAAGCAGCGGTTCGGTAAAGAGTAAACCCAGTAAGGTAATCACACCGCCCAGCAGCAAAGCGCTGAAAAAACTGGTCGAGGCAACCACACCGGCCTGTTTCTTTTCCTGTGCGCCGAGCAGTCGTGAAATCTGGCTGCCGGCTCCCATACCCAGCATAAAACCGACCGACTGAATGATTGACATAATTGAAAATACGATGCCTACTGCACCTGAGGCACTGGTTCCCAGCCGGGAAACGAAAAAAGTATCGGCAGTATTGTATAATGCTGAAATCAGCATACTGGCGATAGTTGGTACTGCGAGACCGGTAACCAGGGCGGAGATTCTGGTTTCGGTCATCTTTTGATATAGTGCTTGATTTGCTTGTTGTTCATTCATAATTCAGGTTCTCCGGTCTATAGTTTAACGGGTCAGAACTTCCGCACCGCCTTCGGTTATTAAAACCATGTATTCTATCTGTGCCGACAGACTGTTATCGCTGGTATAAATGGTCCAGTCGTTTTCCTGATCCACATAGAAATCCGGTCCGCCTTCATTAATCATCGGTTCGATGGTAAACATCATTCCCGGCACCAGCAGCATTTCGGTTCCTTTCGGGGAGACGTAGCTGACCCAGGGATCTTCATGGAATTCAAGACCGATACCATGACCGCCGATTTCTTCCACGACAGAGTAACCATTTGCTTTGGCGTGGGCCTGGATGGTGTGAGCAATATCGCCCAGATGAGCCCAGGGTTTCGTCTCTTTTAAGCCCAGTTCCACACATTCTTCGGTGATACGTACCAGCTTCCGGGCACGTTCACTGACATTTCCGATCATAAACATTCTGGAAGCGTCGGAAAAACAGCCGTCCAGAATGGTCGATACATCTACATTAATGATATCACCGTCTTGGATAATAATATCTTCAGACGGGATACCGTGGCACACCTCGTTATTCAGCGAGGTGCAGACACTTTTGGGGAACCCCTGATAGTTCAGAGGTGCCGGAATGCCGCCATGGGAAACGGTAAAGTCATGTACCAGCCGGTTGATTGCCCCTGTGCTCATGCTGGCCCTGATATGAGCTGCGACATGATCCAGCACAGCAGTATTTAAATCTGCACTTTTGCGGATTGCAGCAATCTGCGCTGGTGTTTTCAGCATTTCACGGGTTGGGGTGATCTCACCTCTGGCGGCATGTATGGCGATTTTCTGCTCAATGTTCATGTGGCATTCCTTATACTTTCGCCCACTCCCGCACCAGCAAGGTTCATTTCGTTCCATAATAATCATCTTCTTTCTATAATTTATGTACAAATAATCCGCTTCTCAACTTCGGTTCGAACCAGGTTGATTTAGGCGGCATCAGCCCGCCGGAATCGGAAACCCGGAAAAGCTCATCCATTGAAGTTGGATACATGGAGAACGCAACGGCCAGCGGCAGACCATCAACAGCCGTCTGAAGCGCTCCGAGTCCCCGGATTCCTCCGACAAAGGAGATGCGGGTATCCAGTTTGGGATCCTCGATTCCGAGGATCGGATCCAGAACATGATCCTGCAGGATAGAGACATCCAGGCCATCGATCGGGTCACTTAAGATCACATCATCTTTGGGTGTCAGGATGTACCATTTCTTATCCAGATACATACCGAATTCGTGCCGCTGCTTTGGGGCATAGCTATTGCGCCGGGTGCCTTCGATGTGAAATTGTAATGTCAGGGCATCCAGAAAAGACGGCACATCGTGTCCGTTCAAGTCATATACTACCCGGTTATATGGCAGGATATTCAATTCGTCTTCCGGAAATAATACCGATAAAAAGTAATTGTAAGCTTCATCGCCGTGGTATGTACCCGCCTGTTCTCTGCGGTTCAGACCAACTTTGACGGCTGAAGCGGCCCGATGATGCCCGTCCGCAATATAGATCGACGAAATATCCAAAAACGCATTGTATAGAAAAGCGATTTTACTGATATCATCAACCTTCCATACTTTATGAGTTACCTTATCGTCAGATGTAAAATCATACAGCGGCATCGAATGCTTGGCTTGTTCGATGACCTCACGGATCTGTTTGCTGTTCCGGTATGCCAGAAAGATCGGACCGGTCTGAGCGCTGCAGGCATCAATGTGACGGATACGATCCATTTCTTTATCAGTTCGGGTATTTTCATGTTTCTTGATTACGCCGTTTACATAATCATCAATAGAAGCACAGCCAACCAGCCCGGTCTGTGTGTGTCCTCTCATAGTCAGCTCATAGATGTAATAACAGGCGGCTTCGTCCTGAATGAAGTAACCGTCCTGCTCCATCTGCGTTAAGGTGCTTTTCGCTTTCTGATACACCTCATCACTGTAAATATCCGTGTCTTCACCGCACAGGGTCTCAGCCCGGTCAATTTTTAAAAAAGACAGCGGATTGTTCTGAGTAACAGCCTTGGCCTCCTGGCGGTTATAGACATCGTAGGGCAGTGCCGCAATCGATGCCGCGTATTTCGGATCTGGCCGAAGACAGGGAAAAGCTTTTATTTCTGCCATAATGATTTCTCCTTTGAAAAAATTTCCATAGCCTACATACAATAGTATATCGCATTTTTTAGTTGTTAGCACCCCCAAATTGTTATATAATATGAACAGTTGGCGAGGTGGTGTCGAGCTTACTGAGAATATATGCCGCGAACTTAGCGAAGTTTTGCTGAGCTTAGGGAGTAGGTATAATATGAACAGTTGGCGAGGTGGTATCGAGCTTACTGAGAATATATGCCGCGAACTTAGCGAAGTTTTGCTGAGCTTAGGGAGTAGGTACAATATGAACAGTTGGCGAGGTGGCCAGGCTACATTCAAGAGAAGAAACAGCAAACAGTGGGATAATCGGGAGGAAATGAATATGCTCCGAATAGGAATGCTTACCAGCGGCGGTGACTGTCAGGCACTCAATGCGGCCATGCGAGGTGTGGTGAAGGCGCTTTATTTTATGCGGGACGATGTGGAGATCTATGGATTCAGAAATGGCTACAAGGGTCTGATATATTCAGAATTTGACCGTCTCAGTGCCAAAGACTTTTCAGGGATTCTGACCGTAGGCGGAACCCTTCTGGGGACATCCAGACAGCCGTTTAAACGGATGCGGATCAAGGAAGCTGACGGTGTGGACAAGGTCGAAGCGATGAAGCGGATCTATGATCAGCTGAAGCTGGATTGTATCGTGATTCTGGGGGGAAACGGAACTCATAAGACGGCCAATATGCTTCGTGAAGAGGGACTTAACATCATTACTCTGCCCAAGACCATCGATAATGATCTGTGGGGCACTGATATGACCTTCGGATTTCAGAGCGCTGTAAATGTGGCAGCCGATACCATTGATAAGATCCATACTACGGCGACATCACATGGCCGGGTATTTATTATTGAAGTTATGGGGCACAAGGTTGGCTGGGTCAATCTGCATGCCGGAATTGCCGGCGGGGCGGATATCATTTTATTGCCGGAGATTCCTTATGATCCGGATGCGGTAGTGGCTGCGATCAAACGCAGAAATGCGGAAGGAAAGCGTTTTACAATTATCGCGATTGCGGAAGGGGCTATTACCAGAAAAGACGCGGAGCTGTCCAAGAAAGAACGAAAGCTCAAAAGGCTGCAGAAGAAATATCCGTCAGCGGCATATGAATTGGCGGAGAAGATCGGACGCAGAACCAACCAGGAGATCCGAATCGCGGTTCCGGGGCATACCCAGAGAGGCGGTTCACCGTGTGCTTATGACCGGGTTCTGGCGACCAGACTGGGAGCGGCGGCAGCGCAGATGATTATGAACGGTGAGTTCGGTTACATGACCGCGGTTAAGAATAATAAGATCACCAAGGTGCCGCTGGGAGAAGTGGCTGGAAAATTAAAATACGTTGATCCCGATGCTGATATTATCGCGGAAGCTAAGATGATCGGGATTAGTTTTGGAGATTGATGTCATTTTTAAAAAAGGTTTAGAAAGAAGAGTAAAAACATGGCATATACTGCTTTATATAGGAAATTCCGGCCGGATACATTTGAAGATGTAAAAGGGCAGGATCATATTGTTTCAACGCTGAAGAATCAGATTAAGGCCAACCGTATAGGACATGCTTATCTGTTCTGCGGAACCAGGGGAACCGGGAAGACCTCGGTGGCGAAGATTCTGGCCCGTGCGGTGAACTGCGAGAGCTCTGAGAACGGCAGCCCGTGCGGGAACTGCGAGACCTGTAAGTCGATCCTTAAGGGTACGCTGATGAATGTAATAGAGATTGATGCGGCATCCAACAATGGTGTGGATAACATCAGGAGTATCCGGGAAGAGGTGGAATACCGTCCGGCACAGGGGCGCTATAAAGTCTACATCATCGATGAGGTTCATATGCTGTCAATAGGAGCTTTCAATGCATTATTAAAGACATTGGAAGAACCGCCGGAATATGTAATCTTCATTCTGGCGACTACCGAAGTGCACAAGATACCGATTACCATCTTGTCGCGCTGCCAGCGTTATGATTTCAAGCGTATCACGATCGATACGATCAGCGCCCGGCTCAAGGATCTGATGGAACAGGAGCAGAACGACGTTGAGGAAAAGGCGGTTCGTTATATTGCCAAGGCGGCAGATGGTTCGATGCGTGACGCATTAAGCCTGCTCGATCAGTGTATCGCTTTCTATTATGGCGAGACGCTGACCTATGAGAACGTGCTGGAAGTGCTGGGAGCGGTTGATACCGATATCTTCAGTGAGCTGCTCCGGCGGTTTATCAAGCGCGATGTAACCGGTGTACTGAAGATTGTCGATAAACTGATTATGCAGGGCCGGGAACTTACCCAGCTGGCATCTGATTTCACATGGTATCTCAGGAACTTGCTCTTAATGAAAAGTTCTGATAATATGGAAGATGTTTTGGACGTGTCGACTGAGAATCTGGCACAGTTAAAAGAAGAAGCACAGATGATTGATGACGAGACTCTGATCCGTTATATCCGGGTCTGCTCGGAATTGAGTTCGCAGCTGAAATATGCAACCCAGAAAAGAGTTATGCTGGAAGTGGCATTTATCAAGCTGTGCCGGCCGCAGATGGAGACCGGGCAGGATACTCTGCTGGAACGTATCCGCGCGGTGGAAGAAAAAGTCGAGCGGGGTGCAGCGGTTCCGGTACAGGAAAAGGCCGTTTATATCGGCGACCAGCCGGTACCAAAGGAAGAACCGAAAGTGGAACTTCCCAAAGCGATCCATGAAGATGTCAAAGCGGTGGCTAAAGATTTTCGCGGGATCATCTCCGATGTGACGCCGATGCTGCGCAATTATCTCAAGCAGGGCCGGTTAAGCGCCGGCAATCAGGATCAGCTGCTAATCGTCATGCCGGATGATGTAAGCTTTGGAGTGGTTGGTACCGAAGATCATCAAGAAGAGATCAAAAGGGCAATTGAAACGAAGATCGGCAAAACAGTCGAAATTGAAGTCCGCCAGGTAGAGCAGGGACGGAAATTTGAAGATAGTTTTGTTGATATAGAACAATTAATTCATATGGAAATAACAGTGGAAGATTAGGAGGATAAACAAATGGCAAAAAGAGGTGGATTCCCGGGCGGGCAGATGCCGGGTAATATGGCAAATCTGATGAAGCAGGCGCAGAAGATGCAGCGCCAGATGGAAGAACAGCAAAAAGAGATGGAAACCAAAGAATTTGAAGCAACTGCAGGCGGCGGTGCGGTAACTGTGAAGGTATCCGGCACCAGAGAAGTGCTCAAAGTATCATTGCAGGAAGAGGTCGTAGACCCGGAGGATATCGAAATGCTCGAGGATCTGATCGTTGCGGCAGCCAATGAAGCACTGCGCAAGGTTGATGAAGAATCCAATGCGGCAATGTCTAAGATGACTGGTGGTATGAACGGCAGCGGACTGCCGGGAATGTTTTAGTCAGCACAGGAGAGTAGAGGAAGAATGGATTACTACAGTAACCAAATCAGTAAACTAATTGAAGAACTGAGCAGGCTTCCGGGAATAGGAACAAAGTCAGCCGGAAGGCTGGCTTTTCATATTATCAATATGCCCAAAGAACAGGTCGGACAGCTCTCAGCTGCCCTTGTGGAAGCACGCAATAACGTCAGGTACTGTGTCAAATGCCAGACTCTGACCGATGATGAATTATGTCCGATCTGCAGCAATCCCAAGCGGGATCAGAAGGAGATCATGGTCGTGGAGAATCCCCGGGATCTGGCGGCATATGAGAAAACCGGTAAGTTCGAAGGAGTATATCATGTACTGCACGGTGCGATTTCTCCGATGCTCGGAATCGGGCCGGAGGATATTAAGCTTAAGGAACTAATCGAACGTCTGCACGACGATGTAAATGAAGTGATCATAGCTACTAATTCCAGTCTGGAAGGGGAGACTACCGCGATGTATATCAGCAAGCTGATCAAACCGACCGGAATCAAGGTCAGTCGGATTGCCAGCGGTGTTCCGGTCGGCGGAGACCTGGAATATATTGACGAAGTGACCCTGCTGAGGGCGCTGGAAGGAAGAACCGAAGTCTGATGAGAAAAAAGAAGGTAACCTCTACCGATATCGCCCGGGCGGCCGGTGTCTCGCAAGCGACTGTTTCGATGGTATTGAATAAGAAATACAATGTTTCCTTTTCGAAGGAAACGGTGGAGCGGGTAGAAAAAGCGGCCAAAGAACTCGGATATATAATTCCCAGGCACAAAGTGAAAAAAGAAAGTAAAAAGGGCAAACTGCTGGTAGTATTTTGTCCGAATCTGACCAACCCGTATTACGTGATGCTCCTGCAGGGTATCGAAACCCGTGCAAAAGAACAGGGATACGGGCTGTTTGTGTGCAATACGCAGCGTGACTTAAAGCAGGAGGAAAAATATCTGAAAATGCTTACGTCCATAAAACCGGCAGGGGTGATCTACACCTGCAACCCGAGCCTGTGCTATATGGAATGGGTAGAACATTTGTCAAAAGATATTCCTTTTGCGATTATCAATAATCAGAACGAACATCTCAATGTCGACGCCGTAGAGCTGGATAACTCAAAGCTGGGGCGGATCATGGCGCATCACCTGCTGGAGCTGGGTCACCATAAAGTGGGGTATATAGCTCCGCCGCTGACCACCCGTCAGAAGCAGCGGTTCAAGCGGGTCGAAGGCTTTTTGAAGGAATTTGATAAAGCAGGTCTAAAGGAACATGTCATTATTAAATCAGCAGATGAAGAGTATGATAATGACGTGGCAAATATAGATTCGGAGTATAAAATCGGTTATAAGCTGACCAAAGAGCTTTTGAAAGAGCGGAAAGATCTTACAGCGATTGTAGGGCTTAATGATATGATTGCGTTTGGGATTCTCGATGCGCTTTATGAAGCGAAATACAAGGTCCCCGGTGATATCTCAGTGATGGGCTGTGATAATACTCTGTTTGGCAAGATGCATGCGGTGTCATTAACGACGATTGAACATTTTGTCATTTTCAAGGGGCGGGATGCGTGTGATATTATCATTAAGAAAATAACTACTGCGAATATGAAATACAGTGAAATTAACCCGGTCAGTATATACCATGTTGAGTATGAACCCAAGCTGATAGTCAGAGGAACCACTTCTTATGCGAAGTAATAATATATGTAAAAATG
>Ga0153946_1000757_pt1 | contig 14333 bp, 13 predicted proteins | sample TSNJ030MetaG_FD_104751 | JGI IMG/M metagenome (GOLD analysis project Ga0153946, IMG submission 104751) | Attine ant fungus gardens microbial communities from New Jersey, USA - TSNJ030 MetaG | ecosystem: Host-associated > Fungi > Mycelium > Unclassified | place: USA: New Jersey, Wharton State... | reverse complement strand
TGATAATAAATTGCGAGGATATTTTTCGACCAGCTAGGAAGACGACGCAGGCGGGCTGTCGCCCGGCAAGGAGGATGACAACGCTGGGCGGAAAATAGACCGCAAGTTATGTCGCTTTTTAGTTAGTGTTTAGTATTATTCCTCTGCGCCGTTATCCTCAGTCTCCCGCTGGGGCTGTGCGGGTTGCCGGGGCTGGTCCTGCGCTTGCCGGTCATAGGGCTGCTGCGGCTGATTATTGGGCTGCTGCCCGGGATAAGGCTGCTGTGGAGCCTGGCCGTAGGGTTGTTGCCCGGAATAAGGCTGTTGCTGTGGCGCTTGGCCATAGGGCGGTTGCTGCGCCTGCCGGTCATAGGGCTGCTGCTGTGGCGCTTGGCCATAGGGCGGTTGTTGCGCCTGCCCGGAATAAGGCTGCTGCTGTGCCGGACCATAGGGCTGGGCCGGAGGCGGGGTATAGGGCCGCTGCGCGTTTTGGTACGGCGGCTGCTGGGGAGGCGGCCCATAGTGCTGCGGAGAATAATACTGAGACTGGGGCGGCTGTTGATACTGTCCCGGCCCCCCCACCGGCGCGTAGGCGGGCGGGTTGGGATATTTGGGAGCCGGATCCTTGTCCCGGATTACAAACAAGAAGATGCTGAGCAGTATGGGAACAAAGATGCCGATAACCGTGATCACCATGGCCAAATCCGGTTTGTATTCGTTGAGCACGCGGTAATAGGACATGTAGTAATACACACACGCCAGTATAGCCGCCAGCAGCATCACGATGAGCATGAGAACCGCGATAATCATGAGCAGGATGCCCAGGCCCTCCAGGGAATCCATAGCGATCGCGCCGGCCACCATAAAGACAATATATAAGACGAGCGCGCCCAGCATGCCGATATATCCCCACAAAATATATTTCGCGTTGTTGCGCGGCTTTTGGTACGCCGCGTCCTTGGACAAAATATCATCGGCCATTTTCCCCAGGGCATACTGCTGTGCAACAGGCACCCAAGCCATCCACAGGGAGTCCACGCCGCGTCTTTTCATCAGGCCCATAATGCCCAGGCCGGAAAATACGTAGGGAATCGCGCTGATGGCCAAACACAGGACACACCAAATCAAATACGCCGTAAAGATACCACCATATGCAAATGAATCCATATACAATCTCCTTTTCCATGTAATACGCCATAAATACCGGTTTCCTTTACTATACCACATTGCGGCAAATCTATCTATGACTATTTAAATATTTTTAAGGCTTTATTGACTTGAATTGCCGGTTGTGCTACTTTATTAGTAAATCAGTAAAAAGGAGTTGCATACCATGTCCGATCCCCTGCGCCAGCTGCAAATCATCGTCGGCGCCCACCGCCGCATTGTGTTTTTTGGCGGGGCAGGCGTGTCCACTGCCAGCGGGATCCCCGATTTCCGCAGCCGGGAGGGACTGTACGCACAGCGCTTCGATTACCCGCCGGAGGAGATGCTCAGCCACCGCTTTTTTATCGGCCACCGGGAGGAATTCTTTCGTTTTTACCGGGAGAAAATCCTCTGCCCCGGCGCTCTTCCCAACGCCGCCCACCACAAGCTGGCGGAGCTGGAGCAGGCGGGCAAACTGCTGGCTGTGGTCACCCAGAACATCGACGGACTGCACCAGAAGGCGGGCTCCAAAAATGTGCTGGAGCTGCACGGCAGCATCCACCGCAACTACTGCGAGGAGTGCGGAAAGCGATTCGGCCTCCAGGTAATGGAACAACCGGGTGTTCCCCGCTGCGCCTGCGGCGGCTTTGTGCGCCCCGATGTCGTGCTCTACGGAGAAACGCTGGACGAGGCGGTGCTGCGCCGCTCCCAAAAGGCCATCCGCCAGTGCGATCTCCTCATCATCGGCGGCACCTCCCTGGCGGTCTACCCCGCCGCCGGTCTGGTACAGGACTTTTGCGGCGACGCGCTGGTAATTATCAACCGGGGCGAAATCCACCGGGAAAGCCGGGCGGATTTGGTCGTTGACGACGACATCGCCCGGGTGCTGGGCTCCATAACGGTGTGAGGTGTTTTGCCCCTCATGCCGGGGCGCGCCGCACCTTCACAAATAGGATAATAAACGGAATACGGCCACATCAACCACCGAGGAGGGAACCCCTTGCCCGCCATGTCCTTTGAAGAGGTGCAGGAATTTCTTACAAAAACGGCGGACAGCATGCCCGCCGCCATCTACAACAAGCTCAACGGCGGTATCATTCTGGTGCCGGAAACGAAGCTGCACCCCGAAAGCCGGGGGGATACCTTGTACATCCTGGGGCAATACCATTACGAGCCCAGGGGTTTTGGGCGCTACATCACCATCTATTACGGCTCCTTTTGCCAGGTCTGCGCCAACCGGACCCGGCGAATGCAGGAGCAAAAGCTGCGGGAGGTGCTGCAGCACGAGCTGGTGCACCACCTGGAGCACCAGGCCGGGGACAAATCGCTGGAAATCAAGGACGCGGTGGATATCGCCCGCTACAAGCGCAGGCGCCCCGGGGAGGACAAGGAGTAATATTGTGTATAATATGTAAATATTATACCTTTCCTATTAGTAAGTTGACGCCATTGCTTGACAGAATGCGCGCGCGGACGCTATAATACAACAGACAACGGAATAAAACGGGGTGCCGTACCGGCTGAGATGACGCGCAGCGTCGAACCCTAGAACCTGATGCGGATAATGCCGACGTAGGAAAATGCGCTTGTCAAGGCGACTATTTTTTAGGTTATTAAGAATAGTCGCCTTGTTATTGTACCGGGGCATTTATGCGAACTCATGTACGAGAATAGCACGCGGGGGGAACCGAGATGAAAAATGTATTGACAGTGGCCGGATCGGACTGCTGCGGGGGCGCCGGTATCCAGGCGGATCTCAAAACCATGTGCGCGCTGGGGGTGTACGGAATGAGCGTCGTCACCGCTGTCACCGTGCAGAACACCCAGAAGGTGTACGAGGTCCAAAATATTGACCCGGCCATTGTGGCGGCGCAAATTGACGCGGTGTACGAGGATATACCGGTGGACGCCGTGAAAATCGGCATGGTGTCCCAGGTGGGGATCATCCGCAGTATCCGCGACAGGCTGGTCCACCACGGGGCGGCGCGGATTGTGGTGGACCCTGTGATGATCTCCAAAAGCGGATACCGGCTTTTGCGCCCCGAGGCCGAGGAGGCCATGCACGACCTGCTGGCCATCGCCACGCTGGTGACGCCCAACATCCCCGAGGCCGAGATTCTCACGGGAATAAAGCTGGACGGCGCGGCGGATATGGAGCGGGCGGCGCGGCTTCTGCAGGAAATGGGCGCGGAAAATGTGCTCATCAAGGGGGGACATCTGGAGGGCGGCGCCAACGACCTGCTGCTGAAGGGGGACGAGGTCATCTGGCTCCCGGCGCCCCGCATCCCCACCAAAAACACCCACGGCACCGGATGCACCCTCTCCAGCGCCATCGCCTGCGGCATGGCCCGGGGGGCGGAGCTGGAGGAGGCGGTGAGGCAGGCAAAGCAATACATCACACAGTGCATACAGGACGCGCTTCCCATTGGCCGGGGCGTTGGCCCGCTGGGCCACATGATCCGGCTCTACAAGGCGGCGGGCGTCCGGTATTAAAGCAAAGGAGGTGAGATAATTTGGCAAGGGATTTGTCACAATCCAAAATAAAGCTGCAGCTGCGCAAGCTGACCACGCTGGCGCTGCTGGTGGCGCTGGGGGTCGTGCTCTCCCCCATTCTCCGCGTGCCCGGCATGGCCCCCATGCAGCACTTTATCAACGTTATTTGCGCCGTGCTGCTGGGGCCTTGGTACGCGCTCCTTTGCGCCGTACTCATCGCGGTGCTGCGCATGGCGCTCCTGGGCATCAACCTGCTGGCGGTGACCGGCGCGGTCTTTGGCGCCGTGCTCTCGGGGCTGGCGTACCGCTTTACCAAACGACTGCTGGCCGCTGTGGCGGGGGAGGTGGTGGGCACCGGCATCATCGGGGCCATCGCCTCCTACCCGGTGATGGCGCTGGTCTACGGCAACCACGAGGTCGTTTTTTTTACCTATGTGCCCTCGTTCCTTTTGGGCACAATTATCGGCGGCATGACCGCCTTTGTCTTTCTGGCGGCCCTGCGGCGGCGGGGGCTGCTCCAAAAATTTCAGCGGCAGGTAAACGGCCATGACGGATAGGCTATTGGAGCTGCGCCGCACGGTGCGGGAGCGGGCCCCCCTCATCCACTGCATCACCAACCACATCACCATCGGCGACTGCGCCAACGCCGTGCTGGCGGTGGGGGCAAAGCCCATCATGGCCGAGCATCCGGCGGAGACCGCCGGGATCACCCGGGGCGCCGACGCGCTGGCGCTGAACCTGGGCAACATCACAGACCTCCGCATGGAGTCCATGGGGTTGTCCGCGCGGGCGGCCAGGGAACGCGGCATCCCCATTGTTCTGGATTTGGTGGGGGTGGGGTGCAGCGCCCTGCGGCTGGATTTCGCGGGGGAACTGGTGAACCGCTTTCACCCGGACTTGATCAAAGGGAATCTGGCGGAGGTGGACGCGTTGGCCCAGGGGCGCACACTGGCCCGGGGCGTGGATGCGCGGGCCGGTGATTTGCGGGAGTCTCCGGCGAAAATCGCCGCCAAGGCACAGCCCCTGGCCGCCGCGTTGAGCTGCGCGGTGGCGGTCACCGGCCCGGTGGACGTAATTTCCCTCCCCGGGGAAAGCTGGGCGGTCCGGGGCGGCCATCCCATGCTGGGGGAGATGACCGGCACCGGCTGCATGCTGGGCGTGCTCATCGCCGCGTTTTCGGCCTGCGGCCCCGTGGGGGAGGCCGCTCTGCTGGCCACCGCGCTGGTGGGCGCCGCCGGGGAGCTGGCGGCGGAGGAAGCCCGTGGCATCGGCACCTTTCGGGCAGCCCTCTTTGACGGTTTATACGGACTCGCGGACGATGCACTGGCGGCGCGTACATGTATAGCCGAGATTTTAAATAACCTCGACTATATGGAAAGGATTGCGGACAATGGATAAAAAGCATTTGCTCCTCTATCTGGTCACCGACAGCGGCGGGATGGAGGAAAACGCGTTTTTGCGGCGGGTCGAGGAGGCCCTGGCGGCGGGGGTGACCTTGCTGCAGCTCCGGGAAAAGGAGCGGGAGGGGCGGGAGCTGTACCTTCTGGCCCAGAAGGTAAACGCCCTGGCCCGGCGTTGCAACGTGCCCCTGCTCATCGACGACCGGGTGGACATCGCCATGGCGGTGGACGCCGCCGGGGTGCATGTGGGCCAGAGCGACATCCCCGTACACGCGGCGCGCAGCCTGCTGGGCCCGGACAAAATTGTTGGCGCCACCGCAAAGACCGTGGAGCAGGCGCTGAAGGCCCAGGAGGAGGGCGCCGATTACCTGGGGGTGGGCGCGATTTACCCCACCTCCACCAAGGTGAAAACCATCCCCACCTCGCCAAAAACCCTGACCCAAATCTGCCGCAGGGTGGATATTCCGGCCATCGCCATCGGCGGGCTGAACCAACACAACCTGGAGGTGCTCCGGGGCACCGGCATCCATGGCGTCGCGGTGGTCTCCGCCATTATGAAGCGGACGGACGCGGCGGCGGCCGTGGCGGAGCTGAAAGCGGCGGCAACGGATATCCTGCGTTAGGGAGAAGCCAAACAACATAGAAAGGAATGTTCTGTATGATATATCTATTTTGCGCCCTAGTATTCATCGTCTCCGGCTTCGTGATCCGGCTGTTGCTGAAGAAGAAATTTCAAAAGAATTTTAAGATCATTCCGCTCCTTGGGGTGGTGCTGGCCGGCGTAATGATCTTTCTGTCGGCGGTGGTGGTAATTCCCACCGGGTATACCGGCGTCAAGACAAAATTCGGACAGATTGATCCCGCGGTGGTGCCCACGGGCTTCAGCTTCAAAATCCCGGTGGTTGAAAATGTGAAAAAGGTATCCAACAAAAAGCAGGACATCATGGTCCAGGAACAAATCTGGGGGGAGTCCTCGGACAAGGTACAGGTCTACGGCGCGCAATTTACGGTGACCTTTCAAATCAATCCCGAGTATGCCCCCTATTTGTACTCCACCGTATCGGATCTGACCTATAACCTCATCAACGATTCGATGATTGCGTCGTCCTTCAAGGACGCCAGCGCGGCTCTCACCTCCAAGGAGGTCACGGTCCGGGGACGGATTGAACCGCTCACCGTCTCCACCCTGCAAAATAAGGTGGATGAGAAGTACGGCAAACAAGCGATTATTATCAACCAGGTTATCATCAACGATATGAATTTCGAGGAATCCTACAACGAGGCCATTGCACAAAAAAACAAGGCCGAAATGGCATACGAGGAAGCGCAGATAACCAACCGGACGGCCATTGAGAAGGCGGAGGCACAGAAAACGGTCGCACAGACCAACGCCCAGGCACAGGCGGAGGCCAAAAAGATTGCCGCGCAGGCAGAGGCCGATTCCTCCTTGATTATTGCCAAGGCCCAGTCGGAGGCCAATCTGATTGTATCGGAATCCATCACGCCGGAGGTCCTGGCCAAAATGGAGATGGAAGCACGGCTGGAGCACGGCTGGGTAACGGTTACCGGCGGTAATGTACTTACTTCCGCAGGCTCTGGTGATTCCAATGAATAAAGAATAAACAGGTTCTCAACAACATATGGCAATCGGCAACCCCATAAACAATCCGAAAATGGTTGTTTATGGGGTTGCCGCCGTTTGTTTTACAGTTTTCGTGAATTGTGTTATACTTTTATGTAAAAAGAAAAATAATGTAGATTCATTACATAAAAAGGAGTATGAATTGGAAAAGGATATTAAAGTGGGAATCGGATTTGCAACAGGCCGAAAGAGTTTTCAAAAGGTTTTGAAGATGAATGTCTACAATTGGCAGGAATCCGGCCTGACGGAAAAAGAACGAATTCAGTTGAATTTATTTGTGGCATACGACTTAAAATACTCCAATACCAAGGTAACCGATTATACACAGGTCAACGCGAAGGTACTTCGGTTGATTGACAACGCGTATTTTATCGGCAGCAGCCTTATACAAACGGAGATGGAGGATTTGCTCGCCAAGGGGATTTTGACTCCGTATGAAACCAAACTTTTTTTCACCAGCGGATATGCGGCAAAGCGCAACGCGATTTTGTATTTATCCGTGAAGGCACATATGAATTATTTGATTTTTCTTGATGACGATGAATATCCCATGGCGGTGACCAACACCCGTTCCACAGCTTTGTGGGGAGGCCAGCATGTTTTAACCACCCATTTAAAGCATATCCGGAACGCGGACATCACCAACGGCCATCACTGTGGTTACATATCCCCCATCCCCTATATTGCCTTTAACCATATATTGACAGAACAGGATTTTCGGGTGTTTATCGAAGCGCTGAGCAATGATATTCTCAACTGGGATACGATTCAATCGGTGATGGAAAACAAAGGCGTCACCTATGCGGACAAAGACATTCTTGTCTCCGACTGCGCCGTCGAGGTCCAGGAGTGCAAGGGGACAAAATTTATTTCCGGTTCCAATTTATGCATCAACCTCACCGACCCGGCCCGCATTCATCCCTTTTATAATCCACCCAAGGCCAGGGGGGAGGACACCTTTTTAAGCACCTGTCTCAGCGCAAACCGGATTATGCGGGTACCCTGTTACACCTTCCACGACGCGTTTAATTATTACACACCGCTTATGGACGGCGTGCTGCCCATATCGCTCAAGCACATCAAGGCGGAATCCGAGGCGGTTATCACCCGTTTTTACAAGGCCTGTATCGGATGGATCCGGTACAAACCGCTTTTGCTGTATATCACACAACCAAATAGTTATGAAGAGAGAATCGCGCAGATGCGTAAAAATCTATCCTTTGTTCTGCCAAAAATCTGCGCGTATTTTCACAACAACAGCTTTATGGAGATTATGCGTGAGCTGGAGCACTATCACAAGCATGTGAAAAAGCATTACCTGGAATTTATAGAAACACAAAACATTTGGAACAAGCTGCAGAAATATTTAAAGGAAGCTTAAACCGCAGGCACAGACGGACAAAAATGTTCAGTGAATGTCTGTTGCCGCAAAAAAAGAAGCCTGTTTCCAGACTTCAACACGCACTCAATCATCCTTAACCTTTTCAAGAAGTTCCTCAACGCTGATATTGTTTTTTTCCATAACATTGACCAGCTTTTCAACCTTTGCTTTTTTGTCGGCGTCAATAATGTCTTGCTTTTTTGCCTCAAGTCCGCTGATTTGATCCTGGTGTTTTGCAATTTTAACATCAATTTCATTCAGCCTGTCCTGCAGCGCTCTTCTAACGGCCATGTCATCACTCTCCAAAGATAAATTTTATTCTATCATACTACATTATAGGCACTTTGTAAACAGAATAAACCTTTGCCGGCACGACAAACGCACGAAAATCAAAACAAGAAGATGAATGATGAATGATGAATGATGAATAATTGTGGAATCCGCTGCGGCGGATGAATCAAAATAAAACACAAGTCCCTCATTTGCCTTTTCATTCATCGCCGAATGGCGATACCATAATTTTTCATCTTTCATTTTTCATCATTCATTGTTCATTCGTGCATTTGTCGTGCATTTGCCGGTTTTCAAACACGCCCTAAGATGCTCTACTCAACTAATCTGCTACAAAGCGGGTAAAGCGATTATCATTTTTAATCCTAACAATAGATATAGTGAATCAACTTTAAAAATGGAAAAAAGAAAGAGGAAAAGTTGATTCCCAGCCGGTAAACCAACTTCAAAATGATCGCATTTTGAAGTTGGTTTACTATAATCCACAATTATCTATCGGAATGGTAACAAATTGATATTGAACGGAGCTCTGTAAATACTGATTCATTTTGTAGCTGCAGTATAACAATTGATTTGTCTACAAGATAACTGTCGTCAGGCCTTATGCTGCTGCCCTGCCCTTGCCGGCACGACAAACGCGTGAATAAATTAAGAATGCATTCTTAATTTATTCACGCGGGCGTTTTCTGGCAAAACTCGTTATTTGTCAATCATCTCGCAGTTCGGTAATCAATAGGCGATTCCCAGCCAAAGCATGGCCTCGGCGACCTTGAGGAAACCGGCGGCGTTGGCACCGACCACCAGATTGTCCTTGGCTCCGTACCGCTGGGCGGTGTCGTAGCTGTTGTGGAATATGTTCACCATAATATCGTGCAGCTTTTTGTCCACTTCCTCAAAGCTCCAGCCCATGCGCTGGGAGTTTTGCGCCATCTCCAGGCCGCTGGTGGCAACGCCGCCCGCGTTGGCCGCCTTGCCGGGGCCATAGGCTATTTTGTTTTCCAACAGAATCTCCACGGCCTCGGGGGTGGTGGGCATATTGGCTCCCTCGGCGACGGCGATGACGCCGTTTTTCACAAGCGTGCGGGCCGCGTCCGCGTCCAGCTCGTTCTGGGTGGCGCAGGGCAGGGCGATGTCGCATTTTACGTTCCACACGCCGGAGCAATCCTCGTGGTATTCACTGGAGGGCACCCGTGCCGCATATTCGGTGAGCCGAGCGCGATCCACTTCCTTCACCTGCTTGAGCACCTCCAGATTGATGCCGTTGGGATCGTAGATGTAGCCGTTGGAATCGGAGACCGTCACCGGCTTCGCGCCCATCTGGAGAGCCTTTTCCACCGCGTAGATGGCCACATTTCCCGAACCGGACACCGCGACGACCTTGTCCTTCATGGATTCGTTTTTCATGCAGCTCACCATCTCCTGGGTGAAGTACAATAGCCCGTAGCCGGTGGCCTCGGTGCGCACTAGGGAGCCACCGGCGTTGAGATTTTTGCCGGTGAGCACGCCTGCGTTTTCATTTTTCAGCCGCTTGTACTGGCCGAACATGTATCCTATTTCACGGCCGCCCACGCCGATATCCCCCGCGGGAACATCGGTGTTTTCGCCGATATGCTTACTCAGCTCGGTCATAAAGCTCTGACAGAAGCGCATGACCTCGTTGTCCGACTTGCCCTTGGGGTCAAAATCGGAACCGCCCTTGCCGCCGCCCATGGGCAGCCCGGTGAGAGAATTTTTGAATATTTGCTCAAAACCCAAAAATTTGATGATGGAGGCGGTAACGGAGGGATGGAAGCGGAGCCCCCCTTTGTAGGGGCCGATGGCGGAGTTGAACTGGCAGCGGAAGCCACGGTTGACTTGCACCTTGCCGTTGTCGTCCATCCAGGGCACGCGGAAATAGATCAATCTCTCAGGCTCCACCATGCGATCCAAAATGCCGCTCTCCACATACTCCGGATGCTGCTCAATAATTGGCTCCAGGGATTTGAGCACCTCTGCAACTGCCTGCTGAAATTCCGTCTCGTTGGGGTTGCGTTTGCACACGGTGGCATAAAGATCCGATAAATACATACTGTTAAATTTCACTCTGCCTGTTCCTTTCCCATATATATTTTTTCACTTAGTATAATTATATCTCAAAAAATGCAGCATTGCAATAAAACAATTGCATTTTCCATTATTTTTTTCACACAAAAGGGATTCGGCGGCGTAAATTTGATTTTTTCCAAAATATATCCGTCATTTACGCTAAAAAACATGGCGGAAACGACGGATTTCTCTCAATATCCCCGCCGCGGCACATCAAAACAAAAGCCGCTCATAAATTTCCGGCATGCAGCTTTGTATTGTATGTACTGCAATTTTGCTGTATTCCTCCAACTCCAGCCCCTGTTCAAAGCACAGGGGGATATGCATATCGGACAGGCTCTGTGTCCCGGCAATCATCCGCCCTATCATCAGCTCGTAGGGCGTGCGGGGCGTGGCGGGCAAAAAGGAGACGGACAATATGCCCTGAAAACCCTGCATTTTCAGGGGATAAGTGGGGTTTCCGTACCGCACGCTAAAGTCACACAGGCGAAAGCCCTCGTATTGGTAGTCGTCCATGCCGGCCACCTCCCCCATGGTGGCGCTGAAGGCGTCGTACGCGTCGATAAGGGAAAAGGTGCGCACACCCCCGGTATCCAGCGCAAAGTCGTCGGTGAAGGTAACAATTTTACTGTCGGGAATATTCACCGCGTTGACCGCCGCCGGAATCGCACGGCGACGCTCCTGCGCCAGCAGCGACACCGACAGGTTCGCCAACGCCCAGTCCATATCCAAAGCCCGCGCGTCGCTTAAAAAATTCCCCGCCAGCCTCCGCAGCGTATCGGAAGGACAGCCGCGGGCAAAGAAAAGGGAGGTGGTGGTGGGCACCGCGCAGCAGGAAATCATCCCAATCTCCAGCCCCTGAGCCTCCAGCTCCTCCAAAACGCGAAACGCGCACACACCACCGATGTCACAGCCCGACAACGCAACACCGATTTTCACTATCCACACATCCAATCCTGGTTTCATACTGAACACTGATTAAAAAGTTATGTCGCTTTTTAGTCAGTGTTTAGTATCAGTATGATCCAGTATACGGCGGTGCGGCGGCGGGCGTGCCTTGGCCAACGCAGGCCCCAACGGCAAAAAAACGGCGGGAATCCCCAGCGAACGCAAAAAGAAAGGCTGTGGCGCCGCCTTCCCCCCAATATGAAAAAAGCTCTTTTTTTCCGTGCTATAGTAAACCAACTTCAAAATGCGATCATTTTGAAGTTGGTTTACCGGCTGGGAATCAACTTTTCCTCTTTCTTTTTTCCATTTTTAAAGTTGATTCACTATATATATGCGAATTCGTATAACGCGCACAAACCGCCTGGGCCACCCGCAGGCCGTCCACCGCCGCGCTGACAATACCCCCGGCGTAACCGGCGCCCTCGCCGCAGGGGTACACGCCCCCAAGACCGGGGGCCTCCAGCGTGCCGCCCCGCTCCATGCGCACCGGGGAGGAGGTGCGGCTCTCCACCCCGCAAAGCAGGCTGTCCGGGGCCGCGAAGCCCCGCAGCTTGCGGTCAAACCGCTCCAGCCCCCGGCGGAGCATCCCGGTGATCTCCCCGGAAAACAAATCAACCAGGCTGCACTCCCGCACACCCAGGGCGTAGCTGGGCTCCACGCGGCCAACGGCCATGCCCCACTTCCCCGCTAAAAACCGGCCCACGGTCTGAGCGGGCGCGGCAAAGCTTTCGCCCCCCAGCCGGAACGCCTGCTCCTCCATGCGCTGCTGGAAGCGCACCCCGGCAAGCGGACCCCCACCGCAATCCGCACTGTCCACCGAAACCACCAAGGCGGAGTTGGCGTTTGCGCGGTCCCGGGCGTATTCGCTCATGCCGTTGGTCACCACCCCGCCCCGGGCCGAGGCGGCGGGCACCACCACGCCGCCGGGACACATGCAAAAGGTGTACACCGCCCGGTTGCCCTCCCGGTGCGAGAGCTGGTACTCCCCGGGGGGAAGCAATGGGTGCCCGGCAAATTCGCCGTAGAGGGCGCGGTCGATTTCCGCTTGCAGGTGCTCAATACGCACCCCCACCGAAAAGGGCTTGGCCTCCATGGGCATCCCCGCCTGCAACAGGGCGGAAAAGGTGTCCCGGGCACTGTGGCCCGGCGCCGCCACCAGCACCTGGGCGGGCATCTCCCCCGCCGAGGTGCGCAGTCCCGTGAGACGGCCCTTGTCCAGCAGCAGGCCCTCCAGCCGGGTCTGAAAGAGCACCTGCCCGCCCAGCGCGCGGATCTCCTCCCGGATGGCCCGGACGACGCCCCGCAGCTTGTCGGTGCCCACGTGGGGCTTGGCCTGGTACAACGCCTCCCGGGGCGCGCCGTGCTTCACCAGCTCCTCCAGCACATAGCCACAGCGGGGATCCCCGATGCGGGTGGTGAGCTTGCCGTCGGAAAATGTCCCGGCGCCCCCCTCGCCAAATTGCACATTGCACTGTGGGTCCAGCGGGCCCCCGCTCCAAAAGCGCTCCACAGCTTTCACCCGCCGGTCCACATCGCCGCCCCGCTCCAGGATGACGGGGTTGTAGCCCAGACGAGCCAGCAGAAGCCCCGCGAACATCCCCGCGGGGCCAAAGCCGGCGATGACCGGCGGATGGGACAGCGGCGCACTCCCGGTTTCCACAGCAAGCCGCGCACACTCCTTGACGCGGACGCCGGGCCGGTTGGAGCGCCGGGCCGTCTCCTCCTCACCGCTCTCCAGCTCCACCGCCACCGTGTATACAAATTGGATGCGCCCCGCGCGGCGGGCGTCCACCGATTTTTTGACGATATCGGCGTTTTTTACCGCGGCCCGCGACAAGCTCAGCTGCGCCAACGCCTGTTCCACCGCCTCCTGGGGCGGGCTTGTGAAGGGCAGCGAGATATTGGGCACGACAATGGCCATGTAAAAGCCCATGCGCGCGACCGTGCACAAATCGAAGATGAAAAGTGCATGGGCTTCGCGCCAACCTTTCTGTATTTTTGTAATTCTTTCACGCTAACCTCCCGGCGGATACAATTTGCTCTATTTTTCCGTCACCTGGATGAGGATGCTGTGATCCCCTATGGCCCATACCAGGCCCTTGGACGGCACGCTTATTTTCACCGGGTAGTTGATTTGGCCCTCGGAGAGCTCCTTTTCGGAAAGATCCGCCTCGGCCACGATATCATCGGAGGACATGGAGGCCAAGACGTCGGCGTCGCCGTAGAAGGTGATGTTGCTCAGTGTTTGACTCAGCTGCTCCACGTCGTAGTTGGGCGGCACATTAATCAGCTGGATGTTGCTTACGGAAAAGGCCGCGCTCTCCCAGTTATCGGTGTTAAACCTCACCGACACACCGGTGACGCCGTCCAAGCTGATAAACTGATCCGTGGGCAGCTCCACCGGAAAATAGAAAGCGGCGCTTTCGTCGGTGAGGGTTTTGAGGTCGATATACCCCAAAACGATTTCGGTATATTTTTCCACCTGGGTCACCGGTCCGGCCACCTCCACATAGTCCGAGGACATGGTGTATTCCAGTTCGTCCACGGGGAAGTTGGTGGGCAGGGCGAGGAAGCGGATCTCCAACGGCAGCCCTGTCTCTTTGAGCACCGGCACCACAACCTGCGCTTCGGTGGCGCTGAGGGTTAGATATTTCGCCTTGGTGTCGATTTCATTGCCCTGCACGTCCAGCAACACAACGGGCTGTTCCTCGGCGTGGGTGCGGTCCAGCGTCTCGGTGAGCTCCACCATGACGACGCATTCGGCAATTTTATCCAACTCGGCCTGGGGCCCGGTGATCTCTATGGTCTCGGGCGAGACATACTCGGTATCCAGAATATACCCCTTGGGAACCGAAATTCCCTGTACCATTGGAAGGAGGGTAAAGGTCTGGGTTGCCAGCGTGTCAAAGCGCACCGAAACAGTGGCGGGGTCGTAGCCAATGATCTCAAAATCCTGGCTGGCGGTGCT
>Ga0153946_1000752_pt1 | contig 14365 bp, 15 predicted proteins | sample TSNJ030MetaG_FD_104751 | JGI IMG/M metagenome (GOLD analysis project Ga0153946, IMG submission 104751) | Attine ant fungus gardens microbial communities from New Jersey, USA - TSNJ030 MetaG | ecosystem: Host-associated > Fungi > Mycelium > Unclassified | place: USA: New Jersey, Wharton State... | reverse complement strand
TGCACATACCCAGGCCTGCCCCACAGCCGGTATGGAGAATCCGGAGAAGGGATTATACGCGGTACAATTTCATCCTGAAGTACTGCATACACAGGAAGGCATGAAAATGCTGCGTAATTTTGCAGGCAAGGTGTGCGGATGCAGGGGTGACTGGAAGATGGATTCCTTTGTGGAAAGCAGCATCAGGGAAATCAGGGAAAAGGTTGGCAGCGGCAAAGTATTATGTGCGCTGTCCGGCGGCGTTGATTCTTCCGTGGCGGCAGTTATGCTTTCAAAGGCAGTTGGGAAACAGCTTACCTGTGTATTTGTGGATCATGGACTGCTCCGCAAAAAGGAAGGTGACGAGGTGGAAGCGGTTTTTGGACCGGAAGGACCTTATGATCTGAATTTCATCCGCGTAAACGCCCAAAAGCGGTTTTATGAGAAGCTGGCAGGTGTAACAGAACCGGAACAAAAGAGGAAGATAATCGGCGAAGAATTTATCCGGGTTTTTGAAGAAGAAGCGAAAAAGATTGGCTCGGTGGATTTTCTGGTGCAGGGAACCATTTACCCGGATGTAATAGAAAGCGGGCTTGGAGAATCCGCAGTGATCAAATCCCATCATAATGTGGGGGGATTGCCGGATTATGTGGATTTCAAAGAGGTAGTGGAACCCTTGCGCCTGCTGTTTAAGGATGAGGTAAGAAAAGCCGGTCTGGAGCTTGGCATACCGGAATATCTGGTGTACCGTCAGCCATTTCCGGGACCTGGACTTGGTGTGCGTATCATCGGGGAAGTGACGGAAGAAAAAGTAAAGATGGTGCAGGATGCGGATGCAATCTTTCGGGAGGAAATCGCCAGGGCCGGATTGGATGCAGGCCTGGGTCAGTATTTTGCAGCACTTACGAATATGCGGTCTGTCGGATGTATGGGAGATGAACGGACATATGACTATGCCGTGGCACTGCGGGCAGTGAATACAACAGACTTTATGACGGCTGAGGCGGCGGAGCTGCCCTGGGATGTGATCGGGAAGGTTACCAATCGGATTGTGAATGAGGTGAAGGGGGTTAACAGGGTGGTGTATGACTGTACGGGGAAGCCGCCTGGGACAATTGAGTTTGAATAGTAAACAGGGAGCCGGAAAGCCGCATGGATGCTGGGTTTTCCGGCTTTTGAATTGGGGTGTGATACCTTTTTGATACCTGAATTAGAGTCAGACAAAGTTATTGTGTTATAATTTTCTTTGTATATTCAAATAGCTTTTTACTCAATAAATTAAAATAATGTTTTTCTTTATACTCTGCGCTACTAAAATCTATATCATCAGAATCCATACTTAGATCAATTTCTCCCTCATTTTCAATAAGTCCATACTTTTCTAATAATTGAATTGTTAGATTGATATCACTTACATCGTTATTATATTTTTTTGCACATTTATTAATATCCTGTGAACTGACTTGGTTATATTTTACTGATTTGCCCCAAGGGCGAATAATCATTAGATGTGTAAAGTTTATAATATCAAAGTCATTCATCATTGATAGAGCTTGTAAGATGACGAGGTTGCCTTGAGTAATGTTTTTTTCATTAGTGCATAAATCATTAAGCATTATACCAAGAGTACAACAAGCAAGTTTTGAATTAGACGATAATATTTTTTCAAAAGAATTTGTTATGAATTCTGCCTTTTCTTTATTGTCTACATAATTAATAAGTTTATTGATATTTTCTTCGTTTGAATCAATATTAAGACCCTTAATAAAGTTTTTAAATTTTGTCATACTCCATACTTTGCGTCCATTATTTAGTAATTTAAGCACTTTAATAGAGTCTTCAGCTAATTCCAAATTATAATCATTAAATACAAGCTCTTTATAATCGGAATATTCATCAGATATAGTCTGAAATTTTTCAAATAGATTAGTTAATTGAGTGGATAATAATTCCATTATTGTGACCTCCATTTTTTCTTTGGTTTAAACTTTCCACAATCATCACAGGTATCTGGCCAGTTCAATTTCCATTCAAAATACTCATCTATGCTGATTTTACCGGCATTCAATTCATTTTTCCTAAAAAGCCACTCATGCAAAAAATCATCAACAACGCCATAATTAAACCACAATCCAACAGGTGACTGAGTAGGCCAATCATCAGAATCATTATACAGCACGCTTTTTTTATCCACAACCTTCACTTTACTCGGATTTTTAATAAGTTGAAAAAGATTAACAGCCCCAACATTAGATTCATCCAACCAAAAAAGTGTCTGCATAATATCTTCAGCAGAACCAAGGTTATAATCCTGTAATGTCCTGTAGTTCACATCCAATATTTCAGCCAATGCCATAATAGTATCTTTCTTTGGAACCCTGTAGCCGGATTCATACTGAGCAACACGCACATCTGCGTTCCGTTCTTCATATCCCAACTTCAATCCTAATTCACGCTGAGTAATCCCTCTGAATGTGCGAATCAGTTTTATTCTATCTCCAATTGTCATGAGAACCTCCTTATCAAGTGGACTTATATATAATCTAGCACAAAGCAGATAATATGGCAACAAAAACTTAATGAAAATGCTAAGTTTAATAAAAAAGATAAATTTAACAAATAAGTTATTGATGATAACAAAAAAGCTAAGTATAATACAAATAATCCACTTAACAAAAAAGTTAAAACTAAATGAGCTGCATTATATACCAACAGACTTATGCGATGACCCGATGTAGGCGAGCGAAGAACGACACTCCCGTAAGGGTGGGAAATCTCGAAAAGGAGCAACCCCATATCCAGAAATGGTTGAGGCAGGCTGAAACGTCAGCAGTATATATTGCGAATGGAAGCCGCAATTTTAAGAAAGGAGAGGACTTATTGAAGAATAATTTATTTGTAACAGCAAATGAAGTATTAGAAGAGTTAGGGATTTTAAAACCATTTGCCTACAAGTTAGTAAGGCAGATGAATGAAGAACTGGCTGCAAAAGGTTTTATAACCATAGCTGGCAGAGTAAGCCGGAAATATTATGAAGAAAAGCTTTATGGTATGGCAAAAGCAAACTAAAGGAGGAAGATATGGCAGCATATAAGGATGAAAGCCGTGGAACATGGTACGTTTCCTTTCATTATTATGACTGGACTGGAAAGAATTGCAGAAAGGTCAAACGTGGATTTAATACCAGGCGGGAAGCATTAGAGTGGGAGCAGCATTTTAAGTTGAAAGAGAGTGCTGATCTGGATATGACATTTGAGGACTTTATTAAAGCTTATACACGAGACATGAAGCCTAAGTTAAAGCTTAATACATGGCTCATGAAAGAACACATTATCCGTACCAAGTTAATGCCTTACTTCCAAAACAAAAAGATGCGGGATATCCGTTCGATGGATATTATTCAATGGCAGAATACGTTAATTGCATATCGGGATGAGAGGGGGAAACCGTATGCGCCCACTTATTTAAAGACACTGCAATCTGAGTTAAGTGCTTTATTCAATCATGCAATCCGATTCTATGAATTGAAGAGTAATCCTGTGGTGAAAGCCGGACCGTTAGGAAAAGGAAAGGCAGAAGAAATACTGCTCTGGACAAAAGAGGAATATTTGAAGTTTTCAGAAGTAATCAAGGATAAGCCATATTCCTATCATGCATTCCAGATTTTGTATTGGTGTGGTTTACGAGTGGGAGAATTGTTGGCACTTACTCCACAGGATTTGGATTTCAAGAATACAGTAATCAGAATAAGCAAATCCTATCAACGGATAAGAGGAGAAGATGTTGTAACAGACCCCAAAACAACGAAGAGTAAGCGGATTGTCAGTATGCCGGAGTTCCTTTGTGAGGAATTGCAGGACTATATCAGCAGATTATACGGAATTTTACTGACAGATCGGATATTTCATATAACAAAAAGTTTTTTACATCATGAAATGAACAGAGGAGCAGCATTAGCCGGAATAAAGAGAATAAGGATTCATGATATCAGGCATTCACATGTCTCATTGTTGATTAGTATGGGATTTTCAGCAGTGTCCATAGGAAACAGAGTAGGGCATGAAAGTATTGATATCACATTCCGGTATGCTCATATGTTTCCTACGGAGCAGAGCCAGATGGCAATTAAGTTGGATGATGAATTTAAGGAGGGAAAAGGAATATGAGTGGAACACATAAATATCCTACTATAAGCTTTCATATATCGCCCAGAGAGCGGCAGGAGATTGAAGCAAAGATATTTGTCAGCGGAATGTCGAAAAAGAACTATTTCGTCCGTTCCTGCATTTATTATAACAGAGTTTGTGTAGTAGGGAAAGAAGAAACTGTGTATAAGATAGTGGAGAAGTTGCAGGAAATGGAGAAGAATCTGATTGAAATTGGTGAGGAGATAAAATGCAGGCAGTCAGAAGCGTTGCATGTCGATTTAGAAGCGATGAAGGAATCGTATATGGATATGTTGAAAGCCATTTTATGGATGTTAGAGGGAGCAAAATATTTATGGGAAGGGGAGAAAAGTGATGGATGATTATGATAAGTATCTGGCAAGTTACAAAAGTATAAAAAAAGAAAATACCTAAACCGAGCGGGCAAAGGCATTTTCAAGGTAGTCAATAGCAGAGCCATTGAGTGTTATACATAACTTCATATCCTGAAAATATTACACGGCAATGTAATGAATAAGAAGCTAATGTATACAGTATATCAAAGGCTCTGCAATCAAACAACAAGAAAAATGCGAAGGAGATTAAATTGGAAGAAGATATTAAAGCAGATGATAAGCCATACAGGCTTATTAATATGGCAGATGTAGAAGCAAAGGAAGTGAGCTGGCTATGGCATCCATATATACCTTATGGAAAAATAACCATTATTCAGGGTGACCCTGGTGAGGGGAAAACTACCTTTATACTTCATTTGGCAGCATTATTGTCCAAAGGGGATAAATTACCTTGTGATGATGAAGCCAGAATGCCGGTAAATGTTATATACCAGACTGCGGAAGACGGTCTTGAAGATACAATTAAACCCAGGCTTGTAGAAGCCGGAGCTGACTTCAGCCGGATACTGGTTATAGATGAAAGTAAAGAAGGTTTGTCTATGACAGATGAAAGATTAGTCCGGGCAATTAAGGAGACTGGTGCCAGAATGGTGATTTTAGACCCTATACAGGCTTATCTTGGTTCAAACGTGGATATGCATAGGGCAAATGAAATACGTCCTGTACTAAAGCAATTAGGGAATATAGCAGAACAATATCAATGCGCCATTATCCTTATTGGTCATATGAATAAAGCCAGCGGAAGTAAATCCACATATCGGGGATTAGGATCCATTGATTTCCAGGCAACAGCGAGAAGTGTATTGGTGGTTGGCAGGATCAAAGAAGATCCTACACTTCGTATTATTGCCCATGACAAAAGTAGTCTGGCAGAAGAAGGTAAATCCATCGCTTTTCGGCTTGATAGGAACTACGGTTTTACGTGGGAAGGTAATTATGATATTTCAGTGGAGGAGCTTTTATCCGGTGAAAGCCGGGGGCAGAAATCAAAAGATGCCAGAGCATTTCTTGTAGAAATATTAGCAGAGGGACAAATAGCCTGTACGGATATTGAGGAAGCAGCAAAAGACAGAGGGATAAAGAAGAAAACCCTTTGGAATGCCAAAAAGGAAATGAATATTGATTCGGTTAAGGTAGGGAAGCAGTGGTACTGGATGCTATGAAAACCAAGATGGCAAGATTCCCTGTTCTTATAGAAAGGGGAATCTTGCCATCTTGAATTTATCAAGAGGAGAAAGAATGTCAGAGCAGATTAAGATAAATGAAATGGATAACATATGTCCGGGCAAAGTGAGAAAGCTCAAATTGCTAAACGAGTATTTCTGTGGTGTTGAATTAACAGAGCATGAGAAGAAATCATTGGCATGGCTTGCAGAATGGGAAGAGAGTACGGTAGTAAATATTATTTCAGCTTTCCATAAAGTGTGCGTGGTGGTGTAAGTGTAGTGACGAATAAGGCTGCCATAGGCAGCCAGCCCCCGGCAAGGCTTTTGCGTTACTTTTGGAAAAAGTAACAAAACTTTGTGCGAAGGGCGGCACAAAAACGGATAAAAAGGAGGAGAGGATTGGAGAGAACTATAAGCGGTATGATAGGAAAAGGTTCGGTTAGTCATAATACCAGAGCCTTTTCAGCTAAGAATGTAGATAGGGAGAGAAGTAAGGATAATGTCTGCTTTCACAATGAGGATATCAAGAAAGTATACTACCAGCTTTTTAATGGAGCTTTGGAGCGATACAATGCAAAGCAGAAACGGAGTGACCGGAAGATTGAAAATTACTATGAGAAAATCCGTACTGGGAAACAGGAAAGGTTATTCCATGAGGTTATCTTCCAAATTGGAAACAGGGAGGATATGAATGCAAGGAATTGGGAAGGGGATTTAGCAAAAGAGATATTAACTGAGTTTATGAAAGATTTTCAGACAAGAAATCCCAACCTGTATGTTTTTTCGGCACATTTACATATGGATGAAGAGACACCGCACCTGCACATTGATTTTATTCCTTTTATCCGTAACAGTAAACGTGGGCTTGATACAAGAGTTTCTTTGAAAGGTGCACTGGCAGAGCAGGGATTTAAAGGAGGAACCAGAGGGGCAACGGAATGGAATCAGTGGATAGATATAGAGAAACAGGAGCTTGCAAAGGTCATGGGACGTTGTGGTGTAGAATGGAAGCGGTTAGGAACTCATAATAAACATTTAAGTGTTCTGGATTATGAAAAGCAGGAACGGACAAGGGAAGTTAGGGAATTAATGGAAAAGATTCAAGAGGAAAAAGTGGAGCTCCAGAATACTTTTTTCCAGCAGATTGCAGTAAAAGAGGAGATTGCAGCAATTAATGAAGAGGCAGATAAATATAAGCAGGACAAAGAGTATCTTGAGGTTGATAAATATTTGCTGAAGATAGACTGTGAGGAACTGGCAGAAAAAAATGAAAAACTATCACATGGTAATAAGGAACTAAGAGAAGAAAGGCAGAATCTTGTAGAAGATATTGAAAAGCTGGCAGGCACGAAAAATGTTATTCATAGAAATGTACGGGAATATGAAGTAAAGGAAGAGTGGAAGCTGCCGGAACCAGAGAGATTTATGAGTACATCAGCATTTCGGGAGCAGAAAGCACTTCCATTGGTGGAACGTTTAAAGAAGTTGGTTAAAAGTCTGACTGCTCAATGTCTGGAACTGTTGGAGAAGGTGAAAAGCCTGAGTGCCAGAGTAAGGAATCAGCAGGAAGAGATTAGTAATCTTACGGATAAGTTAATGGAGCAGCAAATTATATTGGAAGATTTGAGGGAGGAGGTAAGGGATTTCAAGCGGATTAGGAAATATGTGGGGGATGACAAGATAAATCTGATACTAAAAAACGCAAAAGAATTGGAGCGCATAGAGCGGGATGGTAATTTCCAGCCACAATTTAGTGCGAAGTATGATAGTAAAAACAGATAAAGGAAGGGATGAGAATTTATGTACGATAAAGAAAATATCATAGGCTGTGAGTACAACATGGATAATGGATATATAGAGGTAGTTTATAAAAATGGTAATCTATTATGTTTAAAATGTGAGGATATTGAAGCAGGTCTTCGGGCGACGGAGCAATCCATTGCTAAGCTTCATAAATTGTTAGAGAATAATCCAATAGAGTATGTTGCAATGTCACTTTCAGGAGAAATGCAAGCATACTGCGATATAGAAGCAGAAATGGTCAAGGGTATGTTTGGAAACATCGTTCAGAGGTATCTGAAAAAGGGATATAGTAGAGCAATGGCAGAAGCGATGGCAAGGGAATTTTTCAGGTATGACAGTTGAGGGGTATTAATTTACCCCTTGCATACAGTATTATAAAAGTTATATAGATGCATCGTAATTGGCTAGAAGATTATTTATGGTTAAATCTCTAAAAAATTCATCATAGGACACGTTAAATAGGAGCTGAAGTGCAATTAATTCACTAATGCGTATGTTATATCTATTCTTTGTTAGTATCTTTAAAAAAATAATGTAAGACAATTATATCAGTGGAAAACCTTGGTCTGCTGACGATATAATCTTGATTTTTCTATATAGATAAGTGCTGTACTATAACATCTAGCCTCATGATTCAGGAAAAATCATATGTATAAATAATAAAAGGATAGAATTATTTAGTGATTAGTGCTACAATTAATGGGCGGTAGGTATTAATAATTTAGCATGCAGTGGTAAAGAATGTAAAGAATAATGCTAAAATAAGCGGGCTGTGTCGTTGAGCATACAAGAGAAGACAACAAATTTAGTAAGGGAGGTGATAAGATGTATTACTCACCATTAAGATATCCTGGTGGAAAAGCTAAATTAGCATCATTTATGGAATTAATGATTGATAAACTACAGTTAAACGGAACGACTTATGTTGAACCATTCGCAGGAGGTGCTGGGATTGCATTGGAGTTATTATTTAATGATGTTGTTAGTAATGTTGTTATCAATGACTGGGATAAAGCAATTGCTTCTTTCTGGAATGCAATATTGAAACAAACAGATCGTTTTATCAATATGATATATAAAACGCCAATTACAGTAGATGAATGGCAAAGGCAAAAGAAAATATATGAAGCTAATATAAACAAGTGTGGATTGGAATTGGGGTTTGCAACTTTTTATTTGAATAGGACAAATCGCTCTGGAATTATTCAGGGTGGTATAATAGGAGGTTTTCAGCAAGACGGTAAATGGGGTATTGATGCGAGATTTAATAAAGAAGAATTAGTTAAAAGAATTAAAAAAATTAGTGAAAGAAAAAAAGACATCAAAGTTTATAATAAAGATGTTATCAGTTTTATATCTAACTATTTACCTAGATATGGAGAGAATGCGTTTGTCTATTTTGATCCACCGTATTTTAACAAAGGGAAGGCATTATATAAGAATTATTTTAATTTACAAGATCATAAAAGGATTGAATCATATATAGCGGAAAATGTTCAATGTAAATGGATGATAACATATGATGATGTGAAAGCTATTACCGATATATATGATGGATATGAAATAAGGAGATTTGATTTGAATTATAGCGCGGGGAAGGCTAAAAAGGCATCAGAAATTATGATATTTGAGAATGCTGATGTTTGTCCAACACTAGAAGAAGTAAATGAAAGAAATATATTGATTAATTACAGAAACATAATATAGTTGAGGTGAACTGATGATAAAGAGGTTACATATAAGGAAATATCGGAAATTAGTAGATATTGATATAGAATTCTCTAAAGAAATTAATTTATTAGCTGGTACTAATGGAACATGTAAAACATCAATACTATATTTAATTAGTAATTCATTTAAATCAGTACCTAAAAGGGAGTATCGGGTAAAGGATTATAAATGTATTGAGATAATCAATTCAATTAATACCAATATTAATCCTAAATTAGAATCATTGACTAAAGGGGATAAAAAATATAATGATCCTGCGCCAGGGCATAAAGGTTGTCTTTATCAAACGGATTACTTTAATAGTACAACGCTAGAATTCAGGAGACATAATTCTAAATTATTAGTAGGTAATAGGTTTTCAGTAAAACCAAGTTACAAGCGTGGTGAGAAGGATTCTTTACCATCTATACCGATCATTTATCTTAGTTTATCAAGGTTAGTTCCTTATGGTGAGTATCAGGAAGAACAGAACTTGATTAAAGTTGCGAAGAGTTTACCAATTATTTACCAAAATAAAATTGCACAATATTATAAAAGCTTTACGGGGGTTGATATTACCTATAGCAGTGCTCAAAAAATGGGAGACATAAAAACAAGAGCAGAATTTGTAACAGATAAAATTGGTATTGATTCCAACACTATTTCAGCTGGTGAGGATAATTTGTTTATAATTTTAACAGCCTTGGTTTCTTTACAATTTTACTTTGAATCAATAGATACATTTAATGATGTTGAAAGTATTTTGTTAATAGATGAGTTAGATGCCACATTACACCCAGCGTTTCAGATAAAGCTAATGGATTTATTTAAAAAGTGTGCAACAGATTATAAAATTCAATTTATTTTCACATCACATAGTATGACATTAATAGAAAATGCTTTAGATAATAAGTATAATGTTATATATTTTATGGATGATATTGATTCAGTATCAATAATGGAAGATGTTGATATTTATAAAATTAAAATGAGCTTAAATGCTATTTTGAAAAAAGATATTTATTTTCAAAAGAAAATACCAATTTTTACAGAAGATAATGAAGCCAGAAGTTTTTTAAAATGTTTATTGGAGTATGGCAATGAAATATATATTTCAAATGGTTTTTCAAGAATATATCCGTTATTATATTTAGCGAATATTAAAATTTCATGCGAAGCACTCAAGAATATATTTTGTGACAGTCAATTATTAAGGGCAACGATGCGTTCTATATGTATATTGGATGGAGATGCACAGAATAATTTAAGTAATCATATTATGATTTTACCGGGAGGAACAAATCCAGAAGAAGTTGCATTCACAATATCCGATTCTTTATATGATAAAAAAACAAAAGAGTTTTGGCAACACCCTGATATAAAAGAGTTTGGATATGAAATAACGTATTACAGAGATAATATTAAACCAGAAATTGAAAGAATCTATAGTACTATTGATAAGTTGAAGTCAGATAATAAAAGTATTCATGGTGTGAAGAGAGAGCTTATCAAAGAAGTTTATCAGAAATACCAAGAATTTTTTGAATGTGTTTTTAAGTATTGGATAAGGCAGCCTGAAAATCAAGTAGAGGTAGATAAATTCTTTATGAATTTACGTACTCTTTTTAAAAAAGTGGCAAGATATAACGATATTAATCCTAAAGAATGGAACTGAGGATTGTCCAGTGATCTAGGGAGTAATATCGTGATACCCATATGATACCTGTTTGTTTCAGAACGATAAATATTCTATATAATCTGAATAATTTTTGGACAGGAATGCCTTAAAACCAACTATGCATTTAACATATATGCTAAAGTTTTAGGGAGTTCGAATGACGGACGGAAAAAAACGTTTTTCTGTCTGGTTGTGAATCTTATCAGGCAGGAGAATCTTAAGGATATTAAGAAAATAATAGACGATAATACGGAATAGGACGATTAAGGGAAAAGCGTCCTATGATGTGGGACTGTTTCAAAATGTGGCAAAGGAACAGGGAATTGTGTTAAAATTACGCAAGAAGTACAAGAAAGATGATTAATGCTGTGTGATATAGTTGCCAGTATTTGTCGCACCACTGGTGCGAGAAATTAGCTGGAGCAATAATATTGTTATCATGGAAAAGTGTAAAGATGATTTACAGAAAGAATTTTATATTCAGATGGCAAAGCGTTATGGCTGGACAAAACGTATTCTGACAAATTTTATAGAAGCAAAAACATATGAAAAATATTTATTAAATCAGAATAATTTTGATTTGACATTACCACCAGAACGAAGGGTTCAGGCAAAGCTGGCGGTAAAAGATGAATATACCTTTGATTTTGCGGAACTATCACCAGAATTTTCAGAACATGAGCTGGAAGTGCAGCTGGTAAATCACATTCGAGCGTTTTTGATAGAAATGGGTGGAGATTTTACTTTTGTTGGAAATCAATATCATTTGGTAGCTGGCAGCAGAGATCTATATATAGATTTATTACTTTTTCATAGAAGATTGCGTAGTTTAATAGCAATTGAGCTTAAAATTGGTGAATTTGAAGCTGAGTATGCCGGCAAAATGCAATTATATCTCACCGTTCTGGACGAGCAGGTTAAGTTGCCAGAAGAGAATCCGTCTATTGGAATTATTATTTGTAAAAACAAAGACAAGACTTTTGTGGAATATGCGTTAAAACAACCGAATGCGCCCATAGGTGTGGCAACATATCAGTTAAGTAATTCGCTACCGGAATATATGAAGGAGATGCTGCCAGAGCCGGAAGAGATTGTGAGAAGATTGAGGATATTTGAGAATGAATAGTTTATTAGCGGAATGTGGGACAGTAAAAATACCGGAATGTCATGTGTTATCGAAAATTCCGGTATTTTTTGCGAGGAAAATGCATCATATACCTACAATAAATGCCAAGGTTTGGTTTTCTCATAGCCTTCGCCCATTCCATTTTTATCAATCGGTTTCATATGTAAAGCATATATATTAATCAAATATAAATTTATTACCTTAACTGCTTATTGATAATTACTCGCAGCTAATAAAACCGTATCAAACTGTTTGCACACCATCTGCGCCGCATTGCGTCCTGATAATAGCGCAACGGGCATCCCGCCCGGACTCGTCATGCGGTGTCCGGCAAAGTACACACCCTTAATGCTATCTAAATATCCGGGATACTGAGTCTGCTTATCGCCTTTGCTCATAATGCCCATCCATGAACCGTGATATGCGCCGGTGTAGTGCTCATAAGTGAGCGGCGTGGCAATGTCGATAACCTCGATTTTTCCTTCAGCCTGTGGATATTTCGTACAGACGGCGCGGCAGATTTGCTCCGCGAGTGACTGTTTTTCGGCTTCATACCACCCTTCATCCTTTGCTCTTTTCCAGAAATCGTAGGTGTCATTCATGAAAGGTACGGTGAGCGCTGTGCCGCCTTCCGGGTAGCCACCGTCGCCCACAGCAAGCGTGGCAAGTGTGAACAATAAAGTGGTAGCGCTGGAGTCCGGCGGCATATAACCTATTACCTTGCGCAGAGCCGGATGTTTGAAACGGCTTGCGTATTCATCGCCGGATATTTTAGAAATTTTACCCATCGCAGATATAGCTGGAAACATTTTGATCAGGCTTCCAAGCCCCATTTTCTTTGGATTTTAAATTTTCACACCCTTTACATCCGTAATGGGTATCTGAATTTTAGTTAGAGCATAAACATCCTTCATAAGTTGATTTATCACGTCCGCATCTTCGGGAGATATTTCTAATAGTTGCTTTCTTGTTTTCTCCATGTCACGGTACAGGCAAACGGTTTTGCCCTCCCATTCAACAGAGGCAAATGGCTCATGATATAAAATTCTTACGTTGTCCGACAACGCGCCAGTATCTCGCCAAATCTCATTCAATGCGGTTTTAGGGTTTGAACCAGTGAGCCAGTGGACAGCCCCCTCGAATAAATACCCTTTGCGTTTCCATGAGGTACACATGCCCCCGACAATGTTATGCTGCTCAATCAAGGTGACATCGAAACCGCTTCTTGCGGCATAAATAGCGAAAGTCAGTCACATTGAAAATAGAGAAAATGAAAGTTAGAGTTGTGAGCAAATGGAAAAACGGTTATAATATTAATGAACATACAGAGCATCTTGGCTTTTTAAAAGGAGGCAAATCATATGGAAGCAGTAATAAATGAGAAATATGCAAATGCTTTGAAACAGCAGCAATCAGAAGTAAGGCAGCTTGTAATGGATGGCTTGAAGCAGGTCAAGGAAGGTAAGACTAAGGATTTCAATGCTGTCTGTGACAGATTGGAGAAAAAATATACAAATGCAAAAGTATAAAATTAAAATTACTGATTTAGCAGAACAAGATTTGGAAAATGCTGCTGATTATATTGCATTTCAATTGAAAAATCCAATAGCAGCTGCCAATACAGTTCGGAGAATTCGTAAACAGATTTAGAACAGACTGCTCGGCATTAAAGACTTAACATTGATTAAAAAATATCCGTCACACTGTTTGAACAATCTTTCGTCAACGGATATCTGCAGTTTCCATAGGAAAAACAACTCAGGCTGATGTACGTGGCCTTTTTATTTACAGCTCTGCGCTTATATTATATAATACAGTTAATTAGATTATTTATATTAGTCGGCATCGGAGGAATGTTGAATGAACTTTGTAAACCCACCAGCAAAATCACCTCAATATGTTACTCATAAAACATTTTACAGCCAGGTATTAAATCACGAAATAGGTTATAATATCTATCTCCCGCCCGGGTACAAAGACTGCGGCGTAAAATATCCGGTTGCGTACCACATTCACGGATGGACGGGCAACGAATCTTCCGAAATATGGCCGCTGGAAAAGGTCTATAAAAACAGACAGGCCATTACTGTTTTTGTTAACGCCATTTCGTCTGAAGACAATTATTTCGATGCCTTATTGCAAATTGAATCTATCATTATTAAGGAACTGATTCCCCATATTGACGGTCAGTACAGAACAGACACAACCCGCGAGAACAGAATGCTGTCGGGGTTTTCGATGGGCGGCAACATGGCGTTTTATTATGCAGTTAAGCACCCAGAGCTGTTTGGTTCTGTTACCCCTTACGCAGGAACCTATCACCATCTCTATCACAAAGAATA
>Ga0153946_1000749_pt1 | contig 14378 bp, 12 predicted proteins | sample TSNJ030MetaG_FD_104751 | JGI IMG/M metagenome (GOLD analysis project Ga0153946, IMG submission 104751) | Attine ant fungus gardens microbial communities from New Jersey, USA - TSNJ030 MetaG | ecosystem: Host-associated > Fungi > Mycelium > Unclassified | place: USA: New Jersey, Wharton State... | reverse complement strand
CTGCTCTGTCATCTTCTTCGCCTGATAGAGACCATAGCCCCGGCTGCCATCGCTGACTTTAGTCGAATATCCTTTTTCAAAGAAACGGGTAATCTCTCGCATCTTCAGCGGCGGATGTTCATTCTGAATCTCGAAAATCAGACGATCATCCTTCGAATCCACATAGATATTCACATGGTTATTCTGCTTATCACATGCTTCATATGCATTATCTACCAATGTTCCGATAATTTCAATCAGATGACTTTCCGATACACCGGACATAATTTCCAGATTCTGCACATAAACTTCTGTCTCAATGAATTTAGGTCTCTTGACCAGCTTACTGTACAGAAATCCGGCTAATACCTTATCACTAATCTTGAGCAGCGTAAAATACTTCCGCTCTTCCATTTTTACAGCTTCTTTAATATAGGCCGACTGCGCCTCTACCAGTTCATCATATTTATCAATGGTCAGATGCATATTTAAAATTGCATTGGTATGATTATCATATTCATGCTGCCGGATTCGAATACTTTTCACTAGTTCTTCCAGCGGCTGAATATACAGGTGATACAGTTTCAGTTCTTCTTCCTGTCGTTTCATTACATTATAGTGGTAGTTCCAGTCTCTAATCCCCCATATAATAATAAAGATAATCGCCGCAAATGCAACGATCAATTTGTAGTCCAGGGTACTGCTTAACTTCATGTCAACGATCAGATAAATAATACCGATCAGAGACAACACACAGACCACCCGATATAAAAAACGATCCGGAACTTTATTCATTGAGCCGCCTCCTGACTTCCGCCTTATAAGTTACACCGATATCAATCGTCTCCTCACACCCTTCCATACGGATCATCTGATTGACCAGATCCAGGTATTTCACCCGCTTGATGTTTATCACAAACATTCTGTGACATTGCATAAATGTATCCGCAGGAAGCTGTTCCAGCAGTTGACGGATACTCAGATACGGAACTTCCATCATATCTTTGCGCATGTGAAGCGCCACCCCGCGCGGAATGGCCTTTATATATACGATTTCATCACAATATATCCGGTAATTAATTCCGTCTTTCCTGACCTTGATTACTGGACGTTCAGGCTGTCTTTGGCGGCGCATCACCTTGCGCACCACTTCTTCAACATCCTGTCCAAAAAATGGCTTCAAAATATACTGATAACAATGAATTTCCCGGTAAGCTGACATTTCCAGATTGGCGATCGAGGTAATGATAATAACGGGGGTAAATTCATACCCCCGCCGCTCTCTGATCTTCTTTGCAAATGTAATTCCGGAAGTATCACCGGGCTTTGCAGTATCCAGATTGATATCCAGCATAAACATATCATATCTGATCCCGCTTTCTAAAAGCGCATCGGCCTCTGCATATGTGCCCGCTTCACTCACTGTTATCTCATCAGAAATATCCTCCAGGATTTTCACCAGCGCTTCTCTGCTGGTCTTTTGATCTTCTAAAATCAAAATGTGAGTCATGATTGCTATTTTTCTCCTACTTCAGTCATCGATTTGACCAGACCTGCAATCCCCTGAATCTCTGACGGGATAATGATCTTGGTCGCCTGACCGTCTGCTGCTTTCGCAAATGCTTCGAGACTCTTTATGGTCAATACCGCTTCATCAGCCTTTGCTTCCTTAAGGAATGACAGACCATCCGCTTCTGCCTGCTGCACTTTCAGAATCGCTTCTGCCTGACCTTCCGCTTCTTTAATCCGCTTCTCTTTATCCGCTTCCGCCCTCAGAATGGTGGACTGCTTATCTGCCTCTGCCCGAAGGATAACCGATTCTTTGTTACCTTCCGCTACAAGTACCGCTGATTTCTTTTCACCTTCCGCACGCAGAATTGATTCACGGCGTTCACGTTCCGCTTTCATCTGCTTCTCCATCGCTTCCTGAATCGCCCGCGGCGGCATGATGTTCTTAAGCTCAACCCGGTTTACTTTGATTCCCCAGGGATCAGTTGCCAGATCCAGAGAAGTACGCATGTTGGTATTAATGGTTTCTCTGGAAGTCAGTGTTTCATCCAGCTCCAGATCCCCGATAATATTACGTAATGTAGTCGCCGTCAGGTTCTCGATTGCCAGAATCGGATGCTCCACACCGTAAGCATACAGCTTCGGATCAGTAATCTGGAAAAATACGATCGTGTCAATCTGCATGGTTACATTATCTTTCGTGATAACGGCCTGCGGCTCAAAATCTACAACCTGCTCTTTCAAAGATACCTTTCTTGCAACTTTATCAAGAATCGGAATCTTAAAATGGATACCAACACTCCATGTTTCTTTGTAACCACCCAAACGTTCCACTACATATGCTCTCGCCTGCGGTACAATACGGATATTGCTGGCGAGTAATAAAATAACAATCACAATTAAAGTAAATATAATAATCATATTCATCTTTCTTAGTCCTCCTCATATTTTTCAACAATTAGTTTCACTCCTGAAATCTTCACCACTTTACAGATGGTTCCCGGTTCCAGAATTATCTCATCCCGAGAAGACCTGACCGTCCATTCCTGGCCGTTCAATAAGGTTCTTCCGGTCTGATTTATATTATCTACGGTCTGTGTAATACGAACAACCTTGCCGATAATACCTTCATAATTGGTTTTCTCATGATCCTGATTAATATGTTTCATCGCAAACGGTCTCGTAAATATCAGTAATAATACCGTCACGACAATCGCTGCACCGATCTGAATCCACAGATTGCAATTGGCCATGTCCAGCAGCAGTCCTGCCAGCGCTCCGCCTGCCAGCCAGATCGAAGTCAGTCCAACCGTCACAATCTCGATTAATAAAAATATAATTAACAGAGCCATCCAGATCATCGTTGTTGTAATCTCCATAACCTCACCCTTTCTATTGCAGAATATCTCTTTGTTATGTCTATCATATCCCATAAGACCTCAGGTTTCAAGAACGCCTGCGTGAATGCAGTGATTTCATGTGTGAATGAACACTGTCTGTACACCCCTACTCTTCTTCACGGATGCGTATTAAATGATCTTTTATCTGCTTCTCATAGCCATTATCACTAGGTTCATAAAACTTCATATCCTTAATCTCATCCGGCAGATACTGCTGTCTGACATAGTGATTCGGATAATCATGTGCATATTTATAGCCAATTCCGCGTCCCAGATCAGATGCGCCTTTATAATGCGCATCCTGCAGATGTGACGGTACTGTCGTCTTATAGGTGCGGACATTCTGAGTTGCCGCTCCGATCGCATTCACTGCCGAATTGCTCTTCGGTGCTCCGGCTACATACAGCACTGCCTGTGACAGGATAATCTGAGCTTCCGGCATTCCAATTCGTTCTACCGCCTGTGCTGCGGATACCGCCACCGTAAGTGCCATCGGATCGGCGTTGCCTACATCTTCCGAAGCACAGATCATAATTCTTCTGGCAATGAACTTAATGTCCTCGCCTGCATACAGCATTTTGGCGAGATAATATACTGCTGCATCAGGATCTGATCCCCGCATGCTCTTGATAAAAGCGGATATGGTATCATAATGATTATCGCCGGTCTTATCATAGCGCACCACCCGTTTCTGGATACATTCCGAGATTACTTCCTCGGTAATATGGATCTTCCCGTCTCCGCTCCGGGTTGTCGTCAATACGCCCAGCTCCACAGCATTGAGTGCTATCCGCGCATCTCCCCCGGCAATATCAGCAAGAAACGCAACCGCGGCATCCTCAATCTCAGCTTCGTAACTTCCCATTCCCTTTTCTTTATCATAGACCGCTCTTTTGATCAGTTCTGAGATATCCTCTTTTGCCAGTGGCTGAAGCTCAAATACCGCGGATCGCGAGATCAACGCACCATTTACCTCAAAATAGGGATTCTCAGTTGTGGCTCCGATCAATATCAGGGTTCCATCTTCAACAAACGGTAATAAATAATCCTGCTGGCTTTTATTAAAGCGGTGAATCTCATCGATAAAAAGAATTGTTCGCCGCTGATACATCCCCAGTGCTTCTTTTGCCTGGTTCACCACCCGCTCCATATCTTTCTTTCCGGCTGCCGTAGCGTTCAGCTGCTGGAAATTGGCACTGGTGGTATTGGCGATCACCTTCGCCAGCGTCGTCTTGCCTGTTCCCGGCGGACCATAAAAAATAAGCGAACTCATCTTATCCGCTTTAATCGCCCGGTATAACAGCTTGTCTTTACCGATAATATGCTGCTGTCCTACAACCTCATCCAAAGCAGTCGGTCTGAGTCTGGAGGCCAGCGGCGATTCTTTCTCTTGATTTTTCTCTTTGGCATATTCAAATAAATCCATAGCAGCTCCTTTTTATTCATTTCCGGCAAGCGAACGGATCACTTCTCCGGCAATCAGCAGTCCGGCCGTCGGCGGCACAAACGATATGCTGCCCGGCAGGGATCGTTTACTGCCCTTTTCTTCATCGGTTACTCATCCGGAGGTATCCACCGGCTGTTCTTTTGAGTATAACACCTTCACCGGTCCGATATTCCGGTCTTTCACTTCTTTACGCATCACTTTGCACAGCGGACACACCGAAGTCTTTGATAATTCGGTAATCTCAAACAGCTCCGGATGCAGCTTGTTGCCTGTTCCCATACTGCTGATCAGCGGAATGTCCTGTTCCTTCGCTTTTTTGATAATAGCCAGCTTGGCAGTCACTGTATCAATCGCATCGACGATATAGTCCACCGGTTCTTCAAAAAACAAATCAATATTATCCGGCAGCACGAAAGCTTCATATACCTTCACCTCAATCTCCGGACAAATATCATGAATACGCCGCTTCATCAGCTGCGTCTTAAATTCTCCGACGGTACTGTGATAAGCAATCGACTGGCGGTTAATATTGGTCATTGATACCGTATCGTTATCGATTAAAATCAGTTTCCCGACACCGCTTCTCGCTAATGCTTCAATGCAATGAGACCCAACACCGCCAACCCCGAATACCATTACCACTGCCTGCTTTAACCTCTCACATTTATCTCTGCCAATCAATAATTCTGTTCTGGAATATTCATTCATCTTACTTCACACATTCCTTAATTTAAAATAAATTCATCCACGGTTACAAATTCGTATCCCTCGGCCTGCAGTAAATCAATGATGCGCAGGGTAGCCTCAACTGACGAATTATAACAATCGTGTAATAAAATAATATCACCATCTTCTACATTCGTCACTACTTTATTTACAATTTCATCGACATTACACGTCGTCCAATCCTTCGGATCCAACGTCCACATAGCCGGGATTACATCCATTTCCCGCTCCAGATTCTCCTGCCATGTCCCAAATGGCGGACGGACATATTCGGTCGGCTTACCGATGATACTTTTGATCACCTCACTGGTATCGTTAATCTCCCTGCAGGCCGTCGCATCATCCAGTCTGGCAATATCAACGTGTGAATAGGTATGATTACCGATCAGATGTCCTTCGGCATCCATCCGTTTGATAATATCCGGATACTGTTCTGCCAATTTACCGATTACAAAAAAAGTAACTTTCACATCCCGTTCTTTTAATCCGTCAAGTAATCTTACCGTACTTCCTTTTTTGGGACCGTCATCAAAGGTCAGTGCCACTCTGGGCGCTTCGATTCCTGTCCCTTCCTCCTCCGGGCCGGTCTTTTGTTTCTCAGCAACATGATCATCTGTTTCATCATTCGCATTCATCTCCGTATCTTCAACCGTTGCTTCATTAGACTTTTTCTCAGCTACAGGTTCTCTCAATATACCGCTGACTAATATATATAACAGTAACGAAGCGCATGCCACTCCTGTTGCAGCAATTAATTTCTGATGTTTCTGCAACCTTTTCCCTGCTTTCCATTTTAGTTCTTTTATATATATGCATCTCATTGCATTATTATTTTTTCAATGCTATAATTGTTTTGTTTGTTTAATTTTAGGAGGGAAAAATGTCAGAACAAGTTATACAAGAAAATAAAATGGGAACAATGGCTGTTCCCAAACTGTTAATTACAATGTCTTTACCCATGATGTTATCGATGCTGGTCCAGGCACTCTATAATGTCGTGGATAGTATGTTTGTAGCCAAATTAAATGAAGCCGCATTGACCGCGGTGTCGCTTGCCTTTCCGGTTCAGAATCTGATGATCGCAGTCGCTGCCGGAACCGGCGTCGGTATCAATGCGCTTTTATCCCGTAATCTCGGTGAACAGCGTTTTGAAGATGCGAACAAAGCTGCCCGCAACGGCATCTTTCTCGCTATCATCAGTTATATTGTCTTCGCTTTGATCTGCGGTTTTGGTGCCCGTACCTTTTTCGCTATCCAGGTCGATGATGAGGCCATTATTACATACGGTACACAATATATGATTGTCATTGCCGTCGGATCAATCTCAATCTTTCTGCAGATCACGCTGGAGCGTCTGCTTCAGTCAACCGGGCGAACAATTTACAATATGTGTACCCAGGGACTGGGAGCGGCCATCAATATCCTTTTTGACCCGCTGTTGATCTTCGGACTCGGACCTTTTCCACGTCTGGAAGTATGGGGCGCTGCTATTGCTACTGTATTCGGTCAGGTCGTTGCTGTACTGCTGTCTCTTTATTTTAATGTTAAGAAAAACAAGGAATTGGATCTCAACATGCGTGGTTTCCGGCCAGACAAACAAACAGTTGTAAACATCTACAAAGTCGGAATTCCTTCCATCTTTATGCAGGCAATCGGGTCTGTGATGGTGTTCGGGATGAATAAAATCCTGCTGATGTTTTCAACTACGGCAGCAACTGTTTACGGTGTCTATTATAAGCTGCAGAGTTTTGTATTCATGCCGGTATTCGGATTAACCAACGGAATGATCCCGATTGTTGCATATAATTATGGCGCCCGCAATAAGAAACGAATCCTGTCGACACTGAAGCTCGCCATCATATACGCCGTATCAATCATGCTGGTGGGACTGGTCATCTTCCAGGTATTCACCCCTCAGCTATTGGGTATCTTTGATGCCTCTGAGCATATGCTGGAGATCGGGGTCCAGGCACTTAGGATTATCAGCCTGAGTTTTGTAATTGCCGGTTTCTGTATCGTCACCAGTGCAACGTTTCAGGCACTTGGAAATGGTGTTTACAGTCTCATCACGTCAGCAATCCGGCAATTAGCAGTTATTCTGCCGGTGGCTTATCTGCTGGCAAAATTCTTCGGTCTCAGTATGGTCTGGTGGGCCGTGCCGATTGCAGAGCTTTTTTCTCTAGGTTTGTGTCTGATATTTTTATCACGCATAGTCAAAAAGAAGCTTAACACCCTATAAAGTCTTCTTTCTGACACTCCATCCAAAAGTTCCAAGCCCTTCGCCAAGACTCAGGTATTCCCCGTGGGAATAGGTCAGCAACCCGGTTTTATTAAGCTCGAATTTGCCGTTGTCATTCATGAATTCATCACTGACTCTGACTGCTGTCACCTCTGCCAGAAACATGTCATGACTGCCCAGTTTTTTGATCTCGGTCACTTTACATTCCAGATTAACCGGACTTTCTTCTATTATAGGGGCATACTTTAAAGTCTCTGCCGGCCCTTTGCTCAGTTTCATCTCTTTCCATTTATCAACATCCCGCCCTGATTTCACACCGCAGTAATCGGTTGCCCTCAGCAGTTTTTCAGTAGTCAGATTAACCACAAATTCTCCGCTCTCCTTAATCATCTGATAAGAGTAACGTTCCGGCCGCACCGATATATACAGCATCGCAGGATTGGTGCATATCGTACCGGTCCATGCGATCGTCAGGATATTGGCCGCTCCGTGTTTATCGGCCGCACTGACCATCACTGCCGGCAGTGGGTAGAGCATATTACCTGGTTTCCATGTCTGTTTTCCCATATTGTGATTCCTCCTTTTTACTGCTGCAACGATCCTACAAAGGTAGGAATCAGCTGCTTCTTACGGGATACCACGCCCTTTAATAACACATCTTTGCTGTCCTCCGGCAGGCTGAATGCTTCCAGCATCTGCTCTTTGGCACCGTTCCCGCAGCAGAGCAGATCGGTAGTCTCATGAATAATATCGGTCAGCATCAGGTACAGCATATCCAGCTTATGATCCAGTGCCACTTTCTGCAAATGCGGTTCCACAAATGCCTTGGTTTCTTTCAGCTCTTCCTCATTCATAAAATTGACCTGCCCAACGCCGAAGGTAACATTCTCAATCGTAAACTGTTTGAAATCCTGGAGACATATTTCTTCCCCGGTCTTATCTTTCAAATTGCTGCCGGCCCGGAACATATTATTAGAGAGCTCCGCCAGATTGATCCCGGCGATCTTCTCCAGTGCTCTCGCCGCCGCCTCATCTATTGCAGTACAGGTCGGTGAACGGAACATCAGCGTATCGGATAAAATCGCCGCGCACAGCAATGATGCTGTTGTCGGATTAATTTCCACTTCATTTTCCTGATACATCTGATAAACGATCGTCGCTGTACAGCCTAACGGCTGATTCCGGAAATAAACCGGCCCGATGGTCTCCATGCTGCCGATTCTGTGATGATCAATAATCTCTAATATTTCTGCTTCATCAATTCCCTCTACTGCCTGAGTCTTTTCATTGTGATCCACCAGAATTACCTGTTTCTTACGCGCACCCATCAAACGGCGCCGGGAAACGAATCCAAGAAAACACCCTTTCTTATCCAGTACAGGAAAATCACGGTAACGTTTTTTAGCCATTATACTTTTGATATCCTCCACATAATCATTGAGTTTAAATGTGGTCAGATTTTCTTTACTCATAAAATGCTTCACCGGAATACTCTGATTGATCAGCCTCGCCGCTGTAAAGGTATCATGCGGAGTACTGATGATGACAGCACTTTTCTCTTCCGCTTCCTGCCTGATGCTTTCCGAAACCCCTGCATTGGTACAGATTACCAGACAGCTTACATTCAGCCCCAGAGCACAGTGCTGCGCCTCCTCACGATTACCGACCAGCACCAGGTCCCCTTCTTCGATAAATTCAGTCATTCGATCCATGCCGGATGCTGCCACTGCAACCTTGCCTTCATTAAAATACGCATGCTCATTTCCACACAGAAGCTCCCCATCAAGGGCGCTGACAATATTCCGGTACTGCGTTCTCGCTGAAGCTAATGCTTTGTTATCATACCCATCCATATAGGAAGTAGCAATGTCCCCGACAGTAATCAACCCTTCCAGCTTCTGATCCCGCAGGATCGGGAGGGTCTTGATATGATTCTCTTTCATCAGCGCCCATGCTGTTTTAATGGAATCCTGATCTTTGATTCCCGGAACATTGAGCATATCCATATCTTTGACCTGCAGCTGAACACTTGATAATATCCCCGGAGCCTTTACCCCGAAATGGCCCAGCACATATAAAGTCTCTTCATTTAAATATCCGGCCCGTTTTGCGACATATTCTTCCCCGGTAACCTTTCGCTTAAGCCGTGCATAAGCAATCGCCGAACAAATCGAATCGGTATCCGGATTCTTATGTCCAACTACATATACCCGCCTTTTTTTTCTTTTTTCAGTTTTATTTTCCATAATCATAATCACCCCAACTAATGTATAAGGTAAGATTGCCACTTTTTCGGCGGTTCGTCAACTAGATTTTTACTCCCGGCTGTTTTTTTGAAGATACTTTCTTTTTCTGTTTTTAGGTTCCTATGTTCGGAAAATTGTGTTATACTGAAAAAAGCATACAAAAATTAGATATGAGAGGTATACACTATGAACGAAGAATTATTGCAAAACGAAACACCGGAAACCGAAGTTGTCGAAGAAACAGCCGAAGCTACGGAAGAAACAACCGAAACGGTTGAAGAACCATCTGAATCAATGGCCGATTACGAGGAGCAGTTCGATGATGCAAATCCTTGGAATATAGTTACCGATCACATGAATAAAGGTACCGTTATATCCGTTAAAATTGACGGTGTGGTTAACGGTGGAGTCATTGCCCATGTTGAAGGTCTGCGCGGATTTATTCCGGCTTCGAAATTATCCTTATCCTACATCGAAGATCTGGAAAAGTATCTTCTGGAAGAAGTTGATGTGAAAGTCATCGATGTTGATCAGGCTAATAATCGTCTGGTACTCTCTGCCCGTGAGATCTTAAAAGAACGCGAAAGACAGGCACAGGCAGAAAAGATTGCCAGCATCGCTGTCGGCAGCGTAATGGAAGGAACCGTTGAAAGCCTCCAGACTTATGGTGCTTTTGTCCGTCTCGATAATGGTCTGTCCGGTCTGGTTCATATTTCCCAGATCAGCACTAAGAGAATCAAAACTCCGGGCGATGTCTTAAAAGCAAATGAAACAGTAACAGTAAAAGTGATCGGCGTGAAGGACGGAAAGATTAGTCTGAGTATCAAGGCTCTTCTGGCACCTGAAGAGGATTACGAAATTCCGATTAGGGTTGATATCCCAAAAGCCGAAAATATCGGAACCAGTCTGGGTGATTTATTTAAAGATTTAAAACTGTAATCAGCATTTCGGAATGCAAGGATTCTCTGTTTCATATTTTGAATTGAGAATCCTTTTTCTATGTCTTCACAAACTCTTCACAAACTGTCCCTTTCCGTGAACCCCGGCCACGTTATAGGTAACAATAAATGCATCTTTGTCATACCGATCCACAATATGGATTAAGTTCGGATAATCCCTGTCGTCAACCATCACCAGAAGCATCCTTCCCTCTGATAATGTCTGTCCATCAGCATTTTTAAAAACAGAGGTCTTGCTTTCAATCTCACGTGCAATCCCCTGGCGAATATCATCAACCGAATGATTACTGGTAATCATGACCGCCTTATATCGATTTATTCCCGTTTCCAGATAGTTCATTACCATAGAAGTAATAATTAGTGATAAAACCGCGAAGAAAAACGCTTCAAGGCCAAATACAAAGACATTAAATATCACAACTACCATATCCGTTGCCAGCAGACCAATAGATGTATTGATACCAAAATATTTCTTCATAATCAGCGGCGGTATCGTCGTTCCTCCGCTGGAGGCCTCATTGCGGTATAAAATGTCCACTCCAACCGCAAATATCGAGCTGCCGACAATCACTGATAAAAAGCGGTCTTCTACCGGCATAATTTCAGGAACAATGGCCAGTACTACAGGCAAAAGTATACTTCCAATCAGGCATTTGACAAAAACCAGCCGCCCCAGAAAGAAAAATGCCAGCACCAGCATTAATAAATTGAGGACCAAAACAGTAACCGACCGGTTAATCCCTGTTACAAACTCAAGTAAAACGCCAATTCCGCTGACACCTCCAGAGGCAATCTGGTGCGGTGCCAAAAACATATTAATGGATATTGCTATCAGGAAAAGTGCTATCAGCACCAATGGCAGCTGTTTTATAAATTTAATCATAATACTTTATCCACACCTTTACTCATGATGGGTTGCCAGGTAACTTACAACCACAGTTTTTTTTATTATGGTATCTCACTTCATTTTTTATGCGTTATTTTAGAACGCATTTTCCTATGAAATAAAAAGCTCATGCAAATCGTTTAAAATTCGCATGAGCGTAAATAGTATCATTCTTTTATTGTCGTTCTATTCTTCAGATTCTTTCGTTTCGTCTTCAGTCGCTTCTTCAATCTGTTTAATGGTCACGCCCTGGTTGTTAAAATCAACTTTTGCCCATGCGCTCTTATTCACCTGCGGATCCGCTTCTTCGATCCATTCATCAAGCAACTTCTGATAGTGTTCATCTTTTCGCTCTGACACAATGCTTTCTTTCTTCGTATCGGTTGCATCGCGATCCAGCAGACTTACCACTTTCGCTGCATAATAAGCCGAATCGGTCTCGATTAAACCGGTCGTCTCACCTTCGCCTAACTCATCAGCTGCTTCAATCAGCTCCGAAGCTGGTGATGTCGATTCTGAATCAAAAGTCGTTTCCTGCGGGTCATAGCCTTTTTCTGTAGCATAGTTGCTGAAGTCATCTTCTTCAGCAGCCAGTTCCGCAAATTCTTCCGCCTCTTTCTTCAGTGATTTCAGTTCATCTTCCGTGTATTCTACCGAGTTGCCGTCATCATCTGTATAAGTAAATGCAAATCTGACATATACCATTTTCTTCTGTGCCGCTTCGTCATCGGATACTTCGGTATCCACATCCGCGGTCATCACGTCATACATCTTATCCTGAACGGTCAGAAGTTCCAATACCTTTTTGACAGCATCTTCCGTACCGGATACCACCGAAAGCTCATCTTCGCCGTTAGCTTTGATAAATTCTTTTGCCGCAGTCCCGATTGCTTCCCGTTCCTCTTCAGTGATTTCCACGCCATGTTCCTCTTTATGCGCGTCTAGGACATACATCGATTCCAATGCATCCAGAACATCGTTCTTCACGGTTTCTTCATAGTTCATGCCGTCCGATGCCTCGGTACTCCACATATCATCGCCGCCTAAATAGCCGGCATAGTATGTTTCATAATAAGACTGCTGATAGCGTGCATAAAAATTCGCAACATCGGCGGTCACCTGCTGATCTCCTATCTCTATAATAACCTCACTATTATCTAATTTACTACCACTACACCCTGTAATCATTCCTGCAGTCAAAGACAATGCAATGATCAGGGCGGCTGCTTTCTTTCTCATCTTTCTTTAAGCCCTCCTTTGTGCTTCTAACCAATATATTATATCTTCTTTTTCCTATTCTAGCAACGTTTTTATATCATTTAACACATTTTTCACAACGTCGAGTACTTTAATTCCTTTCTCTGAACGGTTACGCCCGGCCTCCCGGTAGATAAAATACGGATTTATATCGACCCGGAAGGTCAATGCTCCCCGGTAACGTTCCAGCAACTTTGGAATCCGCTCGGCACATACCCGCGCTTTTTCATACATGACAAACTTGAATTCCTCATCCTTTTGCTCCACTGATATCACATAAGCCTGATGCGCATTAGCTTTAATACTTGCAATGCCTAGCAGCTGCTGTACTTTCTTGGGCACATCGCCAAACCGATCAATCAATTCTTCCAGCATATCATCCATCTCTTCTTCATTTTCAATTCCGGCGATCCGTTTGTATATATCCAGTTTCTGAAATTCATTCGGAATATAAGATGCCGGAATAAATGCATCGATATTTAAATCAACTGTAGTCGTATAACTTTCCTCTTCCATCTCACCTTTCAGATGTTTCACGGCTTCATTGAGCATCTTACAGTAGAGATCGTATCCGACCGCTTCCATGTTCCCGTGCTGCGCCTCTCCCAGCAGATTACCGGCACCCCGTATCTCCAGATCGCGCATCGCAATTTTAAACCCAGAACCCAGATCGGTAAATTCTCTGATCGCCATCAGCCGTTTCTCTGCCACCTCTCTAAGCATCTTGTTGCGGCGGTACAGCAGGAATGCATAAGCCATCCGGTTTGAGCGCCCAACCCGCCCCCGCAGCTGATATAACTGCGCCAAACCCATCTGATCTGAATCGTGAATGATAATGGTATTGACATTAGAAATATCCAGTCCCGTCTCAATGATCGTGGTCGATACCAGTACATCGATATCACCGCTGATAAAATCAAACATAATCCGCTCCAGCTGGTGCTCCCGCATCTGCCCGTGGGCATAGGCCACATTGGCTTCCGGTACCAGCTTCTGGATCTTGACAGTAATATCGGCGATGTCCTGCACCCGGTTATAAACGTAGTATACCTGCCCGTTTCTGGCCAGTTCACGCGCGATCGCCTCCCGCACCATCTCTTCATTATGCTCCATTACATAAGTCTGGATCGGCATCCGATCCATCGGCGCTTCTTCCAGAACACTCATGTCGCGGATTCCGATCAGGCTCATATGCAGCGTACGTGGTATCGGCGTCGCCGTCAGCGTCAACACATCAATATTTTCTTTCAATTTCTTGATCACTTCTTTATGCTGTACACCAAAACGCTGCTCTTCGTCTATTATCAGCAGACCCAGATTTTTATAACAGACATCTTTGCTCAGCACCCGATGGGTTCCAATCACGATATCCACATACCCTTTTTTCAGATCTTCAACCGTCTTCTTCTGTTCGGCCGGAGTACGAAACCGGCACAAAAGATCGATCCGTACCGGGAACTCTTTCATCCGCTGTACAAAGGTATTATAATGCTGCTGAGCCAGAATGGTGGTAGGTACCAGATAAACGACCTGCTTATTCTCCTGAATCGCTTTGAAAGCCGCCCGGATCGCAATCTCCGTTTTTCCGTAACCGACATCACCGCAGATCAGGCGGTCCATGATCTTATGGCTCTCCATATCACGCTTAACCGCATCGATCGCCAACAGTTGATCTTCGGTCTCTTCAAACGGAAACATCTCCTCGAATTCTTTCTGCCAGACGCTGTCTT
>Ga0153946_1000748_pt1 | contig 14381 bp, 14 predicted proteins | sample TSNJ030MetaG_FD_104751 | JGI IMG/M metagenome (GOLD analysis project Ga0153946, IMG submission 104751) | Attine ant fungus gardens microbial communities from New Jersey, USA - TSNJ030 MetaG | ecosystem: Host-associated > Fungi > Mycelium > Unclassified | place: USA: New Jersey, Wharton State... | reverse complement strand
GGTAGAGTCAAACTGCTGAGGTAAGGTAAGAGCAAGATGCATGTTATGAACCTAATTTTGTAAGCTCTTGTAGTAAAAACAACACCTTATACGCCGCTGGATGACAAGGGGACTGTCACAGTGTGTCAAGAGAACCCGATCACCTGGCTGTACAGTTTTACAGCATTTGCCGAAGTCGCAAGCCTGTGGACATCGACCAAAAATACACACAAAGGGTCCTCGCGCTCGTTCCTCAAAACAACATGCCGGGTGTACGGGATATCAGGTGCGCACGGACCTCATTTACCTCTGCATCAAATCCTCAACCTCCGTTGATCAACAGCGCCGAAACATTCATCACCGCCTACGCCTCTCACCTCAAAAGATCCGGAAAAATCGATGTCCCAATATGGGCTGATATCGTGAAGACTGGCTCTTATAAAGAACTCGGCCCCTATGACCCAGATTGGTTCTACGTCCGTGCAGGTTTGTATTCAATCAACCCTAGATGAGTATGACCGATGCAAGAACAGCTGCTGTTGCACGACACATATCTTCGCAAAGATGTTGGTATCGGTGCTCTGAGAAAACTCCATGGTGGCCGCAATAGACGTGGAAACCGACCGTCACATCATGCACCCTGCTCAGCATCTGTTCAGCGAAGTGTTTGCCAATCACTAGAAAAGCTCGGCGTGTTAGAGAAGTCGGATAACGGTGGACGCAGGAACGGTCAACGTGATCTGGACCAGATTGCCACCCAGAGGGCAATCAGAGACAAACAATGTTGTATTCTCTGAGAAAATGTCGGAACGTGACCAATATCTTAATTAAAGTGCATCCTAGATACTGTTTCTCTTTGTCTATCCGGTAGTAAAGACTTGCGAACGCGCTATTCTAGTAATCATCTTTGCTACGTCTCTGCAGTACATGGAGGATGGTGAGGCCAGGAATAAGCCTGCTTGTGTTTGCGTGACGCCATCAAGACCAATTCCAGATATAACTTTGATCTGCATAAAGATAAAGTTTAGACAACGTCTATTAATCACAACATCTAGGGAGACCCCCAAATTTGAGATTCAGGTCTGACATGGACCATTCTAAAGGAACCTGGGTACTCATATTTCCCTGGATTACCTACCGGAAGTCATCCAATCTCTCCAGCCCTTTCCTCAAGGGATTGACAGGGGTTGGCCCCCGGGGGTAGTAAGGGGGAGGCTAGTTAGCAATTGACCAGAGGCGTCAAAATAGAATTCTAATCTGAGGTGGGATACGGATATCCCTTTGATAATGTGGTTTAAGATAAAAATGGCTCTAGGTTTATTTGAGTTTTCCTTTAGTGGGAACTACTCTCACACCGACCTAGGTAGCATTGAAAGCAGTGTACCCAACATTACCAATCACAAAGAGACGACCCCTCTGCTCGCCTTGCCCTCTCGATCGAGGAGCATATGTTATCTCAGTACCTAAGACTACTGACATTGCTACAGAGAGTGCAATGAGAGTGCCAGATAATTATTCGGGAGCGCTATATGATTATTCCCGTCCTGGGTTAAATGATGATCCCAGCACTCGGTGCCTACCGAGTTACACTACTGCGCACACTACTGCGCTCTATCAGAGTGAGTCATATCAGAAAAACGATGATCAAGCGAAGACTTTGCGAATTCAATGAGTCTGCTGAGAGGTCTCCCAGAGGGCAATCAGAGACAAACAATGTTGTGTTCTCTGCGGATCAAAATGTCGGAACGTGATCAATATTTTGATTACTAGAATAGCGCGTTCGCAAGTCTTTACTACCGGATAGACAAAGAGAAACAGTATCCAGGATGCACTTTAATCATCTTTGCTGCGTCTCTGCAGTACATGGAGGATGGTGAGGCCAGGAATAAGCCTGGTTGTGTTTGCGTTTGTTGTGGATAGTTCAAATTTTTGCCTTATTTTTGCCCTGCTCATTCGTGCCTTGCAATCTCCACATCTCTCATCGCTGTTGCTGACCCCAGAACTTTGTTACTGCCTATCCATAGCACACTCTTGCATCTGTCCGGTCATAGTACAGAGTGCCTTTGCTAGTGTTCAAATCAAGAGTGAGTACGGAGATAAATGTTGCCACTTGTCTTCTAAAAATGGTCTCTGATCCATCTGTTGATTTGAGTAGAGACAGGTCCATGCATGATTCCCGCCTTATTGTCGACACCAAGGTCAAACTTGTCCAAGGCTCTTTTTCGGCTGACTCTGGTTCTAAGAGGAATCTCCTCGGCTCGGGTATAATCAAGCAACGTTCGCAAAGTTTTTCCAATGCATCAGCCTCGTCAGTTTCCGACCACGCTTCTACTTCACTCTTGTCTCCCCCCAGATCTCTTCATGTCATGTCTCCAAATGTTTCCTTCCAACCATCGAGCCCTTCTCGAGATGATACCATGCGCGCTACTTCAGAGTATGTCATTGCAATGCATGATTATGAGCCACAACAGTCAAACACAACATGCTTGTCATTTTGCACTGGAAACATCATACATGTACTCAATCGGGATCCTAGTGGTTGGTGGGATGGTGAGTTTGAAGGGCGAAGAGGGTGGTTTCCCAGCAATTATGTGAGTGCAGACCTTGGGAAGTCCAAAGACTCGGCACTTCAGGTAAGCACCGGTCTCTTCTCTTTTCCGAATTTGTTTTTTATCATACGTTATTGTAGCTGCCCCAGCGTGCTTTACGCGCACGCAGTTCATCTTCAGTGTCTGCAACATGGACGGCTGCTGCAATACGGAAACACAATCGACAGTCTTCTGACTATTCGGCAGATTCTATCCACTACTCCGCGCCTATCATGGTACCAATGGTCCATGGTCTTTCTCTTCTTCAGAACGCCGTACGAGCGAATCGAATCACTCACTTCCAGCCTTCGGCAGCATGCATCATCGCATGTGTGCGTCGCATATTGACCAGCACCGATACCATCAATCGAGACGCACCAGCACTACGGAAGTTTCCTGCCCTGGCGCAGGAGCGAAGCAAACTTCTCACTACCCTTGCTAAGTTGGTTTCACAAGCGAGGCGAGCTTCCGAGACCGGTCTGTCCGAAAAGGAGCTAGCAAATGAGATCATGGAGATGTTGAAGACGGGTGGTCTAGTCTTTTCTCAGGTTCGCCGGTTCGTTGCAATTGCGGTGCAGTGTGGGATCGAGCTTCCGCAAGAACCAAGCGAAATAGACGAATCTTCCCAAACCCAAAATTGGAGTCGCGACGACCCAGATGACGGATTCTCTCCAACTAGTCCTACCCCCAGACAACGACGGTACTGGGAGAAGCCGATCAGTGTTTCTCCCCCAGCGACACCTATGCGTGCAAGAAGCGTGGCAGACCTTCGAAATGGACCAACTCAGACAAAGGAGCGAATATTGGCTCGGCACAAGGCTGAACTGTCGATCAGCAGTGCCTCATCTTCGTCATTTTCGTCACAGGATTCCCCGGGATCCCCGATACCACCCCAATTCCCCTCTGGCCCGACAACATCATTGCAAGTTCTGGAAGCGCTGCGCCTCACTCATGACCAATACCTTTCTACCATCGCAGCGTTCATTGGGCATGCACATACCTACAGTCGATCGTCACATGCTTCGAATACTGGGCATTTTTATGAGCTCACACGCGAAATTGTCAGCATGGTTGAAAAGATTCTCACCATCGTTATGGCTGTCACAAGCCATCCAGATATCTCCCTACATAGGGCCAATGGCCTCAGAGCGGTCAATGAAGGCCTATACACTGTAACAAGCGAGTTGACGGATTTTGTTCGTCGACTCTCTTTGCCATTGGCGTCTTCGATATCTGAAGAGGAGGAGAAGTCCGCATTGATCAGATCGGCGACGGGTGCATTGAAGGCTGGTGCTGACTGTGTTGCTGCAGTGAAGGTGTGCTTGAATCGTGCAGGTGTCCAACGGCCGTTTGTTATCAACCTGCCGTATACAAACGACGAGGGTCATTCACAACTACCATCTCGGCGTCCGAGTCCCACTAGAGGGTTGAGTAGAGGAATCAGTATGGACGTACTTCGTGGGGCTCAGGGTCCTGTGCTAGGGGATGATGAAGACCTTACGATTCATCTTAGACCTTCGAACGTGCTTCCGCGGACGAGGGAACTGTCTTCAGGATCCGAGCATAGTGTCGTATCAAAAATCTCATGGGCAGATTCGACTGACACTGCTGCGACATCTCCCGCCGATACTCGACCTTCTCTCTCTCTTCCTAAGATTGATGTGAGAGCCGACATAGAACCCGACCTGCCGTCCCCAGTATCGGTTGAGACGAAAACTGACGAGTGTACGACGTGGGAAGGGAGTACCAAGAACCATGGCACTGCGGCATTGGAAGAGAAAATTGCCAATGGCGAGCTTACCACAGGTTCGCTTGAATTTGATCAGGATCCGGAGAGTTGGATGTACAAGCATGATTATTCCGAGGAAGATGTTGCATATAACAGCGAAGGTATTCTGGTCGGCGCCACGATTGAGGCCCTGGTAGAAAAGATGACGCCTCATGATGCAATAGTCGAGCCAGCTTTCTCATCTGTCTTTTTCATGACTTTCAGGCTTTTCACGACGCCGGCAGAGCTTGTCGAGGCGATTATTGCGCGATATAATCTCGTACCTCCACATAGTGCTTCTACCTCTATCGAGGAGTTACATTTATGGCAGCACAAGAAAGGTTTACCGGTGCGATTGCGCGTGGCGAATATGATCAAGTCCTGGGTGGAACTTCACTGGAGACTTGGGATCGATGATGTTATATTACCAACGCTGACAACGTTTACAAAGGAGGCGCTGGCGATGTTTTTCCCAGGTCCTGCACAAAGGATTTCTGAGCTTCTGGAGATTAGAAAGCATGCTGCAGAAACAGGAAAGGGGGAGCGAAGGCTCCGAGACATACCGAATCCATTCGTCCCTGCCCTTAGTGGACCCATTTCTGAAATTCCACGACCGAACATGACGAAGGCATTGCTTGTCGCATTACGGAAGAAGGAATATTCGAATATTCTTGTAACAGATTTCAATGCCTTGGAGTTGGCGAGACAGATGACAATTATGGAGTGTACTTTGTATTGTGCTATCCAACCCGAGGAGGTTTTGGAGGCGGGTCAGGGTGATGGGAAGTCGACGTCAAACCCGAGTGTCAAGGCTGTTACATCGCTGAGTACGGTCATCACTGGATGGGTGGCTGAGAGCATTCTCAACGAGCAGGATATGAAAAAGAGGACAGCACTTATCAAATTTTTCATCAAAGTTGCGGATGTGAGCTATTCTGCTTTTTTCCCCCCCTTACTTTCGAAATGACTGATTCTCTTGGACGCAGAGATGTACATTATTAAACAATTATTCCACTTCTCGATCAATGTTAGCTGCATTGGACTCGTCGACGATTGCTCGTTTGCATCAGACTTGGGCTGTGAGTGCACAGTTGTCCTTTATTTTTCACTATTGATTGTCGTCTTTTTTTTGCGCGGTGCTGGCGATTTTTTTGCAGGGTGTATCGCAGAAATCCAAGACGCAACTTGAGTCGCTTCGGAAGCTTGCAGATCACAGTCGGAATTACCATGAGTACCGTTCAAGACTTCGAAATACCTCGCCGCCTGCTGTTCCCTTTCTTGGTGCGTTTTTTTTTTGGGACGGATGATGTACTTTTCGGGCTGATTGGAATGAACAGGATTGTATCTGACCGATGTGACGTTTTGCAGGGAGGGTAACCCGTCTCATCGAGCTTCGCCGCTCAACAATAATAAGAAACTTTTGAACTTTAACAAGTATCACAAGCTTGCGCGTATTGTTCAGGGTGAGGGTTCTATATCTTAGTTGATGTTACGAGTGGAGGGGCTGACAGTTTAAATTGACAACATTAAAAAGACATGCAGCGGTTCCAGGTTTCGTACAACCTCAAAGCTATTCCGGAAGTACAGGATTTTTTGAATGCGTCGTTTGATAATTCCAAGCGTAGTGGAGATTTTCAGGATTTGTATCGCCGGAGGTGATTATCACTGGTTTTTTTTTGTATGCGTGTGCTCAAAAGATATGATGGTTTTTTTTTTTTTCGTCTAGTTTGCTTGTGGAACCTAAGCAACCTGCGGATACAGTTCCGATGAGTGATATGCGACAATTGTTCAATTGGGCGACACGGTCACAATCTACGACGACGACGGCGGCGACGACGATGATTCAGTGAAAGTGATCGTTTGACTGTCTCTCTCTCCTCCGCGAATTGGTGATGATATTTCCACGACGGTTCGTTTTTTTTCCAGCTTGAGATGGGTTTTCTTGTGGACACCTCTTCTTCCTTTTCTTTCAAGGGTGACTGGTCTTCTTCTTCTTCTTATTTATTTATTCTTTACTTTGTTTCCCCCCTTTTGAAAAAGACAAAAACTTGAACCATCTCCTCGATATCGACATCTATTCGACTTTTGACTTTGTTTTTCTAGTTTCATTTTTGTTATGTACCATCCCATATTTATGTCTTCGCTGTACTTGTTTTCCCCCCTTCCCCTTTGTTCTTGGTGGTTTGGGATTGTGTTGTTTCTTCTGACTGTTTGGCTTCTCTTTCTCTCGCTCGTCTCGCTTCCTTTTTGATTTGGACCTTTTTTTTCGCGCTCTGCCATTTTTTTGTCTTTTACTGAGGGTCTTATTCTATCATCTATAGCTCGCAAGTTGGTCTCTTTCGCAGCATAATCACATCTACAGTCTCTCTTTCGCTCATTATCATTGTCATTTCCTAGCTTACATCACATAGCACACATACCTCTGTTGTACTCACAGATCAAACCAAAATGATGTTTTTTTTTATTCTACATTGTGCTCAAATTCGGAGTCTATGAATTACGTTAATGATAGGTATACAAGAGGCACCGATTAGCAAGCAAGACAAACAAAACAAACAAACTTGATGGAGAGGGGTTGTTAATGATCGGTTGTGGTACTGCCATGAAAATATTTTGTCACGTAGTAGTCTATACCTTTCTTTGCTGGGGTCTTGGATCGCTTGAGTTTATCACCACGAGTATGGGTGATAGGAGGATACGTGTTGATTGTGACACAAGGTCCCTAAAACCATAGGTCAAAAAAAAATCAGTACATCGATCAGTGGCCGGAAAAAAAACAGGCAGGTAAACGACACTCACGAAATCGTACACAAAAGGTCTACGCTCCGTGGCACCAAAACATCTCGAACTCTCCAGGATAACAGAATAGACAGGGGAAGGATCGTTACCAGGTGCATGGACACTCCAACCACCTGATGGATTGCGGACGTCCCAGAATGAGAGAACGCTATGTCTCGCTGAACCAGCGGCGATGTGAGAACCGGAGCCACCGCCACAGGAGATGGAATAGATGGGCTCATAGGACCATGGGTTGCATAGGGATAGGACCGGAGAGAGAGATGGAATTGTACGGGTCGTTAGAGGTCCGGTTACGGAAGTGGATATAGAGGCGGCAGGGTAGGAGACCAGTGAGGTTGGAAGGCGAAGATCGTAACACCGGACTTTGCCGTCGTACCAACCACCGACGAGAATTTGCGGTGAGGAGCCCCAGGGTGAACAAGGTGGCGCTTGGGAAAGTCCATATACTGCGGAAGATGGGTAAATTTGAAAAGGTACAGGTCCTGCGGAGGATGAAGTATATCTTCCAGCTGTGAGAAGGACAGAGGGTATGCCAGAGTTGGGGAATGAAAGGTCAGGAAGATAGTATACCGGTAACGGGGCATATGGGTTGGAAGTGCCGAAAGCTGCATAAGGTTGGGACGAGGACAAACAGAGATGGGATGCCCAACTCCGTGTTTTGAGCTCTATACCAGAATACCAAGTAAGTGTGGAGCTGGTTCTATTGCTTTGAGTAAGATCACGGTGATCTGCGAGAGTGGCTGATCCGTTCCAGGAAAGCGACAGAAGGAAGTGAGAGGCTGATGAGAGACTTTCGGAAAAATCATTGGTGTTGGATGGGGCGCTTGCATGCAGTCGAGTGATTCTTAGCTGGTTTTGGGATGAGTCCCCAGATGAAGGACGAAGAATTATGCATTCAATCAGACCATCCTGAAAGGCGATGAAAAATGTGTCGTCATATCCTGAGGTATCGACGAGCGTTATGCCCGTGATATCTCCGGAACGCTCGTGCCCATCAAGAAGGGAGGAAGAACCTTCGAAGGTGACGGCTGGAGCAGAGTTCTCGTCACAAGATTCAAACTTGTAAGAATGAATATAGTTTCCCGAGGCGACGACAAGACGATTGGTAGAGATAGCAAGGAGGGGAGAGTTCTTCGTGGGCCAAGGGTCAGAGAGAGGACGAGCAACAAAGGTGTTTGTCTTCCAAGCTGCATCATTGAGAGCGTCGTACTTGACGAGAAAGTGTGGAGACCACAAAGCACGAGCACGAGAGAGGCTGAGAGAGGGCCTGGGATGTGAGCGGTGGTAGCTCGACCAGCCGTACTCAGTGACCTTGGAGCTGGTATGAGTTGGGGGGACATGAAGAAAGTCATTTCAACGTACAAGGCCGTGAAGAAAACTGCAGGTCTGTGCGACTGCAGCGAGCTCGTAGGGGCCGAGAGAGACGAGGACGAGGATGACAATGTCGTGTGGCAACTTTGCAAACATTTCCGCCAGTGCAAGAACCAGCCGCAGGTGGTCTGATGAAGATAAATCTGGAAGCCACGTGATATCAATTCTCTAGATAGAATCTGCAAGAAATGATAGAAAAATCTGATCTCTCGTCAAGGTCTCTCATCACAAGCGACTGATGCAAACTATTCACATTCATTTCGCACTCTCTGTGCACTCTCTGTGTGGTACTTTGTCATGGTCATGTTGGGGTAATTGAATATCAGACCAAGTATGATATCACGTGACATGCTCACGCAGTCGTGTCGGCCATACCAGCCTCGGCCAGACAGCTACTCCGAGCATGAGGCGAGATGTCCGCATCCTCCTCGTCGGCGATGGTGTGTATACTGAAAAAAATTTGTATCGCCTGTATGATTGCTGATGTGCCACAGAGGGAGTGGGCAAGAGCACCATCATCACCTCGCTAATTAAGGAATCTTTTGTAGCTCATGTACGCGTCGACGTTTCTGTGGAATAATTCCGAGCTCATATGCCTAGGTACAACATATCGTCCCAGAAGTTACCATCCCACCAGAGGTCACCCCAGAAAATGTTACTACGTATATTGTAGACTCCGGCGGTACCCATGCTATCTTCAATTTGCCCTCATCTGCTTACTCGTCATCATTCCAGCTGGTCCACACGACCGTGCTCACCTTGAATCAGAAACTAGAAAGGCACACGTCATTTGCGTCGTTTATGCTATCGATAACCCTAATTCCTTTGACCGCATACCAACCTACTGGCTTCCTCACTTCCGCCAACTTGGAGTCAATGTACTACTCCTGTTATCTCTCACGTGCATACTCGTATGCTGACAATTCTGCTCAAGGTCCCTGTCATTCTCGTTGGCAACAAAATTGACCTGCGCGGTGGAGAGGTCACGAATGAGGCCCTTGAAGATGAGATCGTTCCAATCATGAACGAGTTCAAGGTGCGTTCAAGAGCCTCTCCTGAGATATCCTGACCTTGCTCAAAGCTGCGTGGTTCTCCTATAGGAAGTTGAGACGTGCGTTGAATGCTCGGCAAAGCTTCCTCTTAACATTTCCGAAGTCTTCTATTTTGCCCAAAAGGCCGTCCTTCACCCCACCGCTCCCCTTTATGACTCTCGCGATCATGTACGTGTCTCTTCCCTGTTCTGGCTCGCTCCATTTGGGTCCTGATCAAATGGTTCCGTAGATCCTCAAGCCCGCTTGCGTCGCAGCTCTCAGACGAATATTCAAGCTCTGCGATCTGAACAAGGACGGAATCCTTGACGCTTCGGAATTAAACGAGTTTCAGGTGCCTATATTCAGTCTTCATAGCACCCTGCTTGCCGTTCATACAACTTGAACCCAGCGCAAATGCTTTGACGCACCCCTACAGCTGCAGGAACTCGAAGGAATTAAAGCTATGGTGCAGGAGCATGCAGAAGGTGGCGTGCGAGGCGATGGTCTGACGGAAGCAGGTTTTCTTTACCTGCATACTATCTTTATTCAACGTGGTCGACTCGAGACGACTTGGACTGTGTTGCGCAAATTCGGGTATGCGGAAGATCTGAGATTGACGGAGGCTTTCCTTGCACCCAAGTACGCTGCTAGTGTCATGTCTTTGCTGAGCAAGCGATTACTAATTGGTTTATAGATTTGATGTTCCGTCGGATTGTTCTGTGGAACTGAGCCCACTCGGGTATCAGTTCTTTACTGATATCTTTGAGTCATTTGACAAGGTATCTATCCTATTTTTGAAACTTTTCCCTTGGATTGTCTCAAAGTTCTTTCACAGGACCAAGATGGAGCTTTGAAACGCGATGAGCTAGAAGATGTCTTCAGTACATCCCCCGGGAACCCATGGGCTGATCAAAACTTTCCCGATACAACGCTATCGGACGACGCAGGCGCTGTGACACTGCAAGGGTGGCTCGCCCAATGGAGGTGCGTAACACAAGTGCTCCAGTGTCCAATTGTCATTACCATTGAAAATAGCATGACAACATTACTGGATCATAAAACGACACTAGCATACCTCGCATATCTAGGCTACTCGGGAGCATCTCAAACAGAAGCACTGCAAGTGACAAGACCTCGCAAGACGGATAGAAGGAAGGGGAAGGTTACGAGGAATGTTTTTTTGTGCTACGTGTGCGGCGCTGCTGGCTCGGGCAAGACCTCTCTTTTGAGAGCATTTGCTGGGAAGCCTTTCAATGCAACGTATGAGCCGACGAGTAAGCCCATAAGTGTGGTTAACTCGGTGGATATAGTTGGGTCAGAGAAGTATTTGGTGGTACGTACTTGTGTCCATGCATGCGTGCTTGAGATGGGATTACCCCTTGTCCTAGCTGCAGGAATTCGGTTCGCGCTATGAGGCAGAGACGTTGCGAAGCTCGAAGAAAATCACAGACCGGCCCGATGTCATTGTTTACGTACATGACTCGAGTGACACAAATTCCTTTTCCTACATTAGTAACCTACGGGTGCGTGTTCTTGGGATATTGACCATGGAATGCTAAAACTATCTACGTTATCCAGCAACAATACAGTCTCGATCATATCCCGACGCTTTTCGTAGCGACCAAGTCAGATCTGGACTTGGCTCTGCAGGTAAGAAAGAGACACCAAATTCGAATCCAAGAAGAGTACAGAGTGTTCTGACGAGTGTATGTGTGCTTGTGTTCTGTATTCCCGACACTGCTGGCAATGTGGGTATAGCGTCACGAAGTTCAGCCTGACGTATATTGTCGACGACTTGGGCTGCAGGTGCCTGTAGCTGTCAGCGTCAAGGATGGGCAAATGGCGGATGTATTCCACACGATTTGTAGAATCGCGATGGAGCCGTAAGCGATCTTATCTCTCCGTTGGCCTAAATTCGACTGATTTAACTTGTTAATCGATGTAGTCATTCGGCTATACCAGGCGGAGCCGACCGTGCGATGACATCTGCCGCGAGGCTGAAGATGTACATTACACTAACAGCGATTGTGGGGGGGTGTACTGCAGCGCTGATGGTTTTATTTCGGAATTTGCGGACACCAGTGGGATTTGGGGCATGGAGCACGTCATGGGCACATTGGCTGGTTGGTGGTACTCATAGACGGTAGCAATACGTGTTTATGTACGTAGGGAGGTAGACCTCGCGCCAGCCTCGTTGCGGACTAGAATAATTATGGATGATCGGTGAGATCCGAAACTTGACTTGTCACCCGTTTTAAGGAATCCCATCACCGGTTCAGTCCCCCCTCCAAACTGAACTTGTCAGCCCCAAAGCTGAACTTATCAGTCTTGCCACACAGCCCAGCTTTTTCTTCATCTGCAGTGCTTTTTCAAACATGGACATGGATCTCAACGCAGGTTATCAGCCTGTCTTTGAATCGCAAATATGGACTGCAGAGGAAGCGCAGCACCATATAGATCGAGACGGAAAGATGTTGTAAGTTTTTCTGTCAATCGTCAGCCATTCCATCTCCACACACACATACCACAAAAACGGCTATGCACACTCTCTCTTGAACTTGAACTTGAAATTTCAAAATAAAAATAAAAAAAACATATAAATTTCATTTTCTTGGGGAACCGCTCTTATAACACTTCTCGACGCAAAAAAGGGACCTGGTGTTCATACAAGACTGTACGGGGAGTCAAGGCTCTTATATCTCCTCCGCGACGAAGAACATCGAAGCGATCTGTGCGTATATCTTCGAGTCGGGGAAGCTGCAGCATCCGGACGACTTGCGCGTGGGGTTAGTGGCTTTTCGAGATCATCCGCCGCAGGATCATACGTATGTGACGAGGAATTTTGGGTTTTCATCGGATATTGGTCAGGTGCATAAGGACCTTTCGTCGTTGTATGCGAGTGGGGGTGGGGACGGACCGGAGGCGGTGACGGCTGCGCTTGCTGAGGCGCTCAAGATGGATTGGAGGGTGAATTCGAGTAAGATGGTTGTGTTGATTGCAGATGCGCCCCCGCATGGTATTGGGGAGTATGGAGATGGTCAGTAGTTTTTTTTCTTTTTTTTTCTCGAAAGGTTCTTCTCATGTGTGTGTGTGTGTGTGTTGAATGGCGAATGATTTTTGGCTGACTGAGAGGGGGCTCATACAGGATTCGACGATGGGTCGCCTGATGGTTTCGATCCATTACATCTCGTGAGAGAGATGGCGTTGAGGGGCATTACGCTGGTAATATAGCATTCTTCTTTCGAGTTATCCAATTGATGCTCTTTTTGTTTAGTTCTTCGTTGCTTGCGAGCCAGCGCTCAGTGGCTATTCGGTATGTACACTTTCGATCCGAGTTATAGATATGACTGCTGACAACGGAAGAAATACCAGTATGCGACTGATTTCTATCAAGCCATCACCAATATCACATCAGGACTCATGCTTCCATTGACGACTGCCGATCTGCTTGCGCATGCTATCGTGGGCAGCGTGTTGGAAAATTTGGATATGGAACGACTTATCAGAGAAGTCGGACAGGCCGTTGCGAGGAGGATTATCGGGGAGAATCAGAGCGTGGATGATGTTGCGAGGGAATTGCATGAGACGTTGAGGTTGAGGAACGAGAGCACAAAAAAGGTGGTGATTGAGAGTATTTATAAGGAGAGTGAGGAGGCGAAACATAATGTGAATGTGTTCATGACGGCGTCTTCTTTACCGGAAGCACGGCAGTCGTTGAAGCGGGTGAGTTATCAATTTATATCTTATTCGTCATGATCGTGGATTTATTTTGTAGGTACATGGAACACGGTTCACGGACAAATATCTCCAGTCGAGGCAGCACCTCTCACGCCATTCATATCCCATGGGTTCCTTATACACTCCTTCGCGTTCACCACCGCCCAAAATAAGACCTCTACCCGCCTTTACGCAGTCGCCGCCCTCATCGCCTCCATCATCACCCCATAAAGTCCGTAAAGTCATCAGCGACTTTGCCGCCTTTGGGGTATCGAAAAATGCTAGCGTATTCGGGACGGCGGTGCAGAGCACGCCGTTTTCGCTTGCGGGTGGGAAAGCTGCGTTTGGATCTATAAGGCCTGGTGCTGCGAGGTCTGGGTTTGAAGATGATGACGAGGATGAGGATGATAGGGCGATGTTGAATGGACAAAAAGTGGAATTGAGAGAGGGTGCGATATCTCTTGAGCAGGTGGGTTGTGTTCCTTTTTTCTTTTTTTGCGGATTTAAGTCATCATTCCTTTTTTTTAGGCCAAGCGGATTGCGATGCAGAGTACGTGGAGAAGCCTCCGATCTTAATTTTTTGTTTTTTTTTGTGTGTTCTTGCTCGCTCGTTGTTGAGACGATCTCCGATTCGCTTCCTCAAAGTGTATTTTTTTTTTGAATTTACTATTGTTGCGCTGTCCCGTAGCAAATCTACATGATTTTTTTGAATATTATTTTTCTTCAAATGATCTCGTCGTTGCATAAAGAAAGAGAGAGAGAGAGAAACTACTCGATTTTGGACTTGCGCCTTTTTTTCTTTTCTGATTCGAGTCCCTCCGATATCATTGGGACGAGGCCTTTCTTGCTCTTGGCATGTTTGCGTTCGTGAATTCGACACTCGCGTCCGTCTTCTTCAACCTCTCCCCTTGGTTGATCTCGATCTTGGGCCTTCTCTTCCTTTTTCTTCTTCTTGTTGTTGTTGACTCCTGATGGTAGATCTTGTGCAGGAGCAGGATCGTGAATGACAGAAGTCAGGGGTGACGAGGTATTACTGCTATTATCCAATCGTTGACGTTTCTTTTTTCTTGGAATTGGCTCTTCCGCTTTGAATTTGGGCTGTCTCTTCTCCTTTTCCTTCTTTTCCTT
>Ga0153946_1000747_pt1 | contig 14382 bp, 13 predicted proteins | sample TSNJ030MetaG_FD_104751 | JGI IMG/M metagenome (GOLD analysis project Ga0153946, IMG submission 104751) | Attine ant fungus gardens microbial communities from New Jersey, USA - TSNJ030 MetaG | ecosystem: Host-associated > Fungi > Mycelium > Unclassified | place: USA: New Jersey, Wharton State... | reverse complement strand
GCAGATGCATCTACCAATTGGTGATCATATGCCTTCAATGTGATTCTCATTACTTGACTTGCCATAAAAAAAGTCGCCTCCTTTTCGTACTATTTAACTCAGTACGACAAGCGGTGACTGTACACTCTCCCGTGTGTGTCACAAAGACTCACACACGTCGTTTCCACATTTCAGTGGACTCAATTGATTCGTACAGTGACTTGTCGCCAGTTTTCTAACTTGACATTCGCTCCACGGAAAACCTGCAGATTCTTATGTATTTGAGCCTGCAGCAACCTCACGCTTCCACGCTATCAATGTCACAGCTTTATTAGTATACTAGATGCCGGAAAAATTTTCAACCCTTTTATTTGAAATATTGTTTTTTTATCAATACAATCATATCTCTCCATAGGCGGATTTTTCTCGTACAAACCAGTTGGACTTTATTCTAATAAAGCATCTATGACCCCACTGTTTATAAGCACTTTTTCTAAATTTATAATTTCAATATTTCCCAGATTTTGATTGACTTTTGCGTATTAACTTGGTAGAATAAATACAAAGTGCAGATAATTATTTAACGAAGTATATACATATCGGGGTGGCTATATTTCCATACTAAATATTGTCTGGCTATTTTTTTTAATACCAAAAAATTTAATATCTGGAGGGATGAATTTATGATCGCGTATTTCAAATCATTTAACACAACACAGTCCGCTCTCGCAATAGCAATCACACTTTTCACATTAGTGTTTGCTGTTTATCTCATCGCTGACTGCATCAAGCACAAAGAAGAGTTTACATCTTCCAAAATGGTTCCTTTGGCATTTATCGGTGCCATCACAAACTTCCTGGATACATTGGGAATCGGCAGTTTTGCTACTACTCAGGCCGGTTTCAAATTCACAAAATCCTGTGAAGATGAATTAATGCCCGGTACACTGAACGTCGGCGACACCATCCCGGTTGTTACGGAATTTATTCTTTTCTTAACATTCGGTAATGTGGCAGGACTCACATTAGTCTCAATGATTGCCGCAGCAATCGTGGGTGCCGTAATCGGTGCTGGTATTGTTTCCAAACTTCCTGTTGAAAAAATCCGTTACGCATTAGGTGCTGCTCTTCTTGTACTGGCACTGGTGCTTTTCCTCAAGAACATTTCGTGGGGGCCATTTTCAGGAGAAGCCGGAGATCCTGATGCAGTGCAAGCTCTAACCGGCATTAAACTCATAGTTGGTGTTGTTGTCAACTTTTTCTTAGGTGCACTCATGACTGTTGGCGTAGGGCTTTATGCTCCATGTATGGCTTTAGTTGGGGCTTTGGGCTTAAATATCGGTGCCGCCTTCCCAATCATGATGGGATCTTGTGCATTCCTGATGCCAGCTGCCGGTATCCGTTTTATCAAAGAAGGCAAGTATGATAGAAAAGCTACTGTAATGCTGACAGTCTTTGGTGTTATCGGTGTATTTATTGCCAATTTCATTGTAAAGAGCATGAGCATGTACTATCTCACATTCGTCATTATTGTTATCATGCTTTACACAGCTTTCACATTCTTCAGAGATGCAACCAGAGCAAAAGGTTAAGAACATTATTCAAAAGAGCGATGAATCATCATCGCTCTTTTTTCGTACGCGTTTCTGTCTTCTGCTGCTTTTTCATCTCTATCTTTTCATCATGCATCTCTTCTGCCTGCTTACGACTCTCATTAATCCTCTTCATTCGCTCTTTAAAAGGAATATACAGATCATTAACCTCTTTCCCTATTTTATGCGAGATAAACCTTTCAAATTCACTGCTATTTCCAAAAGCAAAATCACTTCGCGGAATCACTTGCAGGTCTTCCTTATTGATTAATAAATAATAGTTTCTTTTGTCTTTATACACATTGGTGATTTCTCCATATTTAATATGGTTCTCTGTTTCAAGCCTGCATATAATAAACTCTGATTGCCCAAATATAAATTCTATCTCTGTTTGATTATGAAAATTCTCATCTCGCTTCGCTAATTTAGAAAACGCTATTAGATGTCTCGTAAAGGTAAAAACAACCACCACAAGCCCAATCACAATACTAAAAACCATTGCCGGCGGTTGATGTTGTAAAAACAGCGCAAGAATAAAGAAACCCGCTGCAATCACACAAAGTCTGAATGTTGATTTTGGATAATTGACTTTATACGTAAACCGTATAAAATCCTTTAGCACCTGTTCTGTATGCTTTGTGACCACTCTATATACAGTTGTCATAATTTTCTCTCCTTTTCCGGTCATTTCTACTCCTTTATCATTATAGTCCATGCACACTTGGATTGCAAGCTTTCCTCCCTTTAAAACAAAGGGTTTACGGGACTTTCAGACTGACTTTTTTGTTCCGTTTCTTCCTATTAATAATATCATATTTTTTTCACCAACAACATTGACACCACCATCCAAAAGTGGTATATTAATATCATCTTAAAGAGATAAGTTATGCGAAAGCCAAAGACGGTTTCCTTCCATACGGAAATCGTCATTTTTGAGATTTGCTTCACATCATCTTTAAGAATAATCAATATCAACTTAGGTTGTTATTGCAGTTTATTACTGCCGATCGTTCCCCCCAAGGACAATCTTGCAGTGATAACTCAATTGCTATATACATCCTCTTTGTAGGAGCATTCCCCAGCTTTGTGTATATAAACAAAACTGCAATGCAACGAGGAAAACCTCTCAATGACATACCAAGACAAAGGCGCAGCTTAACAGCTGTGCCTTTGTCAATTCAAAATTATTAAAGAGGTCACTTATTCGTTATCCTTCCGGCGCATCTTAAGTTTCAGCAATGCCATCGCCTTACGGCAATCCAGCGCGGTCATGTTATTTTCCCCGACCACATTGGTCTCCACACCTGCTTCACTCTTATTGATATCCACGATTCCGTCCAGATATTCATTGGTTACAACAAATTGCGCTGCCGTACCGCTGAAATTAAGTCCGGTCACCGGGATTCCCCTGCTGCCGATCTGTTCTACGGTATTGGTATAATCGACATCGCTGTTGCCCCATCCATCAGAGGAAATAATCACTCCGTCGGCACGCATCGCTTCGGCCCAGACCGCAGCTCTGGTTCCTACCAGCATCTTATCTTCATTGACGTCAGGGGTACCGACGATCAATATCCCCATCAGATCCAGATCCGTGTCATTGGATACTACATCCAACAGCGGATCACGAAAATGATGTAATGACGTTTCTTTGGTTGATGGTCCAATTCCCATATCTGTACCTCCTATTGCATCGAACGGATAATTCCGTCCCGATATTCATTTGGTGTTACCATAATCGGCATGTTGCCCATATCGATAATTGATTTGCCGCCCTCCACGCCGGAAGGTTCTTTAGCGAATAAATGTGTATCATACATCGCACCCTGACCAGCTACCTGCTTGATGATCAGAACACGTTTTTTTCCTGGACGCACGATATCGTGATATTCATGCCGCTCGGTGCATAAATCACCCTTGAATTTCTTCAATTTATCACGATATGTCTGTATAAATATATCACATGCGCGATGTGCAGCTGTAGGCCCCGGACGCTCCTGCCCCATTCCCGCTGCCAGAGTCACATCAAAAGATATGATGTAATCGTTATCTCCCGGTGTTCCTGCCCGGTTTAAGTACAATTGATCCTTCAGCGTTCCCTCTGATGAACCAAATTCATGTGTCTGGATACCATTAGTATCCACACCGGTCAAAATCACATATACACCGGTCAATGTATGAGTAATACCTTCTCCAAGCTTTCCCAGTACCTTGGTTGATATCGGTATAATATCCATAATCGTATTGGTCCAGCGGTCATGTTCTCCCAGCTTTATGATCTGTATGTCAATCGCTTCTATCAGCGGTTCTTTCTCCACCAGGGTCTGAATCATTTCTTTACTTACTACCATTTTGCCGTCGGGCGAAATATCATTACACTCCCCCGTTTCCACCTCGGTCATATGAAATGTCTTGATTACCAGACGGCGCAAGTCTTTCATCTGATCGGCCATATATCTGTCACCTCCGCGCATAACTTTTTCTTTTTTTATCGTAAGGCAGGCAGATGTATCCACACCTGCCTGCCTCTGAATCACTTTCGACTTTCAAAACCGCACACTTTAAAATAATTTATCTATACTAGGTTCGGCAGAACCTCGCCAAACGTTCATTTACACCTTAGCAATATACTCGAATGGCAGCGGAACAATCTTTCCAGGGGTCTGGATTTCCATCAATTGTTCTAATGTAGCTTTGACAATTGCAGATTGTTGTTCCGGATTATTCGGTGCTCCCGCATTTGCGCCCATCGGCACCAGCGGAGCTACCGCACGTGGTGTTCCGGTCTGACGTACGACCGGAGGAAGAGCAGCAATTATAATTGTTGGAATTCCTGCTTCTTCAATCGCTCTCTGCACCAAAACTGCAGAGCGGTGGCAAGTACCTCAGCCAGCAGTCAGGACTACGGCATCCACGCCTTCTTCTATAAATAACTTGGCGATCTCCGGTCCTGTTTCATTTTTGAATTTTTCCTGGTTTCCACCACCACCCATGAAACCTGCATGCACAGGTGCACAAGCTTTGATGTAACCTTCTTTTGCCAACTCATGAATTCTATCAATCGGGAACATACAGTTGATGTCTTTGTTAACATCACCATTATCATATCCGCCGTGAGATACCATCAATTCATCAGACAGCATGTCATCAGTCACTTTTCTCCAGGTAAAGTCTCCGGCAAGATTAAATCTTTCCTGATCTTTATGATGCACACCGGCAGCTGTAGCAAGAGCAATGGTCATATCCTTGAGCTCTTTGGTTACAGGAGTCCATACCATTGGCGGAGTAATAGGAACGAATATCTCTGACTGCATTCCCTTAACTAATGTTAAACTCATCGTTATACCTCCTTAATTATTCTGGTTCTGAGCACGCTTTTCTTCCTGGCGCCTCTTTAACGTATCTAGGTTACTGATATACTTTTCATTTGGCTCCGGTCCAAGCTGCTCAACGAAACTCATGTTCCAGGCTACCTCCTGACCTACTTTAAGCGGATAATCGGTAATTATCATGCGCATCGGAACCTTCAGGTAACCTAAACGCCCTTTCATATCAACCGCAACGCAGCCGTCATGAACTTCAACAATTACACCTTCCATCTTAATTATTCTATCGCCATACTTCATATCTTATCCCCTAGTCTTAATCATATTTTGCTTTTCTCTTGTCGCTCATCGGCAGGGACTGTTCATTGTCCACCAGCTCAACCGGCTTTCCGGTTACGTTGGAGATCAACTCTACATTGGTTGATTTTACATTCGGATTCCATTTCTTTTCTGCCGCTTTCACATCTTCGCCGCCCATCTGGGACTTGAGCATAGCCAATGCTCTGATCGCATCTTCGTGACAAAGGGTGTTACAAGCAAGCACTTCATTCTCAACACCTGACTCCGACTTATTATTATCTACCATCGATACCATATACTTGTTACCTACAACAAGAGCACCCTGAACCGCACAGAAAGACATTCCCACTACCGGGATTCCTCTCATACCGATTTGTTCATGATGACTCGCAAAATCAATGTGGTTGTTTCCAAATCCTTCCGTTGTTACAAATGCACCGTCTACATCAAGCATTTCGGCCATCATACCAACTCGTTTAGATACATAGAACTTTTCCGCATTGATCTGAGGACTTCCCACAAAAATCACTCCGCAAAGGTCAACTTCTTCGTCATGCAGAGCTTCCAATACAAGCGGCTCTCTCCAGTAATGTCTTGACATTTCTTTCGATGCCGGTCCAATACAGGTCAGCGCATGAATACATCCATCCAGAACTTCCAACGGCGATACACATACCGGAACGTTACCTAAGTCTACGTTCGGCTTTCCACCCAGAATTCCAACCGGCTCAACCGGAAGGATCAGATTATCGTGCATAGCACCCTGTCCCATGATCTCTTTTACAATGACAACTTTTTTCTTACCTGGTCTTCTGACCTGCCGGAATGTTTCAGTATCCACTACCAAATCATCTTCCAGCTTCTTCATCACTTCGCGGATTTCCTGAGTAATGATGTCAGTTGCGGTATGCGCCGCTAACGGACCCGGTCTTTCCATATTGGTTCCCTCTTTGATAGTAACCTGAGTTTTGATGAATATTTCACCTTTATCAGGGCATCCCGGACGTCCCCACATGATATTTTCATCCAGATATCCTTCCGAAGATCCAAATTCACCGATCTGGACACCGTTAGTATCCGTACCGGTAACCATTACTACTACACCGTCAAGCACTCTGGTAGCTCCTGAACCGATTTCATCTTCGCCTTCTTTTGCCGCAATCGGCTGAACGTCCATGATCGTCTCAGAATAAGTGTGATAATTCTCTGGCGTTATGATTTCAAGCTTCACTTCTGTAACCAGTTCCTGATCTTCTACACATTCTTTTTCAATACCCTCACGGATGTAAAGAGTCGTTCCTTCAATCTTCGTTTCCGGCCCTCTCTTAACTTCGGTGATTTGATAGTGTTTTCTGGTGAGCTCTCTTACCACCACCGGCTCCTGTTCCGCCGGTTCTGCTGCTGCCGCTGCCTCTGCTGTCTGTGCCGGTACAGCTGCTGATGCGCCGCCTGCTATACCTAAAGGTAATTCAATATCAATGTCTTTACCTTCACCAATGTGGATTTTAAGCACTCCACCCGTTCCAGCAGCACTTACTGCCGGGGCCGGTTCTGCTGCCGCCGGTTCTTCCGCCGGAGCTGCCGGTGTCTCTTCCGCTGCCGCCGGTGCTTTCGCACCTTCTACAACATCAGCTGTAATCGCGGACAGAGAATCACAAGTCTTCGTAAGCTTCGCCCCTAATACCTGCCCGATAGTTAAGCAGCCATCCAGGTTCAGCAATCCCGAATCTACCAGATCGTCCAAAATTGCCGGATCTTCCAGATTCTCAGCTCCAATCGTAAGGCCCGCTTCGGCTCTGCAACAAAGCACTGCCGGGTCATTCGCATGTTCTTTCGCTGTTTCAGCTGTGATTGACATATTATTCCCTCCTTAAATGATCTTGAATCAATATCCGCCGTATTAAATTTCAGCAGATACCGTGTATATATACAGCCTCAAAACTCAACAGAAATTACCTTCCGTCTTTTGGCTCCGACGCAGAATCGGGGATCTGCGCCAATGCTGTTTTGCGGCAGTAATACCTTAACTAATCTGCCTTACAATTATTTATCATTCGGCAGCTGATCTACCTGCTTCGATACTTTCAAATGCCGATAGAGAGGATGTCCGATAGTTCTCATCACATGATCGGTCTGATGGAATACTTTCAGCCCCATCTTCGGTGCTGATGCCATCACTGTATTTGAGCAGTCGGAACAATTTCCGATAACGATATATTCACATTTATCTTTCTTGAACTGCATGCTGTTCTGCACCTGTCCCGGACAGTTTCCCGGGCGTTCACATTTAAGCGGTGCTCCCGGTTTGTTGGCAACTGCCTGTTTACAAGTACACATTGAAACAACTTCGCCGTTCATCTTGCCGACAATATCACGCATACGTTCTTCGTTACCACCGCAGGCACAGACTAAAATTCCGGTTCTGGCACCATGCAGATCCGGGAATTCCATCGTCGGAATGATGCCGCCGGTTGTCTTGGTAATCGGAGCTTCTGTTGTTGTGGCTTTTCCGGTAAACGGTCCCCCCATAATCACTTCGCCGATCACATCTTTCATCCCGCCGGCCCTCTCAATCAGCTCGCCTACACTGGTTCCAACCGGAACGTCGGTAAAGACGTGAGGTTTATTTCCATCAATCATCTGGCCGATTACTGTAACATGCTTGCTGAAACACGGTTTCCGCTCATCTATCGCCTCAGTAATCCGGACAAGCGTTTCCACATTCAGCACTACCGACTGTGCCGCCGAAGGAAGCTGGGTCGTCTCGAGTTCAATCCCCAGACATTCTCTTACAACAGCTCTTTCCTCTCCCATCGGGTAGATGTCCGGCAGCAGGTGGATGCTGATCGCATCTTCATCTTTCAATGCATCGCGCAGTATCTGTACCGCCTTTTCATTCTTCTTCTTAATTGCAAAAATCGCTTTTGAAGCATTTGCAACTTCCATTACATACTTTACACCCTGAATAACTTTCGGACATTCCTCTTCAATCTGCCACATATTGTGACGAAGTCCCGGCTCACACTCCGCTGCATTGATTAAGACACAGCCGCCATCCAGATCGGTACCGATCTTAATACCGGTCGGGAATCCCGCACCGCCCATACCGACAACTCCGGCTTCTTTCACCATATCCAGCTTACTGCCTTCTTTGATCGGTACGAATTCGTCCTTCTGCTCTTCATCAGGTTTGATAACGATCCGGTCGGCCTGCACTTCTTCCACCACACCGTATACGCTCGAAAAAATATTGGCGCCCAATCCGGTCGGCACTGCAATTAACGTACCTTTTTCCACTTTGTCACCGGCCTTTACAATTGCTTCACACGGAGCACCTACATGCTGATGCAGTAATATTTGTATGTTTCCCATATCTTCCCTTCTCCTTTTCCTTTATATTTTTATTTTTAAGCAAAAGCAATATTGCTCTGCCTCACTTGCTCATTTCACGGTATTATAGAGTTTATCTATTAGTATTTCTTTCACAAAGTCCAAAATACACATTGTCAAGGTGTCAGACATAATTCTGCTTCGCTGACATATCGATCATGTTTGTCTATTTTCCTTCACTCTATCATATCTGAACGCAAATTTCAACATTTAATTGTTACTTTTTCAGCAACTGTATTTTAACAAAAAATCGTTGACTTTCCAACGGTTTTCATGCATAATGAAAAATATAAAACTGAACGCGATACTAGAACGCGGTCTACTTGATAGTTTTTTGACATACCGTTGATTACTATTTTAAAAAAGACATCTCCCGGGCATTCTATATATGAGATGTTTTTATAAAAGGCTTATAGAGTTCTTCTATAATACTCAAAATCAAAGGAGGTATTTAGTATGGCACTTAACCCAAAATTGAATTTGGACTCATTTGAGGCAACATTCAAATCAATCGACACCCACACAGTAGGTGAATTTACCCGTGTTCTCTTCTCTGGTTTTCCCGAATTAGAAGGAAATACCATGATTGAACGCAAGAACTTTTTAGCAAAGCACCACGACAAATACCGTCAGGCCCTCATGTATGAACCGCGCGGACATCACGATATGTTCGGTGCATATATCTGTGAGCCAATCAATCCGGAGGCCGATTTCGGAGTTATCTTCATGGATACCGGCGAATATTTAAACATGTGCGGTCATGGAACCATCGGTTCAGTTACAGCTCTGGTTGAATCAGGAATGGTTGAAGCAAAAGAACCTTATACGGAAGTTGTTTTAGATGCTCCTGCCGGCTTGATCCGCACCAAAGCGGAAGTAAAAGACGGAAAGGTTCTCAACGTAACACTTACTAATGTTCCTGCCTTTCTTTATAAAGAAAACTTAAAAACTACTATCGGCGGCAGGGAGATCACTTACGATATATCATTCGGCGGAAGCTTCTTCGCCATGTGCGATATCACCCAAATCGGTCTGAACGTTGAACCGAAGAATATTCCTGAGCTGACCAAATTCGGTATGGAATTAGTTGAAAAGGTTAATGCGGAGCAGACTATGCAGCACCCAACATTGGATATCACCACGGTAGATCTGGCTGAACTCTACTGTCCAACCGACACTCCGGGATGCGACTACCGAAATGTTGTAATCTTCGGAAACAACATGGCTGACCGCTCTCCTTGCGGTACCGGAACCAGTGCCAAGCTTGCTACTCTTCATGCCAGAGGTCAGATCGATATCGGTCAGGAATTTGTATACGAAAGCTTTATCGGTTCTCAGTTCAAAGGTGTTATCAAAGAAACTACCAAGGTGGGTGAATTCGATGCGGTTGTCCCAATGATTACAGGAAGTGCATACGTGACCAGCGAGTCCACTTATGTGATCGATCCTGATGATCCGTTAAAATACGGATTTGAAGTAGGCTAAAACCAGTTCAAAACATTTCGCATGCTCGCAAATTTCAGGAAAAGGCAGATTATATCTGTCTTTTCTTTTATCTTAACAGCACGTTGGCACCAGAGTCTGACAAGACAGATTCTTTCTTGTGTTCCCGGAAAAAATTGGTTTCTTTTTCATTGCCGAAATCTTGATATTCTGATATACTGTATACATTATTTAAAAGTGAAGGACATGAAACTAATGCCACGAAAAAGACAATCAACCAAAAGCCGAATTGTAAAAGCGGCGTGGAACTTATTTTATAAAAAGGGTTATGAAAAAACCACCGTTGAAGATATTATTGTAGCTTCAAAAACATCCAAGGGTACTTTTTATCATTATTTTAAAGGAAAAGAAGCCCTTCTCAACTCAATGTCGTATCTTTTTGACGAGAAATACGAGGAGTTATACGGCATCATCGATCCAGCCTTATCAGCCTACGACAAACTGCTGTTTCTCAATCACGAATTATTCTTTATGATCGAGACCAGCATCGATGTAAAACTGGTAGGCTATTTATATTCTTCCCAATTAGTTACAAAAGATAAGCGATCATTATTAGAAAGTAAGCGTTTTTATTTTAAATGGCTGAAGGAAATTTTTACCGAAGCGATTGAAAGCGGTGAATTCAGCAACACCAGTACGCCGGACGAATTGATGAAAATATATGCGATGTTTGAACGCGCTCTGCTATATGACTGGTCACTGTGCAACAATAAATATTCTCTGTCCGAATATAGTGACAAACTGCTCCCAAATGTATTGGACACTTTTGTAAATGGCGTATAATAATTAAGAGTGCATATCCTCTCATTGATTGGACATGCACTCATTTTTAGTTGGCATAGTATCACCACTAAAACATTACCTCTCATTTTACGGCTTAATATGAGAGGTTGACAGCCGCTATATACCATCGGCAGGAAACCAGATTCCACATTGCTTCCTTACCGTATCGGCCAACTCCAGAGACTGAATGGTAACTGTATGATATTGTTCAGAGCTTAAACTTCCGCAGATCATTTCGATGAAAGCCTGAAGCTCATACTTGATATCATGTTCCGGAGCATCTTCAAACACCGTCCGCACTGATCCTGCCCGATTTCTGACTTTGATATGATGCGGTGTACTGATTCCTTCATATATCAATGTACCGCTCTCTCCCTGAATCTCACCGCCCCAAGTTGAATCCGAGATTTTAGAGTACTGAATATTTGCATGCATCCCGTCGTATCCGGCGCAAATGCTTCCCATCGCATCAATGCTCCCATCCAATATATACGAAGCTCCCTGAACCTGTAACGGCTTACCGAACAGTCCAATCATCGACTCGACACAGTAAATCCCAATGTCCATAAGTGCTCCGTTACTCATTTCCGGACGAAATGCATTTTCGATAACTCCATTTTTATATTTATCATAACGGGACGAATACTGACAAAAGTTAAAGCTTGCTCTTCGGATTGTTCCCAGCTCGGACAAATGCTCTTTTATCGTCTGAAAGCCAGGCGCATACAGCGGACGCATCGCTTCCAGAACAATCCGCCCCGAACGGGCTGCCGCCGCCGTCATCAGTTTCCATTCTGCCAGATTGGACGCCGCCGGTTTTTCACACAATACATGTTTGCCGCTTTCAAGCATCTGGATCGCCTGTTCGGCATGGCAGCAAGTCGGGCTGGCGATATAAACAGCATCAATATCGGGAGCTGAGGCCAGATCAGCCAGCGAATCATAAATGCAGACGCCGCTGGTTCCTGCTGTAAATACCTGCCCGGTCTCAAGATTTCTGGAATATGCTGCTGCCCATTCAAAGGCCTCACAATGCTGTGCCGCTTCCAAAAACCACTGTACGATAAAATTAGTTCCAATTGTCGCAAAACGTATTTTCTTCATGTTGTCTCCTATCAGCGATTTATTTCTTTCTCATGATCAGACGGGCGATTTTCCCCGCCGTCTTGGTTCCCGGAATTTCCAGCCGCCGCTTGACCGCCTGTAGTTCTTTGCGGATTTCAATCCCCTGCGGACAGTGTCTTTCACATTTCCCGCATCGGATACAGTCACTGGCAAAGCGGGGATTATCACCGACCACTCCTACCGCATTCATATACTGCATCTCAGCGGTTTTCCATCCGATCACATAACTGGTATTATACGCCGCGAAGCAGGCCGGAATATTTATATTCTTAGGACATGGCATACAATAATTACAGCCGGTACAGCGGATCTTATAACCAGCGTTGAAGATTTCAATTACCTGCTCAATTGTTGCTTCTTCCTGCTCACCGAACATCTCCGGTACTGCTGCGCCTGCCAGTTCTATATTCTCATCCAGCTGGGCTGTTTCGTTCATTCCCGAAAGAATTACCGTTACCTCAGGCTGATTCCAGAGCCAGTTGAGCCCCCACTGAGCCGGAGTCGATCCAGGCTGTGCTGCTTTCATGATCTTTACCGCCTCTTCCGGAACTCCATTTACCAGCTTGCCGCCCAGAAGCGGTTCCATAATAATCACCGGGAGATTCTTCCCCGCTGCATATTTAAGCCCGGCCATTCCGGCCTGATAGTTAATGTTAATATAATTATATTGAATCTGGACAAAATCCCAGTCATACGCATCGATCATGGAGATGAAATCCTGCTGTGATCCGTGGTAGCTAAAACCAATCTGCCGGATTTCACCATTCGCCTTCTTCTGTGCAATCCAGTCTTCAATCCCCAGCTCCTGCAAATGTTTCCACTGTTTAAACTCCGAAACATTATGCAGCAGATAATAATCCACGTAATCCGTTCGCAGACGGCGCTTTTGTTCCTCAAAAAACGTATCAAATGCTTCACTGCCATGGCACATTGTCTGCGGCAGCTTGGTTGCTATATATACTTTCTCACGGATACCCAGCTCTTCCAGAATGATTCCCACCATTTCCTCATTCCCCGGGTACAAATAAGCAGTATCAAAATAGTTAACACCGCTTTCATAGGCCTGACGCACCAATGCTTTAGACTTCTCTTTATCAATCCTGCCCATTGCCGTCGGGAAACGCATACATCCAAATCCCAACACCGAAAGTTGATTGCCGCTTTTCCTGTCTTCACGATACTGCATGTTGTTCCTCCTTACATCCTGTGTTTCTTTTCATGTTATACCATCCCGAAGATAATATCAACATTTTATCTTTTTCACATCCACTGTTTTTTTGTTTAAATTTTTTCACCATTTTGTCAAAATTTTATTCCATTTCTATTCTCAAATACACCCACCTTTGTTATAATTATGAAGAAGTGAAAAGCGGCAGTGAGTTTTCGTATATCACCGTACTCCCTGGAGAGAATAATTATGAGTACAATGAAAGAATATGTATTAGATTTTTTAAAAAGAGAAGCGGCAGGTATTGCCGAAATCTTCGGTTCTTCCTGCGAAACCTTGATTCATGATATGTCTTTACCGGGATTTCCTGTCATTGCGATATACAATGGTCATATCAGCGGCAGGCAGACCGGTTCGGTTACCGATATCTACGGCGGAACTACGGCCTCTAAGACACTGGCTAACGCCCCTTCAGCAGCCAGGGATTTTGTCAACACTATGGTGCTGACCAGGGATCAGCGGCAGATCAAGTCTTCCACCTTTAATTTTATCGGTGAAGGCTACCATTACGCTCTGGGCATCAATTTCGATTATACCGCTTTAAATAATGCCCTGTATACGCTCGGCGGACTGACCGCAGCTGGTGATACTCTGGTGCACAAGATGACCGAAGAATCCACCCACCAGCTCGATGAAATCTTCCGTGAATGCATGGACTTAACCGGTATTCCCGCTGAATCGATGAAAAAGGCTGACCGGCTGCGCCTGATTGTTTTACTGGATCAGCGGCATGCCTTTGATTTTCAGAAATGCGTGACCTATATATCCGAAAAACTGCACGTCTCACGATATACGATCTATAATTATTATCATGAATTAGAAGATCAGCATTTGGTGAGCGGAGCAATTAAAAAATAACCTAACCTTAAGGAGGCATTTATCATGAGTGAAGCTAACACAATGTGGGCGCTCGTAAAATCAAAACCAGAGAAAGGACTCTGGATGGAAAAGGTACCGGTACCGGATACCGGTAAAAATGATGTTAAGATTAAGATACACAAAACAGCAATCTGCGGAACCGATGTACACATTTATGACTGGAACGACTGGGCACAGCATACGATCCCGGTCGGCCTTACCGCCGGTCATGAATATGTTGGTGAAATCGTCGAAATGGGCGAAAATGTGGAAGGCTATAAAGTTGGAGAATTAGTAT
>Ga0153946_1000742_pt1 | contig 14400 bp, 13 predicted proteins | sample TSNJ030MetaG_FD_104751 | JGI IMG/M metagenome (GOLD analysis project Ga0153946, IMG submission 104751) | Attine ant fungus gardens microbial communities from New Jersey, USA - TSNJ030 MetaG | ecosystem: Host-associated > Fungi > Mycelium > Unclassified | place: USA: New Jersey, Wharton State... | reverse complement strand
GGTATCATCGGACTGATTCTTGTTGAATCAACGATGATGACGGCTGAAGTGGCTACAGGAAAGGAAATGGGATCGCGTCGGTCTCGTATGATGATTCTGAGTTCTTCGAAAAGAGACAACTGGAAATCCAGAAAGGATGCTCTCCAGTACTTTCAGAACAAGCGCCCATGGAGCAAGTGGGATCCAAAAGTACTGTCATTGTATGTCGTACGTAGCTCCCATTGTGGTATTCGAGTCACTTGGTCAATAACCTTCATGAAATTAAGGAGCACGGTTTATATGAACTTGCTGACGGGAGTGTCATCTTAAAATGCGATAAAATCAAAGAAAGCTATGCTTTCGAGGACGATAGTCCACATTTCGACGGTATTGCACGCCTTGGGAAGTTGAGCAGCGCTCTATCTTCTCATGCTATTTGGGGAGAATGGCAAGATTACATGTGCGGCATTGACATGATTCTTATAAATAGGACTAATTGTCTGCGTCCTGCTTCAGTCCTGACTCGGCTCAAACTGCACATAGCGATGCTTCTCAAGGTCGACTTATGGTCTCAGTATCAAAAGTGGAACAAGCAGGACACATGGTGTGTTTCCCTTCTTTTACTGATTTTATATCTCATTCAGCATTTCTTGCCTAAAAATCAGGTTGTCCAGGAGCAGCCTATCAAACTTGCGCGGATAATTTGTCGTATTTTGGAAACGATGTCCACTGTCTCAGCTGAGAGATCAAATTTATGACAAGATCTTTGGCCTGTTGTGGCTAGTCTCCCCGAAATTGATCTATATGTCTATATTTTCTTGTCATCTTATATTACACACTGACTCACAACCCGCCTCAGGAAATGGGTTGATGCCCTTTCTGGAGAGAATGAATGTATGAGCATGCACGATCAGAATGATTTTTCAATGATTTTTCGTCTTGTCACTGCATTTCACCTTGCATTCCAATCACATGTATGTTTCCGTTTACACACACCCGGATAGCCAGGTACATTTTTACAATGTATATGTAATTACATGATTTCCCTTAGATCGAGCACCAACCGAACGGTCAGCATGGTCAACAAACAAAGTTCATGAGCGGAAGAAAGATGAAAATTCCAAGTAGTGGAATTACCGACTTATTGTACCTTGCACGCTGTGCACAATTTCCTATTAATCGCGGGATCTCGTATATGTCTGCGTAGGACAACAGATGAGAAAAAGGCAACATAATGAATTACAATCCACCGCCACTGAATATGTATTCAATCGCGGAATGCACGTTCCCTCCAGTAGCCATTAGCGCTCTTATGTTTTGCGTTGGGTTTGTGAAACCCATTTCGTGTAGTTGCTGAAGAAGTCATTTAATTCACCAAGCTTAAGCTAATGAAAGCGCAGGAATACCTGAAGTTGCACCTGGTATCGTTCCTCAGGCGGCCGAGAATCCGCAGGTGGGGGCATAGATCCCACCCCGCCCAAGCCTCTCGACAACACCTGTTGCATCAGAGCTGGATTTGAGGCGAATGGGTTAGACGGAATGCCGGCGGAAGTCGAATTGTTGGGGACAGTGCTCGAGGGAAACATCGATGGACGAGGGTTTGCCACGGAGGGTGCTTGTCCGGGAACGCCAGGTGCGGGTTGAGAGGAGCTGTTTGACCCTGGAACTTGAAAATCCCGCATTACGTTGGCCATGTTCATCATTGCCCGCAATTGGTCAGGGTCCGAGCTTGAGAATGATTAAGACAAAAATTTCTGGATAACTGAGCTCTTTTCTCACATTAGCTGCCTGAATTGTTCGCTCTGAAACATCTCCCGAACTTGAGGAGCCATATGACGGAGCTCGGGGTTGATGGAAACGACGTGATCGATAACGTCGGGGTTGGACATCGTTCGAGCCACTTGCTCAAGTATACGGGGGTCATTCATCAACATTGACATCTATACGACGATATTATTATGATTTTACCAACATCCGATAACAAATGAACATACCATATTTGGATCATTAGGGTTCAAGCCAAGCTCAGCGAATGGATTGATGCCAGCCATAGCTCCGAATCCCAGATGGCTGTTGAGTTGTGTAAGGGGATCATGTATGTTTTGCCCAGCCTGCATCGAGGGTATTTGCTGCGGTGGCAATGTTGATGAAGAAGACGCTTGCTGGCGGACTTGTCCTTTGACCATATGAATGGTATGACCTGACTGTATCCTGTATGCCGAGAGCTGGTCATCGTCCTAAACCACCGTGTGAGTAATAAGGTAATCGAGCTCTGAGAGGTTACTAGCCTTGAGGACACGACCTATGATACTGAATGAAAAGCTAAATTTATTAAGGATTATGAAGGATATGTACCAGAGTAGATAAGCCGTTGCCGATCTGCCTCGACGTCTGATTTATCAGCGATGGCGTGTTTGAGGTCGAGGACCGTCTTATCCGTCGTTATGAATATTTGGAGCTTGACTTCGCTGGGGCCTAAGTTTCCTGAGCCAAAGGTGCTATAGGTTTTAGAGAGAATGTACCTTTGATATTGATTTGGATCTCCGAGTTTCCAGACATGATGGTGGAAAGATAAAAACTGTGAACGGTAGTAGTGCATCACGTAACGTGCCCATGTGATCACAACAGAAACAGACGCCACTATCCCAACATATCTTCTACTATTCAGTGTTTACGATCGTATTTTAAACGATATTAAATAAGGTTCTAAGACGAAGGAAGAGAATATCTACTCGGCTTCGTCCTTAGTTTCGGGCTTCCATCACTCATTCCCTGTTGTTTTTTCAGCTGCTCCCATGTCCCCAATTCAAACATCTCCGGTAATCGTTCCCAAACCTCTTCCCGACCTCTCTGGTGGAGAATTTGACAATGAGCCACACATAGATGGCACACATTGAGCCTGCTCCACGTTGTGTATTTTCGTAAAGGATTCGGAGACTTGGCGGCATCAACGACGTGCCACTCAGCGTGGGGACCTCGGGCATCGGCACACAGGTAAGACTCACACATTGAAGAGCGTTGGAAAACGAGGAGGAAAGAATAAGAGAGAGTCATCTCTGCCATCCTCAATCTTTCCCGTCCAACAAGACATACAGTTTTGTCTTTCCACGAGATGTCATGAGTGCGCTGCTGAAGGATCCTACGAGAACTCATCCGTGCGATACAGTAATAGGCATATGGGAGGATCTCAGGAACATTATTTTCCTGAGCAAGAAGGGCCGCACGCATGACCGAGTCCGAATCATATTTTTCTGGTGGGTCCCTAGTCGATTTGGCGATGTAATCGATAAATGTGGTTGGGAGTTTTGATGTCAAGAGGGCGATGCATCGTTGCCGGAACGAACGGATGAGATATTTTGTGCTGAGTTTGAGGATACCACTGACAAAATCGAGTACCTGGCCGAGGTCGATATCAGATGGTAAGTCGTCGAAATATCTGCACAGAAGTGAATATTGGACAAGACATAGATCAGAACGACTCTTGCATACGAAGGATCATATATGGCATTGAGCAGGTCCCCAAACTCTTCCTTAGAATCATGCATCATCACCACGCGACACCCTTCAACCATCTCCTCCTCTTTTATTGGTTGGGGTAGTGTGAATAAGTCTTCAAATACTTCTGAATGCTTTCCTAGAATAGTTTGATGTACTCTGAAGAGCATTTTGTCGACACAGAGAACGATAGATCCATCGCTGAACCAAAAGTCTGGGTGTTGCGTTGCCAGCAGCTTCCAGTCCAGAGTCGGCGAGCAAGTATTATTAGATGGTGAAACGTCATTGTAAGGAGACATTGCAGGAGTGGCGGAGGCAATGGAATTGGATAAGAGAATGGGAATATCAGGATAAGACAGATGTATCTATGCCATGAGGCTCAATGTCACAACAGACAGTGCCCAAGCTCGCTGCCGCGCGCACTTCCGGCAATCAAACATTCCCGGCATACTTCACACTTTTGATTGTTTGTGGTAGGAACATAACATATCTTCTTAGCTTAGATCTCACGCATTAGTTTGCCGCTTTCAACCATGATCAGTGCACCGAATTCTCGTGTGGACTACCACAAAGTAGCATGGGACTCAGAACGGAGAAGCGGTAGTCCTCGGTCATCTATCGGAGCAGGTGAGAAGAATTGACGGGAACCGAATTGGCTTCAAGCCGGACGACAGCGATGAAACATTGTGAGAGCCATCTTGATAACTTTTTGCTGTACCAGTGGCGAGGCCGATAGTGGCTACTGCCGTCGTGTATCAAAGTCGGTCGAAAGTACACACAGAAATAACAAGACATTCAGCAGACAGTGTTATGCTAATGGACTGAACGGTTCACGTACGAAATCCAGTCAAGCATTAAAAGATAGAGAAAGTCTGGTTAAACTGGTAGAGAAAATGTTCAACGTTTGAGAAATGTGTATCTGGTCACGAGGTTTGCCCATCCTTTTGTTTTTTCTGGCGAAAAAACCTCAAAAAAGACTTTTTCTCCTTTTTGGGTGATAGAGGAGTGTTCGTCTGGTGATCCAACGGTATCAGGTCAGCGAAATCATCTGAATTTGAGAAGGGCTGAGTCAGGTGCTGTGAAAGGACAGCGGATGGATTTAGCCCCGGCCCACCGGCCAGGTTATTTGCCTGTAGAACCAAAGATCCTGGGTGGTTGACATTACACATTGGTGTACCAGTGTTATTCGGTGTTGATCCTGACGGTGTTCGACTGGATGAAACATCAGCATGACAAACAGCATTAGACCCCGGTTGCAAACTGATTTGCTGATTTTCATCAGAATTCGTACTATCGCTTGAACGGCTGTCGAAAGAAGATGCTGACGAAGGTGGACATGATTGCGGTGTAAAGGTCTGTAAACCCTGCGGATGAGGTTCAGACGGGGAAACAGTCAGAATAGGCACAGAAGGCTGGGGCTGCTGGGGTTTTGCAGTGACATTATCAGCAGGGAGTGACGGTGGAGGTGAAGATGATGGCAAAACTCCAGTTGGCGAAGGCGATGCCTGAGGCGGCGCTAAATATGTTCCATGCTGAAAGGTTCCGTGTTGGGATGCACCCAACTGCACCTGCAATGCAGTGCTAACGTGTGCTGGTAGCTGAGGAACAGAGTGGGACTTCAAGTGCACATGAGATCCCGCGTGATTGACAGGGTGTGACTCTGTTGCCTGTTGCCCAAATCGTGCCTCCAAATTCATTAAAGCACCTAGTCCAGGAACCATTCTTTCCTTTGAATCATCCGAGAGCACTTCCGACTGCTGGGAAAAGATTTGGGCACCGGATAGATTCGGCTGGCTATGGCTGCTCGCGCGATAATGACCCGGACAGACAGGCACAGAGGTCGAACCTTGGACATTATTAGAATTGTCATACAAAGTGGGTCGATTTGTAACTTGAATGTCGGAAGGTGGTGAAAGAAAATTAACAATTTGTGCATTTGGATGGGATTGTGGAGGACTATTCGTAGAAATCCCTCTGTGACGAATCGGACAGCCTGTGATTTGCGGGTGAGGATGTGGGCTGCCGATAGTGGTCTGCAATTGAAAGTGATGAGGAGCGGTCGGTGATCCCTGCTGTCGCCAGGCAAGGAAATCCTGCCATTCTTGTTGATCCACCGCTGGATAAATGTCACCTTGTAGAGATCCACCCTCAAATGCTTGAACAATTATTACTCACCTCCTATATCTGCAAAGATCAGCCCAAACAGCTATAGGATTAGGGCAGCTACCCACTATATGTCCGATTATCGTTTCTTGAGAGGTCGGGAGATAGTGTTGCGGTGTTGTTAGTCCCCGATATCCGAAGAGAATTATCATATCTGTGATTTGTCTGTGTTCCCGATATGTCGTAGAATGATCCATTATGGATATCGAAATCTCTGGCACCTTGAAAAAAGGGCATAGTTGAACCTCCTGGCAGGGGAAAGCCAAGTCTATGTCCTGTGAGTCACATGCGTTGCTGTGGTTTAAAGCGCTTGTTTAGCATAGGATTAGTCAGCGGAAGCGGGGTGAAGAGTTGTGCGACAGAAATAGAGCTAATTCTCGTTGGATCCTGGTACTCAGGAGCCACTTCTTGTAATGACTAGGTGTATGTTGCCATTCACAGGAGGTGCTCTTGAGGAGAGGCGTAGTATAGCCAAGGTGTGTTCCACTTATAACCTGGTTAGAATCAAACGTGGCTGACTTCGTGACAGGCACTTTCACGATGTGGTCTAGTTTTTCCCACGATTCTGGGGAGGAAAAGAGGTCGCCTCGTCGCATCACCAATCGTGACCGGACTGGCTTCATACCTAGCTCTGCCAGCATGCCTGCTAGCACCATACCTGCTGTTGTTCCACCATCAGCAACATCCAATCAGTTTCGGTCATTGTGACTTTGAAACTAGAGCTCACATCATGGGCAGCTGCGGCTGATTCATGTATGAATCCTGTCTCTTTCCCTTTTTCTCGATGTTCAGCAAACGATTTTATTGATTACAACCATGATTATTATCATGCCTTGACTGTACTACGAATTGAGGTATAAATCGGCATCTCAGTCTATCCTTCGGAGGATCCTGATTGGTACATTGAAGATTTATTGGGGACTTGCATATAATAGTGAAAAATAATTGTCGATACAGACATAAAATAGTTTGTATGTTGTTCGCTTCGCTTATGATCTATCGGGACACTTCATCATACTGCTGAAAATGAAACAATATTTTGTTTGGCATTCAAGATACAGGTCATCTGCTTCTTTTCCGAGCCTTCTTTGAGTTGTGTCTTGGATTCGATGGTACAATTCAAGTCCGACATAACCACTCATTCGGATTGTCCATGAGAATATTGACCATCCAGGACGTCCACGCCTGGATCAGGCGCTTCTTCGGCATATCTGGACATCAGATATCCAGACTGTTTATTACTTGCGATGATACTTGTGTTGATTGCACTCCTGCTCAGTCTTCCGCACAGTACCACTGTGAACTTGAATTGCAAACACCCGTAACCCGAATTAATCTGTTGAGCAAACTGTAAACTGAATAGATTGTTTCAAAATTGGAAGTCTACATAGATACGACTGCAGCTTCCACTTTTGCAATACCTGACCAGTAGATTGCATGTCAAGCTCCGATTTGGTTCTTTGGACGAAGCTAGTCTATTCATCAACGCCCATGATTGGGAACAAGATATGAAACACTATTACAAATGAGATCAGGCTTCCTTGTGCACCCTCCGATGCTATGGGAGTCACCTGTCAAGAGTCAACTGAACCCAGAATCCTGGTCACAAATAATTTGCTACGTCATCTCGTGTTGACTGATGTTGGAAAGAGTATGAAATGTGCCATCGCTAAATAACTTGACCCGTGAGATAATAGCAACCCCGCCAGTTCTGGTACAAGGTTCTCATCATTTGACTGCTTCCTGGACCTTCTGTCACGATAACGGAATAAAATCATCAAAGAAGTAATCCAGGATGGGGAATATATGAGAAACGTCTATTATGACAGATGAACATTGGCACCTCTCAAAGTCGGCCAGAAATACTTTACTATCCAAACTTGATGAGCTCGAAATAAAAACAGATTCTTGTCGACTGTGTCACATTCAAAAACAGCATCGGTACTTTCCCAGCTGGACAGTGGAAGGGTCATGATGATACGATGGTAGGAAGAAGAGTAAATTTCTGACCCCATGAACGTACTGTACAATTCATCCAACTTTCTATTCCTGCAGCTCTATTTAATCATGTCATTGTCTGGGATATAATTGTAGCCTCCGTTTTCAATGGTTTTAATGACCTCCAGCGAAATTCGCTCAGTGCACAAAAATGGACGAAGCGCTGAGGAGAAAACTACTACCGAATTTGGTCAAGAGTATTTTGACGAGATCAATGAGCTTTCGGTCGTCGCAGAGGGAGAGGAGCGTACGACATGGTTCATATGGGCCCTAGTGACTTGTTCAACCATCTCAGGCCTGCTTTTTGGTGAACCCGTTCGACCTTGCCAGACGATCTTGCGCTCAATAATCATTTTTGAGGCTATGACACAGGCGTTATATCCGGAGCTTTAGTCGTTATTGGTTCTGATCTTGGTCCATTACAAGTATCTGATGGTCAAAAGGCAGGTTGACACGTTCATTTTTCACTCTTAATCATCCCCCTCTGAACCTAGATGGTAATAAACAAGGATTTCAAATCGTCGACCCTATGCTATGCTATTGAACTACCCTGAACTGATAATTTTGTCTTCAAATGCAGGAATTCATAACCTCATCTACCACACTCGGAGCTCTGCTTGGAAGTCTAGTCGCTGGTATCATGTCGGATTGGACAGGCAGAAAACCTGTTTTGGGAATTGCAGATATTCTATTTATCGGAGGTGCTATTGCTCAGGCTGTTTCTAATGGAGTTTGGAGCATGGTATATCTTCCATATACTCACACTGACATCCTTCCAATCACATATCATAGATTGGGGGTCGGTTTCTAGTCGGCATCGGTGTGGGTCTTGCGGCGGGTGTTTGTCCGTTATATATTCAAGAACTTTCACCAACAAGGCTGAGAGGAAGGATGGTCGTCCTCAAGTACATTTTCATATTTTGATTTTCTAACAATAACAATGACTCATACCTCAAAAATCCAGTGTCCTCATGATAACCTTGGGGGCGGTGATAGCCTACGCCATTGGTGCAGGTTTCTTCCGTGTCAAATCAGGATGGCGATGGATGGTCGGTCTAGGTTCGGTACCCGCTGCAATCCAATTCCTTTTGTTATTCCTGCTACCAGAATCTCGTAGGTTGACCAGCTATGCCCAGCATACTTGTATTAATCCCCTTTTTTTTAATTTCCTCATAGCCCGCATGCTACTATACAAAAAAAATGTTTCGGGTGCTCGAGAAGTCATGTGCAAGATTTATGCAAATGCTAACTCTGAAGACATCGACCTGAAGGTACCCTTTTCTTTCATTCCAGAGCTTTCACAAACACATTTTTAAATTAATGCTTGTCTCTAGATGAGAGTCCTCAATGCAGCTGTCCAACGATCCATCTATATGAAACAAACTACAACCTTTTACGACCGCTCTAAATCTATGCTCTCTGATCCCATAAACCGACGCGCCCTAGCTATCGGTTGTGGCATGCAAGCTTTCCAACAACTCTGTGGTTTTAATACTCTGATGTATTACTCTGCGACACTATTTGCTGAAATCGGTTTCAATAAACCTATAGCTGTCGGACTCATCATTTCGGGGACAAATTTCTTATTCACAATCATTGCGTTAAAATGGATTGACTCGATTGGGAGAAGAAGGTTCATGTTGATCTCTGCACCTGGAATGATCATTGGGTTATTAATTGCGAGCATCGCCTTCCATTGTGCGTGATTATCCACCTCCACTATCATTCCGGGAATGAATCAAGTGAAATATCTCGTTTCTGCAAAGTCATGACCGTAAAAACCGGGAGTTTACTCATGGAGGGTGCCTCCTACTCCAAATCCTGGTCTGCAATCATCCTACTTTCCATGATCATCTTTGTCGCATCCTATGCCACCGGTCTCGGAAATGTGCCCTGGCAACAAGGCGAACTCTTCTCTCTCGAAGTCCGAGGAATCGGCACCTCCCTCTCAACAGCTACAAACTGGTCAGCCAACCTCCTGATTAACAGCACATATCTCTCTCTTATGGCGAAGATCACACCCTCCGGTGCTTTCGGGTTCTATGCTGGACTCTGTGCCCTCGGGTACATATTTGTTGTGTTCTGTTTTCCAGAAACTGCAGGATTGAGCTTAGAAGAAGTAAGGGGAGCATTCGAGAAGGGTGGGTTTTTGAAGACAATTGAAGAAGGTGATAGGTTGAGAAAATTGAAGAGGGAGATGAGGGCAAGGGTATAGATGAAGAAAAATGAAGTTGAAACAAGGGATCTGATGGGGATTGAGTTTTGATTGAACTGCTAATATACATAATACACGTGCTATCTCCATACGTCTATGTGACGAATTTATATAACTCAGACGTCTCCTGTGACATGAATGGCAGTGATGTCTAATGAAAAGAAATAAATGAAGAGGAAAACGGCACGGAAGTATCTCCTGTCCAATCAGACAGGTCCTTCCCCCACGCCGAGTAGCAAGTTGAGAGTTTTTGTGACACAAAACTAGGTGTTAAGCTAGTCTGGTCGATCGGCGGTGCGACGAGGCAAGGTCGACTTGAAGGGAAGCGAATGTGAGAGCTCGGGGGCTCTCTGTGCGGTATTTTCCCCCACAAAACCGTGGAAAGAACTAGATCACATGTTCAAGGAGGGCCGGATGTGCGTCTTAGCCGGGTACTCGTTCGTTCCCACGTTTCAGTGCAATGACCGATCCAAGGAGTATCCTGACTGAAGATCAACTCAAAGTAGCTGGTGCTCTCAAAGTTCTTGACTGCGAGGGTAAAGAAATACTATTTTCTTCGCTCTTCGAAGAGCACAAAACCATCGTGGTTTTCATTCGTGAGTATACTCACAAATCGGCTTATGATCGTCGAAGATGATGAAATAGGTCATTTCTTCTGTGGAGTATGTTGACATTCTTTTTACATGGACTTGCTTTATCTTTGAAACCAGAGATGTCAGGTTTGATGACCTGATCAGCGCTGTTAGCTGAGACTTACCCTACTCTCGCAAGGAATATGTTCAAGCTCTAGCAAATGCCTTACAACAGAAGCTCGACGACGATATAGAAAAGAGGATTGTTATCATAGGCTGCGGGGAGTGGGAGCCAATTAAAACCTATACCCGCATGTACTCCTTATCTGTTTGTCTTTATCAAGACTGACTCAAATGCAGAGAGAACGGGATTCAAAGGTGCCATATACGCAGATCCTACGCGCAGTGTTTATCATGCTCTTGGCATGAATATAGAGAGGCTTGCTACCACTCCAGCGAATGAAAAGAAGCGCAGCTACATTCGTGAAAATGTATTCAGCATTACATTGTCAAGCATATGGGTGCCCATCATTTGTTCGGTTTTCTTTACCACCGTACTGATTGAGCTTGGCAGAATGGTCCAATCAGTAATCCAAGGTTGATTGGTAAACAAGGAAATATATCACAACTTGGCGGAGAATTCATCTTGGGACCTGGTAAACATCGACTATTGATTTCTTTATTTAATTCATGTCTATTCAGGCTGCACATGTTCTTTTGCTTCAAGAATGCAACACACAGAAGACCGTATGTTTGTGTTTTTTAATATTTACTCCTAATTCAACGAACCTAACCTAGATGTGGAAATTGGCGAATTATTCCAAGCCTTTGAAGAATCTCATAAACCTACGTTGTAATGAATATATAACATTTTATGACGTCACCAGGAACGATTCTCGTTATCTGAATAGACTTCGTATGCCTCAATCCATCGAGTGTCTGACGACTGGTTCATGATTTGATATCAATGTTGACGTGGAAACTTCTATGACCCTCTTCACTGTATTTGTTGCATTGTTGCCAAGGTTTAATATCTGTTTTCATCCAAGATGGGTCTTCATATCGAATAAATTTGTAAGTATATGTAAAACTGTCAATTTATATTTGACGTCCGTAAGGTCCTTGAACCACGGCCTGCCTTCGCGCTCCGTGCAATAAATTGGTGATTTTTTTAAAAAAAAAGTAAGGTCCTTGAACTTAAACACATTGACCGATGTGATCAAAAAATGTTTAGAGCTCAATAGATGCCACCCCTTGACACAGCTGAGGAAGGTTTGTCTCAAGTTATGAAGTTTACTACAGTTCCAGTCCCATATTGAACCAGGTATGCGAGCGGAGCTCTTACGATTACTCCAGTTTACTGATGCCTCCATTCTTTTGGTGAGACCACCATGATAGTTCTTGAAGAATACGTTTCAGCCTTCCTGCTGATGGAGGATTATTCCCTGGTTGATCGCCAGGGATGACATAAAATGGTGCTGAGGGTTTATACCCAAGGCCTATTGATTGTGTAATATGAAACAACTAGGTGCTCACGAGTTTTCATCCCTTGCTTATTATTGCTGCTCCCTCGGATCAAACTAACCAAGACTTATTTCCGTGGATAAATACACCAGGGAAGATGAGGATTGATGATAATTACGTGTTGCAGTCCTTTGTTCCATTTGAATTCCTCAATGTATACACAATCCTCATTCTCCTTCTACGTTGCGCCATCTTCAAGAAGCAGATATTCTGTTCAGAACGTGTACAATGACAGACGTCACTTGTTGCAACTAGCATTAGCATTAAATCATGCCATTATATCCAATATAAGGGTATAAGTATCGCCACAACAATTTCAAACGACAGTTAACCTGTAACGTATACAAGAAGGGTCAGTGAAAAACCAAAAAAGGATCAGTATATATGAATATAAAGCATCAGGGGCATGGAAATCTAAACTACCGAGCAATTCGAAACGAGTGTAGGTATACATGTGTGGAGGATGGCAGGTTCAGGGAATAAAGCTTTGTAGACTGGGTATTTCTGCCATAGTTGACGCCACGGTGGCAAAAGTGAATAGATCACTGCGGTCGGCTGCTCAGTGATTCATACTTTGCATGACCATGAATTATCGTTGCGAGCTTTGAGCTCCCTGTAAACGCCGATGGAGAAGCTGATAGGTTAAGATTGGAGCGAGAGTGAGAGAGAACATCTTTGGCAATGTCGTTCCCGTACTGTTCCACCAACTGTCTAAAACACGGAATTTCAATATGAGGGATGATGATAAGAATCAAGAACGCACTGTGAATAGTTTTCAATGATAATGCCCATAGTGTCCATGCTGAGCCGATAAGCCTTGGGCATCATACCCTTCCCGAATCGATACGTAACATGATTGGAGCATAGCAACGCCGCAACCATGATGATTAGATGGAAGGGCACAATGGAGAACACAACAGTATACCACCGGTCCAATATCATCTGTTCATACTTAATATACGGTCCCTTGCATCCGGGTAAGATACTCCTTGAATAACAACTCTGACTGACAGTAGCCTCAATGAAGGGGCTAAAGTAACCACAACAGTCCAGTTGATCTTGAATCCTAAGACGACCGGCAGCGCCAAGGTCTCTTGACCACTGGGCATTGATCTTACCTTCAAGGTTGAAAGTGCGTTTCTTGTATGTAATGTATCCTGGCGCGACGATGAAAGCAAAAGTGACCCAAAGAAGGAAAGTGTACCACGCAAGGAAGGCACGATTGTTGAGGAGGATACCTGCCCAGCCAATGAGGGAGGTGAAGATGCCGAGGGATGCAGCGATAGTGGAGAGTACGAGTTCAGGATGGTTGCCTACTCGGACGATGTCGGCATGCGTCCAGATATTGAACCAAGTAAGAAGACAAAAAATCAGGGCGACAAGAGCATAGACACTCAACTGTCGATTTGTGAGTTCAAAAGTAGCATAAAAGCAAAAAAATCATACAAGAATGTTTGAAAAGAAGAGAATCCACTTGAATCTTGTCCAGCGCATTCTCCTTCCCGTTGTCCGGTCTTTGTTTCCAAACCATCCGCTCTGCACTCCATCATAGTCTTCATCACTCTCACCGGGCATCCTCGCCTCGCCGCTCCTAAATGCTTCAATGCCCCCTCCAACCTTTGGGATTTTCGGCCCCAGATCACCCTTTCGGCGACGAATGGGGCCAGATAGCATTGCATCAGAGAATTTGTGTGGAATGAAATTCGCTGATAGCGACACGCCGCTGGCTTTGTTTGCAAGCTGTAGTCCAGGTGTAGGGACATGAATGTTTTGTAGGTTCAAAGGAGTGTCGGGCTGAGCTACCCCGACGTCCGCGAGCATGTGACGAGTAGAGGCTGCTTGTGAGTAGGCCGAAAGAGCGATGGATGAAGGGCGAGAAGACTGACTACTGTGAGGAGAATGTCGATTATTTGGGGGCTGCATGGTGGCAGGAAGAAAAAAGGAAACTTACGGAGAGCTGTTGTCCATCTGACAGGAGCAGGGATTTGTCGTGAGGGAAAAACCAGAGATGTGTAAGCAGTATTTCCCAGGGCAACTGATGAAAACCTACTTCTTGCCGTGATGTCGTATCCAGGTATGTCGACCACATTCGCTGCATCCTCCACAAGAAAAAACAACTACACTACTATCATATCATGTCTCCCATCATTTCGCACGCATTCTAGTTATTCCTTGGCATTCACACTCCAGAATCCACTGGAATTTGATCCGAGCCCTGGTCCAAACAGTACACATGCAAGCCTTGATAAATACGGGTAGGTGCAAGGACTTTACCCAAGTCTCTATCCCTAAATGAAGTATCAAAAGTCGATATACAACATATTACTTCAACCTCAGAGCCGATGCGTCTAACCTACGGTAGGAGGCGAAAATTGCCTACTGATTAGCTAAAATATTGGAAATACACAAAAGGAAATAATTGATTAGGAGTGATAAGAGAGCGAATAAAAGTTG
>Ga0153946_1000741_pt1 | contig 14412 bp, 21 predicted proteins | sample TSNJ030MetaG_FD_104751 | JGI IMG/M metagenome (GOLD analysis project Ga0153946, IMG submission 104751) | Attine ant fungus gardens microbial communities from New Jersey, USA - TSNJ030 MetaG | ecosystem: Host-associated > Fungi > Mycelium > Unclassified | place: USA: New Jersey, Wharton State... | reverse complement strand
GCCCCATTCTGCTCCCAACCTTTTAGCAAACTTCAAACTTTCCGGAAATTCAACTGTTGTATTCCCAAAAATTACATGGTACTTAGCATCTGGGAAATAAGTCCTGATCAAATGCCATAAAACAGTCGAATCCTTTCCGCCGCTGAATGCAACACTAACTGCACTTTTGGATAATTCAAATCCTTGTCTGATTGCTTCTACTGCCTTGCCTATCTTGTAATCCAGCGGCTTCTTCTGCTCCGCCATAACCTCTTTAAATGTGTATACCGTACTCATATTTTTTTGAAAGGAGCCAGGATATCCTGTTACGGTGGCCACCGCTCCGGTCCCCTTTCTTTTTATGTTTTATACTTCCTGATCCTCTACACAAAAGTTGTATGGATTAAAGGCACATTCAAGGCAAAATCCCTCGTGCCAGCCTTTATTCAATGCACTAACCACAAAATCTTTTCCCCGAATACATTTGTTGCTGTCGCAGTATTCAAGAAAGTGTTTTCTTGCGACTTCATTGTAGATGTCCATCTGCTCCTTATATAAGCCTTGCAAGGAACCTGGCAAATCGCTTATTAGTTCGTGGAATTTTCGATCAAGGACGGTTTTAATCTTCTGCCGCTCTGCTGTTTGATTCATTCTATGATTCCTCCTCATCCGCTCCCCCGCTTCATCAGCACAGCAAATTTCTTTTGCTGCTGCCACTTCCGCATATCCCGGCAACGCTTACAATACGTCGTTGTCTCCCGCTCGTAGAATGTTCCTCCGCACTGCTTACATGCCTGCGGCCGGATCCGCTGGAAGGATACACAGCTGTCGCAGTCGGTCTCCCCTGCAGTACAATAACCTTTCCACAGCTGGCATATATCCTTTTGCCAATAATCCGATTCCTCGAAGTGCTGCTTGTACTGGTGACGGACAATCGCCGCAAACCTTGTCATCGCGTCCTTCACCTGCTCCTTTTCGTCCGAGTTCATAAGATTTCGCTGTTTTAATTTCCGTTCGGGCCGATTGTCTCCCCATACACCGGATCCTATATATCCTCTGACCTTATCCAGATTTTCCGTCAAGTAGAGGAAGTATACTCTCCCCCGGATGGCTTTTGAGGATTTCCCGATCACATCCGCCATTTCTTCATAGCTGCTACCAGCTTTGATCAACTCCCCCAGTGTTACAAATTCTTCCTCTGTCCACTTGATATGATTCTCTGCCTTAATGGGACGCTCCTTTAATCCAAGATCACAGATTCGCCGCTGTATGGCTCCGACTGTCCGTCCAAGCATTTTAGACAGATCGTTATAGTTGTACTGGTATTTTTTCAACAGCCTTTCCAACTGTTTATCCTCTGCGTCGCTCCAGGGAGTTGTTTTGATTTTTTGGTTCCTCTCAAAGTCACGCTTTCTCTTCGCTTTCGCCCACTCCGGCTCCGCGCCTAAAGCGTATTCCTCAAATTTGGTAAAATCTAAAAAAGTTTGATTCTTCTCCGCCCATATCCAGAATTCCTCTAAATACACCACCCGGAATGAATTACTTTTGATCCTCTTTCTGTGGATGGGGAAGCCCCTGTTCTCTATCCACGATATCGGCTTATATCCGTATCCGCCGTTAACACCAAGAGCGATCAAAAGCTGATGAAATGTTACGTAATCGCCATTCTCCAAGAAGGGACCCAACCCCATACGTTGCCTGGCATTTATAATTGCGTATTCGGATCGATTAAGCCTTTTCATCAGTGTGCCGACGGAAGTAACACCCCAATTTTCTTCCAGGTACTCTTTTTCTTCTTTTGTCCAGGTTCTTTCCTGCACTATAATTCCTCCTCGTCGGGGTCACAACGACAGTGAGACATATCACAACCCCATATTATTTTTCCATACATATCAATCCATCCAGCATGAGGGCAGTAGGGGCAACCCTCGGAAGGTTCTTCAGCGATTAATTCCCGTTCGTCTGCTTTAGCCATCTTCTTCTCTCCTTTCCCTTCAGGCTTTCCTGCTCCTCTGCTTTTCCCCGAATTCCTCCTCGAGTTCAGCCAAAAACTCCTCCGCCTGCTTTAACCCCTTGATCTTACGCACATTACAACCAAGTCGCTGCAGTTCACCTATCTGCCATTTCTGCAGGCCGGAAAACCGCCCTATCTCTGTTTTTAATTCCACGAAGTATATAACTCCTCCGGGAAATATGTATATCTCGTCCGGTACGCCTGGGTTATCCGGACTTACCCATTTACGGGCGATTCCTCCCAGCTCTCTTACTTTCTTGTTTAACCATTCTTCCAAAATACTCTCATCTCGCCTATTCTTTCTTGCCATTGTTTGTTGCCTCCTTTCCCCGTTCGTCAAGGACGTTCACTAATTCATTTACCATGTGTGCTACCAATGGCTGCGCTCCATATTTTCGGATCAGCCGGTATCCTTCTTGCGACATGGCATCGAGGTTCTTTTCTGTCGCCGGGATCATCTTCCACTTTAACCACCAGTCATTATAGACGTCCCGGAAGACTGCCGCAATTTCTTGATCTGTCATAGCAATTCCTCAATCCGGACATAGATTCCCGGTACCTCCGCCCAAAACTTTTCAATCACTTCAGAGGCCACTTGTACATCGTCTGTCCAGTACCCCAGCACGGTCATGACATCCTTTAGCGTCTTAACCATGTTATCCGTGTCGGGCTTTGTGATCTTGTATTCGCCGTCCCTATGCTTTCCGCGCGGGAAACACCACTTTGTAATTAATCTCACAGGACCTGTATGTTTCTTTGCCGGCACATGCTTAGATAGGTGCGCCTCCAACTTCGCCCGTACTGCTTTCAGTTCTGCCGATTCGTAAAACACCGGCTTACCACTTACCTCTCTTACTTGTTTCTCCTGATGTGTTTTGGTAGGAGGTATGAGCGGCAGGAAAAATTCAGTCGTCATAATCTACACCTCGCCACATTTTTGTATCCGTATCATATCGGATAAAACCTTGCTTCTCAGCTTCAAGCACAATTTTTCTAAATATGGGCGTATATATATAACACGGCACTTTTTTCGCAGCCCACTTTACTATATTTGAAAATCTCCTTATCCCTCCTTCTTTTATCTCCGCCTGAGGTGACATTTTTTTCATATAGTTCAAATACTCATCTGGTATTATTAAAATCATACGCTTCACTCCTTTAAATCGCTAAATTTATTTTTTAAGACAAACTTTTTTTGTCAGGGGGCAGTGTCGGACAGGGCTACATGGGGCGGAGCCTACAGCCCCATGTTCCTGTTCACACCTGACCCGTCAGGGACAGACATTGATATATATACGTAGTATATATATTGTCCCTGTCTTTGTCCCTGGGGTCAAAACCGAGTTTTATCGATATTGTCCGTCTATCAAGACGTTAGGGACAAAACAGAATAAAATCGATATTGTCCCTAGGGACATTTACTCGTTATTATCGGTTTTGTCCCTGTCCAGACGCTTTATTTCGTCTTTTATAATGGCATAACCTCCGTGCTCTTTTACTCGTCTGCGGACTGTTTTTTCGGATACTCCGAGATATTCCGACAGTATTTCTACGGTAACCGGCTCCCCTAAATTTGCGCTTGAAATTGCCTCTTCAAAGGAATCTTTGCGCTCTTGCTCCCGTTCCTTTGGCGTCTTTTTACGCCCAAGGTTCTTCATACTCCGTTCCCTTCCGGTCATTTCGCATTCCGGTTTTACATCGTTCAAGGCCCCCGATTTATCCATGCAATGCACCGGGTAATCAAACCAGATATTGACCGGATCGAACTTTTTGAACTCCCTGAGCGTCCCCTCCAACCGCCATGCGGTCATTATCCTCACAGCCTCTTTTGCCTCGTTTATGGCCTTATCCAAGTCCCCAAGCTTTGCATAATAACGCTTCTTTTCGCAGTATTGCATCATAGTTCTGCTGTTTAGCTCATCGTCCTGAGATAAGTCCTCATCCCAATCAACGTTATTGAGATTAAGCCAGTCAATGCAGGCCCGGCAGACCGCCTTATTTTCTTCCTGCGTTCGTATGTCTTCAGACACTTCCAATTCGATCAGATCTAACAAAGCATCGGGATCCCTGGCAAATACACCGGATCCTGACGAACGGTCCATGCTCCGCTTGCTGCCCTGGCTGCCCTTGCTGTGGTGGTGACAGTAGATTACCGCTGCTCCCAGCTCTGTACACACCTTGTCGAACTGATTGCAAAAGGCCGCCATTTGATCCGCGCTATTTTCGTCGCCGGTAATGACCTTGTAAATCGGGTCAATCACAATGGCAATATAGTTCTTTTTCGCCGCTCTGCGGATCAATTTGGGCGCTAATTTGTCCATGGGTACTGATTTACCTCTAAGGTTCCAAATATCGATATTAGAGGCGTTTACGGGCCTTAAACCCATCCGTTTATATACATCCGCAAAACGATGCAAGCAACTCGCTCGGTCAAGTTCTAAGTTTACATACAGCACTTTTCCTTGCGCACAGTGCCACCTGAGCCAATCTATCCCCTCGGCAATAGAAATACACAACCCAATCTGCAAAAACGATTTCCCGGCCTTTGACGGCCCTGCTAAAAGCATTTTATGGCCCTGCCGCAGGACTCCACCGATTAGGCTGGGAGACAGCTCCGGCAGATTGTTCAGCAGACTGTCGAGAGATTCCGGATCCGGCAGATCGTCATTGACGCTCTCGATCCAGTCCACCCACTCCATCCAAGATTCCTTACCGATGTTGGTATCAATCAAGAACTGCTTTTGACCGTTGCGCGTGATGCCCGGCATCCGGGAGAGACGGGACGGATTGCGGTTCTGCCGGTCAATGGAAATTCCGTTCTTTTTGCAGACGTCGTACAAGTAATCCACCCGTTTCTGGTATTCCTTGTAGTCTATTGCGTCTACTTTTACAATGGCGTGCAGGCTTCTCTTTCCGCTGTGCACAAGACAGGCAATCGGCAGCTCCAGATCCCGAAGAATCGCGTTCTGTTTCTCGATTTCCATATCATCGGATTCCACAAGGGCATAGCGGTAATCGGTCACATTTTCGTTTTTACAGCCTTTTCCATCCAGCGGATTAAAGCGTATCCATGCACCGGCCTCTTCCTTGTAATCGCCTAAAACTTTGCCGAGGTCGCCCTTGCACTTGCTTAACTGTTCAATTAGTTGCCCGGCGGTCCGGTCATAGTTCCCCCTTGTTGGCAGGTATTTTCCGTCTTCATTTTGCCAGGATTCTGTTACGTATCCCACGTTATCAGAGGCTTCAAATAAGGTTCCGATGTATGTAATCAGGTCAGCTATGGGGTTCCATGTTTCGCTCGGGGCTTCAATTTCCTTGTCTTCCACCCAGTTCTTATTGATAATAACCAGGTTGTCTTTGTCGCCGGAAATTTCGTCCTCCCAACCAATTTCATGTCCCGGATCGTATTCCGGCACCCATCCCTGATCCCTGGCAAGCTGCACAATGGTGCCACCAGTGACAGGGACTCCGGTACCTCGAAATGTAACCCATTTCTGATAACATTCATTGGGGTGATATCGCCCCGGATCCTTTGCACTCCAGGCATCCCAGTCTGCCGTATCGTAACCTTCTTCCTTCAAGGCCATCCCGACATTTACCCAGTCCTGATAACACAATTCTGACGGGTCTATATGGTTTAAAACTTTTAAAAGGTCTGTCCTCTGATCCATGCGTTCATACTCCTTAATCCGGTCTATACTCATTCGGGTGGATGTCACGAGGTACCCGCCATCCATTCGCTGCAATTCGGTCAATTAAATTTTTTGCTTGATCAAATTTCCATTCTCCTACATGCTCAAAGCCTTTACCCTCCAAGCAGCGGATCTGCTTTGGTGTGGTGAGTCCTTCTTCCCGGCGCTTATTCAGGCGGTCTAATATTTTCGCAGCCTTGCCGGCGTTATCGATCTCATCCGGGTAGATTCCCAATTTTTCCAGAGTCTTTACCTGCCGCTCACTCGGTGGCGACATTTCCCACCCAAACGCCGGTATATAACCCGATAGGTCTTCGGCCTGGATGCTCATTTCAAACTGCAAGGGATCCACCAGCTTTTTCTTTCGATGTTTCATTTCCCGTAATTGCTTGGCCAGTGCCTCTTCCCGCTGTGATACCACATCTTCGGATGCCTTTGCCTCGGCTTCCTCAATATCTACCGGGCAACCGGCCGCCTCGATGTTCTTGGTCATAGCTTGCGCCACTTCCTCGTTCACACAAATCAGGTGTGCCGGATGGCATAATTCGTGCCGCTCGGTGTGCCATAGGAAATCTAACAGCAGCAGATCGGTCTTCCCGGGGTGCAGCCTGGTTCCGCGTCCCACCATTTGGCTGTATAGGCTGCGTATTTTCGTGGGACGTAACACGACGATGCAATCCACACTGGGACAGTCCCAGCCCTCTGTTAATAGCATAGAGTTGCATAGTACGTTATAGTCCCCACGATCAAAGGCTTCGAGAACTTCCGACCGGTCCTTGCTCTCCCCGTCTACCTCTGCCGCGCGAAACCCTTTTTCGCACAGAATATCACGGAATTTCTTGCTTGTGGCAACCAGCGGAAGAAACACGACAGTCTTACGATTAGCACAATAGCCCGCCATTTCGTCGGCAATCTGGTACAGATACGGATCGAGCGCAGATCCCAGATCTCCTACCTTAAAGTCCCCCGACTGTGTCCCTACGCCGGTTAGATCCAGTTTCAGCGGAATCGTTACCGCCTTGATAGGGCTCAAATATCCCTCTCGAATAGCTTTAGGTAAGGTGTACTCATATGCCAGGGACTCAAAGCATTGTCCCAGGTTGCGCATATCGCCCCGATCCGGCGTTGCGGTAACTCCGAGTACCTTAGCTTCGTCAAAGTGCTCCAGCACTCGCTGATAGCTGTCAGACAGGCAGTGATGAGCTTCATCCACAATGATCTTGTCGAAGTAATTGGCAGGAAATTGTTTTAACCGCTTTTCCCGCATAAGAGTCTGGACGGACCCCACTACAATGCGGAACCAACTGCTCAGGCAAGATTCTTCCGCTTTTTCGGTCGCGCACCCGAGTCCGGTTGCTTTTGCAATCTTGTCGGCTGCCTGCTCTAAAAGTTCACCCCGGTGCGCCAGAATCAGGATACGATCGCCAGCTCTTACACAATCCTCTGCCACCTTTGCGAAGACGATTGTTTTGCCGCAGCCCGTAGGCAAGACGAGGAGCGTCTTGTCTACCTTTTCCCACTCCTCGAAAATTGCCTGCTTCGCATTTGTCTGATATGGCCTAAGCTCCATTAAAATTCACCTGCCCTAAAGGTTTTCTGCTCTTTCGGGTAGAGTTTTAATACTTCGTTTGATTCTCCGCTGGTTCCCTTTTCTTTGTTTTCCCATTTGCGGATCCCGATTTTCGCCCTGCCGGTGGAACCGATCACGTTTCCCCATTTCGGGGCAACCTTTTCGCCTTTTTTCTTCATCCCTATGGATACGAAGAACTCTGAAAGCCTCCATTCAAGTGTTGAATATAAGAGCAGATTATGATTAATCGTCGTGCTCTTTTCCCCGTCTTTGATCTTGACCTTAATAATGGCTTTGTTGCAGGGCGGGATCTTCTCCCCACCCTGATATCTGGCTCGCTCGAATCCAGTCACTTCAAAATCATAATCCCCCTCAGGGAATACAGTAAACTCCGCTGAATCCTGCTCAATTTCGTCTTCCCAGTCCAATGCTCTTTCTGTTTTTTCATTCATAATCTCAACCTCCATTTTTTTGTTCAAACGGTATTTCTGTCTTGTCTAAGTCTTTGCGTATCATCTCATAAACTTTGTCCCAAAACGCAACCAGCCAACCCTCTATAAAATCATCCCCGTAATTCTCGATTGGCGTACTCTGCGGGAAGTATCCCTTTTTCGCTACAACCCACTGGATTTCCTCTTCTGATATAAGATTACTTTCCATTAGATCTTTTAACTTCCTTCGAGCTGGCGATAAATCAGACTTTTTCTCTTTCGGAGCTTCCGCGCTTTTCTTCCCGGAATCCCTGCCCTCAAAATCCATTTCCATTTGATTAATGAAGGATGTGTCAACGGCCGGCTTATCCGGCTCAGACTTGGACTCATGGATCTGTTCAGGTTCCGGCTTTGCCGTTTGTACCGGGCTGATTTCCGCAAAGATATGTTTGATTTGTTCGTAATCAAAGGGCATTTCGTCCGGCAGCTCGTGCCGGTTCTTCGCATCCCAGCACGGGTGGTGCGTTGCATACATGACCCGCCTGCCGCCCTGTGCTTTGTTCTTGCCTTTTCCAGCGCCCTGACCGTCCACGTTTGCCACGTAGATTTTGTAATTAGCAAACAACAGCATGTCGGACCATTCCTTTGCCAGAGGGGCAATCTGTTTGGATAACTTCAACTCCCAGTGATCATAGGCGCCCATTTCTTCCGGCTGCTCGATCTTCCTCATAGTCGCGTGGGCGTTTAAGACGATGTTGATGCCTGCCTCCTTGACTTCTTCAAGGAGGTTTAACAGTCTCCCAAACTCTTCCTTCAGGTACGTGTACCCTTTTCCATAACCAAAGCCCTCGATCCCGTCTACCTGCGACTTCGCACAAATATGTTCAACACACATCCGCTCCGCCCAGTCTGCCGTATCAACAACCAATGTGCGGCAGGCGGTCGGGTTATTTTTAAAATATCGCACCTGCTCCATGAGCATGGTCCAGCTACTGGGGGTCGGGGTCCTCGCCACGTCTATCTGTGTAGTGCTGCCCTCCGTATCAATAAAGACGGGGTCTGGAAATTTTGAGGCGAACGTTGTCTTGCCGATTCCCTCGGGGCCATAAATGGTACACTTTACAGCCTTTTTAATGCGTCCTTTTATAAGTTCCATCTGAATTCCTCCCTACATTATTTAGTTCTTCTATTATTGGCTTGTGTTTTTGTGTCAACCCAACGACAATTCCAAGGAGCATAGGGCCCATCTACGTCAATTCGGTCAATAGTACATTCTCCGCGAGGTGCGTCTGCATTATATCCATTTGTCATAGCCCATTTCCGGAAAGCAGAATAATCACTTTTCCATTCTTGACAAATAACAATTCCTCTCCCACCATAATCCGAATATCTGTTATGCGAAGGGTAGTAGCATCGATCAATCATTCCCCTCCATACTCGATATAATCGTTCTTTTTGACTACCGCCGTGCGTCATGCGAGGTGGGGATTCTATTAAGTGAGCAAGCCTTGAACATCCACAGGATTTTGATGCTCCACTGCGGAGACTCCCAGACAAAACGAGTGTATCTTTTCCGCAGTCGCATTTACAATGCCATAGTGCCATTCGGTTTCGGGTTCCCTCTCGTTTAATTACCGTAAGATGGCCAAATCGTTGACCTGCCAGATCCACGAATGCCGCCATGCTAAAACTCACCCGCCTTCCATGTTTTCAATGCTCTCGCTTCCTTTGGCCGATCATCAGCGTCGACTACATATCCATCGCTAATAATTACGCTGCATTCGTCGCCGGTGGACACTCGGGTAGCAATCGCCTGCAGTCCTTCCCCCTCCAGCCACTCGCCAAACTCCTTAAGCGTATCGAGGTCCATCTGCTCGAGCTTATCCATGAGAACAAAACCACAATCCGGCGTAAGCTTGCGGACAATAGCCGTGGCCACTTTTAACTGATCCGATCCCGACATATTATCCCATTTGTGCCCCTTATAAATTAGCTCGCCATCCTCAACAGAGAGGTCAGGAAGCGGCAGATCAGCCCCTTGCAGCAGGGCAATCTTTTGTTCCCGGATATTGTTAATCTCTATCGTCATGGCATCATACTGCCCGGCGTAGTCCTTGGCATCCTCTTCGGCTTTGTCTTTGTCAAAATTGATCCGCACTTTTCGATTGATTTCTTCGATCTGCTCAATGTTGCGTTCTAACTCTTCCGTAGATTCGTCGTGCAAATCAAGGGCAGACTTGCGAGCGATCTCCAGATCTGCCCGGACAATATTTTGTTTGTGCAGAAGTTCCTGCATCTGCTCCGTAAGCCGCTGGTCATCCTGTTCCAATTGGTGCAAGCGCTCTCTCTTGCGTTGGTTCTCCCCATTCTGAGCAAGGATTGATTGCTGCTGCTGGATCAGTTCCGACGCAGAGATTAATTCCTTCGGAGCGTCTGGGTAATAGGTCTGTTCTTTGGCGAACTTTTTCTTCTGATCTGCCACGCGGCCAATGACCAGCCGCTCGTTGTATAACTCCTGCTCCTTCTGCTCAAACTCATAGAGCCTGTCTCCAACTCCTATGATCTGTAGGAGCGTCTGCGCCTTTTCTTTTCCGGATGCCTGCAAGAAGCGCGGCAAATCGAGGGCAAGCTGCTCGACGAAGCTGTTAAGCAGTTGTTGGCCTCCTTTCTGGCCGTTAGGATCCGTTACCTTAAGATCACTGTTCTTGCCCTTACGCTCCGCGACCAAGCCATTACTAAGCGTGATCTTAAGAGCTGGCGGCAATACAGAGCCGTCCCTGTGCGCCTCAGAGGGCTTGTAGCGGTCGCCTCCCAGCGTCCATGCAATGGCGTCCAATACGGACGTTTTCCCCTGATTATTGCGCCCGCCGATCACGGTCAGCCCGGACGCAGAAGGTTCTACCTTTACAGCCTTGATCCGCTTTATGTTCTCGGCCTCCAGCCGATTTATTTTAATCATCTTTACATATCCCCCTGTCTTGTGGTATACTTAACATAGTTAATTGGTCTTTGGCCCTTGATGTTGCAGCATCGGGGCCTGTTTTTCTGCCGGCGCGTTCTCCCGATCCATCCGCTTCAGTTCTTGCTCGATGGTGCGGATCCACTCATCTCGCTCTAACTCACTCCGTGTTATCGGCGCCTTGCCGTCCTTTAACGGATGCAGGATGCGGTCGATTTTACCACTCTGGTTCATGCACTTCTACCTCCTGCTTAAATAGACTTACTTCCGGTACTTTGTTGACAAGTTTCCACTCTCTCGGCCACCTTTCGCTCATGCTACAGCAGGCGTTATCCGCGCCTGATCCGATATGTAGGGGACACTTAGGGCAGTTCCCGTGCTGCCTGCATGTATCGCGGATAAGCCTCAACGCTTTCAATAACTCTTCCAACTTATTTTCCTCCTCTCACTATTGCTAATGTGCATATAGTATACAGCCCAAGCCCCGACAGGGCCGCCACCGGTGTGCTCCGCTCATACAGTATCGAGATAACGAGCATCCAGGCCGTAAAATAGGTAATGATCTTAAGCACGAGGATGACCTCGCGTATTGCTTTCTTCACCATATCGCCCCCTTTTCTTCTGTGGTAAACCTTAAAACCTTGAAAATTGACATTAAGTCCTCCCTCTTAAACGTACCCGGCTCTCTTAAACGCTCGCATAAAGTTGAATATTTTATGCCCGTTCTTTCTGCAAGTCGTCTTTTGTCCAGATGCTCTGTTTCCATGTGAAATTTAAGATAGCCCCGAAACAAATCATCTTTCTTCTGCTCCTCACTGAGAGGAATTTTCGGCATTTGCCCTCACCTCCTATCCTTCCAAAAGCCAAGCCATTTGAGCATTACAGTCTGCAATTGCATCAGCCAGTACCAGCGGAAGCATATAAGCCCCAATGATGCCCACAGCCTTATCACATTGACTGCGTTTTATGGCCTTGTAGGTGTCAACACCGAACTCTCTTTTAAGCTGGCCGTAGATATCCGAATAGACCTTACCCCGCAGTGACTTGTCCTTATAAGCCTCTGCCTCTTTGCCGCCCAAGCAGGTGACGCCCTTTTTTCTTACAGCAGCAGTGATGCGACCCTCTTCTATTCCGAGAATCGGCATATCCTGTTTGAATAGTTGTAAATCCTCATTTACACCATCCACTTTAGAATTGACCTCCCGAATTGCTTCAAATTGAAGCTCCATTAGTTCAATAGCGGTCTTGGGCTTTTCATATAAACCCGTCTTTCTAATTGACGGTAAGACTTCTGAAGTTACCCAGTGCTTGAAGCGCTTTGCAGATTCCAACCTACTTCCGAAGACTAGGGCATACATGCCGGATTCGTTGATAATAACGATATCTTGCATTCCGCCAAGGGTGTCGCATTTCGCTACCCCCTTGTCATCTTCGTCTATATGTTTCGCTAAAGCGTCTCTTGTATTGGCGTATCCCAGTGCTTCCGCCACGTCCTTGCCTACCAGCCACGGCTCCCCGTCAATGGTCACCGTTCTTACTTTGCCAAATTCGGCGCTCTCAAAAATTTTCAGTTTGTTCATGTGTCCTCATCTCCTCTTTTGTTGCGCTATGCAACTCACGTGCAAAAAAATATGGTTGGAACTCTTCCGGAGTTAAGCGTAATAAGCTCGCCAATTTTTCAGCTTCATCTAAGTCCATAGGGCGATTGTTGTTAATCTTCTGGTTTGCGGTAGGTTGCGCAATTCCTAAAGCTGTAGCGACATCTTTTTGAGTTAGGCTCAATTCTGCAAGCCGACCCTTGACTTTGCTAGTATTTATCAAGGAAATCACCTCTCTTTCTCAGCCCATTGTAGCACTATGCAACTTTATTGTCAATAGCATGACGCAACTTTTTTTAACGTTTTACATTTTAGCTATTGCACTATGCAATTTTTTGTGTTATATTATTAGCGTGAGGCATTAACATGGCTAAAGGAGATCAATATGGACGTAAAAGAGATCGGAAATAGAATAAAGCAAGCCAGAGTGTTAAGGAACTGTACCTTAGATGATATCGCCAACGACATAGGTGTTGCTAAATCAACTATACAAAGATATGAAAATGGATTTATCAGCAAACCAAAGCTCCCTATTCTTCAAACCATCGCAGATTCTTTAAGAGTTAATCCTACGTGGATATGTGGGCAGGATGTGCCAATGATCAGTGATGATTCTTTAGAAGGTGTATTAAAGCGTAGGTTAGATGAGATAGGAATGACACTAGAAGAAGTTGCCGAAAAGTCTGTTGTCTCATTGTATTGGCTACAAAACATAGATACTTTTACGCCGGGTGAATTTGGCGATTACGAAATAGGTTATGATTGGATTACAAAAGTAGCAGAAGTTATCGGACTACCCGGTGGTGAGTTAAGAGCCGCTCTCGCAAGGCAAGAAATCCCTACGTACGACGGACCTCCTTCAGATGCAAAAATGGATTTTGAGCAGGTTAGCCAAATTGAAAAAAATACCGCATCTGAAAAAAACCTCATTACTTCATTTCGTAAATTATCAGAAGTGGGAAAAGAGAAAGTCATTGACTACGCCAATGATCTAACCGAGAACCCAAAATACTCTATTATGGAATCAACTCCAGACCACCTACTTCTCAATGCCGCCCACGAACGCACAGATATAGAAATAACTGATGAAATGAGAAAGCACGATGACGACATTATGGATGATGAGAACTTCTAATGGGGGAGTGAAATATGGTATACGACAAATTAATCATAGACGCAGATGCGCAGGGCGTGACTGTAAAGGAAAAACCCCTGGAAGCCCATGACGGCCGCATAAAGGGCAACAAAATTGCTATCAGGACAAATATACCAACACGAAGGGAAAAAGCCTGTGTGCTTGCTGAAGAACTCGGACATTACTTTTATACCTCCGGGGATATCATAGATCAGTCAAGCACTCAAAACCGCAAGCAAGAGCTGCTGGCACGATTACAAGCTTATAACCATATGGTGGGGCTGACCGGAATCATAAGGTCTTATGAGTATGGGTGCGGAAATCTATATGAGATGGCGGAATACTTGGAGGTAACAGAAATGTTTCTGGCAGACGCTTTAGAGGTGTACCGGTTAAAGTACGGCGAAGGTGTTACGATTGATAATTATTACATAGCCTTTGAACCGTGTTTGTCTATTGTAAAAATGATTTAATCACATAAAAAAAACCGCCCCGGTGCTACCAACACCAGAGCGGCCAACATAGCCCGTCAAAGACGGCACTACACGATCAATAATAGTGTACCATCTTCGGCGGGCAGGGTCAAGAGTGACCCTGTTATTTTTGTACCCAAAAAGGAGGATACACTATGCAAAAAGCTGAAACTCTGCCCTCTGGCAATGCCCGTGTTCGCGTTTACAGTCACACCGACGATCATGGAAAGAAAATCTATAAGCCTTTTACTGCTCCAACTAAACGAGAGGCACAGCGTCTTGCCGCTGAATTTATTGCAAATCGGAAGAAAGAAACCCAAAGGACATTAAATATTTCTTTAGGGGAAGCTATGGACCAGTACATTGAACTCTCTGAACCAGTCTTATCTCCTACGACAATACATGGATATAAGCGCATCCGGAAAACCAACTTCCAGTGTCTCATGAATGTAAAATTAGTTGACATTACTGAAAATATGCTGCAAAGAGCAATAAATGAGGAAACCCAGCGTAAGGCCCGTAGCCGTCCCACTGGTAATGGCACACTTAGCCCAAAGACCG
>Ga0153946_1000739_pt1 | contig 14419 bp, 13 predicted proteins | sample TSNJ030MetaG_FD_104751 | JGI IMG/M metagenome (GOLD analysis project Ga0153946, IMG submission 104751) | Attine ant fungus gardens microbial communities from New Jersey, USA - TSNJ030 MetaG | ecosystem: Host-associated > Fungi > Mycelium > Unclassified | place: USA: New Jersey, Wharton State... | reverse complement strand
TTCGCCGGAGGGTATAAGCTCATCGGTAGTAGTTACCGGGTCAGTAATATAGCTTACCACCTTTAGCAGAATATTTTCAGGCAAGGCGGGAATCTCCGGCCAATCCTTTATATTGGGGCCGAACAAAAGAGGCTCTTTGGCATTAGGTCTGCCGGTTCCGTCATATACCCGGTTCTCATAAATGCTCTTGTCAAAATAATATTTTGGCGTTGAACATTCCATATCCAAATCAGTGGCGGCGGTAAGCCTGCCGCCGTTTATGGCTGTGGCGGCAATTGAGCGGGCGTCCATGAGCGCCACGGAAGAAATCTGACCTTCACCGGGCTTGGAGCCTTCCCGGTTTGGGAAGTTTCTGGTAGCGTGACGTATGGAAAGCTCTCCGTTGGCGGGAGTATCCCCCGCGCCAAAGCATGGTCCGCAGAAGGCGGAGCGCACTATGACACCCGCGCTCATCAGCTTCGCCACCGAACCGTTTTTAACAAGCTCAAGGTAAGCGGGCTGACTGCCGGGATATACGCTCATCCTGAAGGTTCCGTTGCCCGCGGAATGTCCGTCAAGCATGTCCGCGACGGCGGCAATACTATCAAATGTGCCGCCGGCGCAGCCAGCCACTATTCCCTGATCTACATATATTTCACCCTTATGGTATTTAGAAGCCAGCTTCATAGAAAGCCCTGGCATTCCTAACGCGTTAAGGCATTCCTTTTCCACCTTGGCTAAAATATCCGCGCCGTTTTCCTTCAGCTCACGTATGGTATATGTATTGCTGGGATGGAAGGGCAGAGCTATCGTAGGCTCTACCTTTGACAAGTCTACATATATCATGCCGTCATAGTAGGCTAACCCGGCCGGTTCCAAATCCTTATAGGCGTTTTCCCTGCCGTGTATACGGTAATAATCCTTAATCGTACTGTCGGTTTTCCAAATGGAGCTCAAGCAAGCTGTTTCCGTAGTCATAACGTCGATGCCATTGCGGTATTCCGCCGGGAGGCAGTCTATTCCGTCTCCTACAAACTCCATAACCTTGTTTTTGACATAGCCATTTTCATAAATGGCGCCAATAATTGATAAGGCAACATCCATAGGCCCGACGCCGTTTTGGGGCTTTCCGGTCAGATATACCGCTATTACGCCGGGATACTGAAGGTCATAAGTTCTTCCTACCAGCTGCTTGGCCAGCTCGCCGCCGCCTTCTCCTACAGCCATAGTGCCCAAGGCGCCGTAACGGGTGTGGCTGTCGGAGCCTAATATCATTCTTCCGACGCCCGACATCATCTCCCGGTTATAGGAATGGATCACCGCCATATGGGGAGGCACATAAACACCGCCGTACTTCTTGGCTGCGGAAAGGGCGAACATGTGGTCGTCCTCATTAATAGTGCCGCCAACAGCGCATAAGCTGTTATGGCAGTTGGTCAAAACATAAGGCATGGGGAATTTTTCCATTCCGCTGGCTCTGGCGGTTTGGATGATGCTTACATAAGTAATATCGTGGGAGGTCAATGAATCAAATGTGATTCGTAATTCTTTATCGGTTCCGCTGTTGTGAGATTGTAGTATCCCATAGGTCATTGTACCCTTGCGAGCCGTATCCCTGTCTGCTTCACTGCCGGTTTTTTGCCTTAACATTGCCTTAGCATCATTATCGTCGGGTATTATATCGCTTCCGTTTAAGAGATATACTCCTGCGTCATAAAGACGTATCATTATTTGTATCCTCCTTAATCATTAGTTGCTTTTTAAGATAATATCAAAAAAAGAAGACTGTAGCAAATCACCACAGTCTAATCTTTTTGGAAATTTCAATTTTCGGCTTATCGTTAGCAGCTGTTCTCTTCGCCCTTGTCAATCTCCGAGCGTATGCCGCTCCGAGGATTGGGCCTTAGTGGAGGCGCGAAGATATCCGTGGGGAAATCCAGCGAGTCAAAATAGTCGCATGGATTTATGGGGCTGTATTCGCATTCTTCCGGTATATAGAATCCGCTGGATTCTATGGAGAGGTCAACTATGCGGAAGAGCTTGATTATTGAGAACAACCCGATAGTAACATCTATCCTGCTTGCGTCGTCATCATTACGGTTGCAGCCGCAGAAATTTATTTCCGCCGATAGCGCAACCGCTTTGGCTTCTACCTCAACATAAGGTCCTGATTGGATTGATTCATTGTTGAACAGATCGGTAGAAATAGTAATATCGGAGCTATCGGAGCCGAAAAGAGTGCTTTTCCTGTTGAAGAAGGAATTTGTCTTGATACGGCTCGGGCTTATAGGCGTTCCGTCACTTTCATAGAAGGTAAGATAGTATTCAAATACGTATTTCAGGTTAATATCCCAGTAGCCTTTTCTGAAAGCACAGGGCTTTTTATTAACGATTGTTACAGTTTTTACTTTTAGATCCTCTATGCTCACCGTAGCCGCTCTTTCCGGCGGGATCAGCACATCCCCTTCCAAAAATTCAACGCCGCCTATTTCAACATCCTCCGCAGCCCTGGGGGGGCCTAGTATATCAGCGGTAAGACAATCCTGCTGCCTACAGGAATCGTATATCTTTAGTGCAATGATACTGTCATTTTTGCGTTTTCCGGACTCTCCGCAGCCGCCGCTGTCTTGCAATTCATTGTTGCCTAATTCAAAAGCTGCCATTCTATACATATCCTCCTTAAAAATATTTTTGATTTAATGCGCGTATAGCGCATGGACTTTACCTCTCCTATCCTTATCATATGTACAACTTATAATATTGGTGACGGTCAAAATTACATCGCCAGCAAGCGCAGCAGCGACTTTTTTATAATTGAGTACAATATAAGGTTTATTTTTTCCGTAAATTCATTAAGGCGAAAATGTAAATAGCCTTCCCAGTTCATTTCCCTGTTTTCCTCTAAAAATTCGTTGAGTTCTTTTATAAGCGTTTCACGCTTATCGGCAAAAACCATTTCTTGTATGCGCTTTTTAAGATGAGGGGAGCTTGCAAGCGCAGGGTTTTGTTTAAGAAGATGGTTTTCCATCAGACCGGCCAATCTTTGAGGGGTTTCCTTTGGAGACTCCATCGAAATGGCGTGGCCGGTATTTGTTTTTTCAACCATTAATACGTTTAGTTCTTTCAATTCCTTTTCCAGCTCGATTCCATAGCTGCGGGTAAAAATAGTGAATTTATCCATGAGACGCACTCCTCATATTCAGGCCATATAAGATAATATATGCATCCCTCTTGACCACTTTGCTTTGTCTATATAAAATGAGTTAATATATGGAAGAAAAATATAGGAGTTGATAGCTTTGAAATACCAGGCATATATTTTTGACTATGATTACACCTTGGGGGATTGCACTCAGGCAATAGTAGAAAGCGCTAATTACGCGCTGGGCCGATTGGGTCTTGCGCCTGCCGGTACAGAAGCGATTCGCAGAACCGTTGGGCACACTCTGCAGGATTCATTTTCGATACTGACCGGAAAATCTGCCCGAAGCGACGAAAGCTTGAAATACGAAAAATATTTTATTGAGAAAGCCGACATATTAGAGGCAAGGAAGGGAGAGCTGCTTCCGGATACGCTTCCGGTGCTGCGGCGCTTAAAATCCGATGGAATAAAAACCGGTATAGTATCCACTAAGCAACGGGAAAGGCTCATTCAAATAATGGAAGCTTTTAAAATGACAGATTTGATAGATGTGATCGTAGGCGGCGACGAGGTGAAGCTCTCCAAGCCGGATCCGGAAGGCTTGCTGGTCGCTGTTGATTTATTGCGGGCGCCCAGGTCCAAGGCCTTATATATAGGTGATACGATAATAGACGCGAAGACTGCTCATGCCGCCGGAATAGATTTTGCCGCCGTAACAACAGGCACAACAAAAAGGCAGGAGTTTAAAGCTTATCCTCATTTAAAAATAATGAATAATTTAGGGGAATTACTGTGAAGTATCACAGTAATTCCCCTGGTTTATTTTTTATAAGCTGTCCCCAAAATCCTTCCGGAACTTAGCTACAAGCTTCTCCTGCCAATCAGACACGGGAGCCAGACGGCCCACAAAGAAGCGAAGTATCTTTGGCTCATCGGTAAATACCAAGCCTTCAACCAGCTCACGGTTTTCATACAGCCAGACAATACGGTCTATGGCGTACTTAACCTGAGAAAGAGTGAATACCCGGCGCGGCATAGCCAGACGCAAAAGCTCCATCTCGGCCAGCCTTTCGCTGCCGTCAGGGTTGCGTTGTTCCGACATGGTTCCTCTTTCCATGCCCCGTATACCGCCGGCAATGTATGCGGCGCTGGCCAGCGCTCCTGAGGGATATTGCTCCTGAGGAATGTGAGACAGGAATCTGGTGGCGTCAAGATGACATCCAAGCCCTCCCGGCGGCGTTACGACAGGAACACCGTGCTTCATAAGCTCATTACACATATATTCAATAAACTGAGGTCCCTGGTTAATAACCTCCTCGTCCATGGTTTCATCCAAGCCAACCGCTATGGCCTCCATTTCCCGAACGGACATGCCGCCGTAGGTCAGGAAGCCTTCATACAGAGGAACCAGCTCCCGCAGCTTAAGATAAATATCTTCGCTGCCGGTGCAAATGCCGCCGCCGCGGGCGAAGCCCAGCTTCCTGGCTGAAAAATATATCACGTCGAAAAGCTCCGAAATATTCTTTACTATTTCACGTATGCTCATATCCTTGCATTCTTCTTCTCTCTTCTTAATGAAGTAAAGATTATCCTGCAAAAGGCTTGCGTCCAGTATGTACATCAAGCCGTATTCGTCGCAAACCTTCTTTACATCTCTCATGTTTTGCAGGGAGATGGGTTGGCCGCCGATAAGATTTGTTCCGGCTTCTATCCTGACAAATGGGATTTTCTCAGGTCCATATTTTTTTATTACGCCTTGCAGCTTATCAATATCAACATTTCCTTTAAATGGTAAGTCGCTTACTGTTAACAGTCCGTCGTCGGAAAATACCTCCTCAACAATGCCGCCGTTTTGTGTAATATGAGCTTTGACAGTGGTGAAGTGATAATTCATGGGTACTACGTCCCCTTCTTTTACCAAAGCTACACTGAGGATATTTTCAGCTGCTCGTCCCTGATGGGCGGGCAGAAAATATTCTTTGCCGAAAATTTCCGTAATCTTATCCTTAAGACGGGTAAACGTAGCTGAGCCGGCATAGCTGTCGTCCGCTACATGCATAGCGGCCTGCTGGCGGTCGCTCATTGCGTTTACGCCGCTGTCCGTAAGCATGTCCAAAAAAACGTCGCAGTTGTTCAGCAAAAATGTGTTATTACCGGCCCCGGTAATACACTCCTGTCTTTTTTCCACCGGCAGAAGGTTAAGCTTCTGCACGATACGCACCTTGTGCATCTCCAAAGGAACCTTTTCGTTTGTCCAGAACTTTAAATCAGACATTTTATTACCTCCTTGTAATTGTTTGCGCCGGAACAAATCGCGCTGTGCGCGAATGGTTTTCCGTAATTTTCTAAGAAATAAAAAACGCCCTGATTGGCTTATCGCTCAAATCAGGACGGTTAATACCGTGATACCACCTAAATTCACCGGCATCTCACGATGACGGCCTTCGCAAGTGCGCTGTAAAAAACTGCACTCAACGCTGTAACGGACGTTACCCCGGCACAAGCCTAGTATCGTATACACGATAGTTCAGCCGGCAGCTGTTTAAGATGTATTCCGAATACCGCTGCCTGCCCCTCTCACCAACCGGGTACTCTCTTTAGGCGCATTGTATACGTACTTGTTCTTAGTCATTGCTTTTGTCTATCTAATGTTATGATAACAATTATATTCGAGTTTTGTTTTTTGTCAATAGACTACAATGAAGAAGGTTTCCACATCTCATCCGCACTGCCATAATACTACCGCCAAGCAAAAGCTCGCTGCTTTTGAAGCGGCTGTCAGAAAGAGAAGGAGAATGACAGAAAAAAGCCACCTAAATTATAGGTGGCTTTAATAAGCGTTGATTTAGATAACGCTTACATTTACAGCACGCAGCTTGCGTCTGTCTTTGGGGTCTGGCTCTGTATCAAAGCTTACCTTTTGGCCTTCATTAAGGGTTTTATAGCCGTTTGACTGTATAGCGGAAAAATGTACAAATACATCCTCACCGCCGTTGTCATCGGAAATAAATCCAAAGCCTTTGTCAGAGTTAAACCATTTTACTGTACCGTTGTTCATTAGGTACCTCCTTAAAAAATAATTGTTATCCCAATATATAAATAAAAAGCTCCCAACCGCTGTCAGATGTAGGCTACTGACTAACGAACTTGGAAGGCAGATAATCATACATGCGAAATACTTGTTTAGTATAAAGCGTATTTTTAATAAAGTCAAGGAAATCAACTCCGCAGATTGCAAATAATTTAAATAAATAATTTAAAGGCAATTTAGGCAATTTTGTCTAAAGGATATGGATAGTTCCACGGAATTATCCATTATTTATATAATTTATTGGAGTTTGTCTAAAAAACCAATATATTTTTTCATATTGCCTAAATATTGGTTGCTTTTTGCGCTTTGCTAAATAATTAGCAAGTTCTCAAGGATTGACCATTGAAAGGATAAACTATTGATAAGATAATAACGATGAACAAAACAAAGTTGCCTACAAAAAAAGGAGGAGCTTGTGCTCTTTTGTATTAAACCTACATAGAGAGGAGAACAGAATATGAAATTGATGGAAAAAGTAGCGGTAATTCCGGGTGGTACAGCAGGTATCGGCTTGGCGATTGCCAAGGGCTATGTTAAAGAGGGAGCCTCGGTTATTGTTGCCGGCCGTAATGAAGCTCGTGCGAAGGATGCGGAAGCGCAGCTAAAGGAGCTGGGAAACAAAGGATATTCCGCCATCTGCGACATTACCGACGAAGCACAGGTCAACGCTCTGATGGAGCAAGTAAAAGAAAAAATGGGACGGATCGATATCATGGTCAACAGCGCGGGCGTTTTTCCCGCAGCGCCGTTTTTAAAGATGACGTCAAAAGAGTGGAAGGAAAATATGGACATCAACCTGCATGGTCCATTTTACTGCGCTAGAGCAGTAGCGCCTATGATGGCTGAGCAGAAGTGGGGGAGGATTATCTTTATCACTTCAGCCCAGGGCTTGAGGGGTATTCCGCTGATGTCTCACTATACCGCCGCCAAGGGTGGTATCATCGCGTTCACCCGCTGCATTGCCTCCGAGCTTGGGCCTTATAACATTACCGTCAATACTATTGCAGCCGGTCTAACGCTTACAGGGCCGGTCACCGGAGGCCTTCATTCCGATGAAGAGCTTAACTTCCTTGCCACCTTGATGCCTAATAAGCGCTTGGGCGTGGCTGAGGATTACGTGGGATACGCTGTTCTCCTGGCGTCGGACGAGGGTTCCCATATAACGGCCAATACCTTGGCTATTGATGGCGGTATGACCCAGGCCCAGGCCGTGACGGAAGGCCTGTACGAATAATAAATCGGAACGAAAATTGAAAGGAGACAAACTAATGGCTAATACTTACGATGTTGTAATTGCCGGCGCAGGTCATAACGGGCTGACCGTAGGTTGTTATCTGGCTAAGGCAGGACTCAGCGTCTGCATGATCGAGCAAAGCGATAAGGTGGGCGGAGCAGTCATTTCCAGGGAGTTGATTCCGGGCTTTATCAGTGACCCATGCTCCACCCAGCATCATATTGCTCAATTTAGTCCCACCCTCGTCAATGACGAGCTGGGTTTAAAGTCTAAATACGGTTTGAAGTATATCTATCCCGAAGTTCAGGAGAGTATTATTTTCAGCGACAACACCACCTTCAATATCTATCTTGGCGTTGACGAGACTTGCCAGGAGATCGCCAAAAAGTTTTCGCAGAAAGACGCGGACGCTTACCGGCGCTTTTACAACTGGGCAAGCTTCGGCGTGGAGACTATAGTGGCAGGCTTCTTTAATCCGGCTCCAGCCTATGGTTTATACGCGTCCATGATGGACAGCAGTGAAGAAAGCCGCGAGCTTTTGCGAGCCGGTCGTATGAGCTGTTTGGATATGCTCAATGAGTGGTTCGACAGCGATAAGCTAAAGATAGGCATGCTTCGCTGGATGTCCGAGATAATGGTTAACCCTAAAACCGCGGGTACGGGCGTAACTGCTTTTACTTTTATCGGTCTGGCCCACAGGCTTCCCGGATGCGGTATGCCTGTCGGTGGTTCCGGGCGGCTAAGCGAGTGTATGGAGTCTTTCTTGAAGGACAACGGCGCTACTATCATGGTGAATAGCAAGGTCAAGGAGTTTATCGTCCAGGGTGACGGGTGCAAGGGTGTCAGACTGGAAAGCGGCGAAGAGATCATGGCGAAAAAGATGTGTGTGGCCGACCTTCACATTAAACAGGTCTTCCCTAACATGGTTTCCGGTGCAGACCTGCCGGTCGGCTTTAGCAATAAGGTGCAGCGGCTGCGTCACGCTTCCTACATGGCCTTCCAGCAGAGCGTGGCTCTCAAGGAGGCTCCTAAATACACCTGTGATGATCCCGCTCCAAATCAGGCGTTCTTTGTTGAATTTGCTCCCGACAATATGCTGGACTTCTGCCGTCTTTTCGATAATCTGGAATATGGAATTCCCGGTATTGCCCCTCTTGTTTCTGTTCCAACCCTTTTTGACAGCACCCGGGCGCCGGAGGGCAAGCATATCATGTATCTCTATGAATATGCCCCCTACAATTTAAAAGACGGAGGTCCCGGACGTTGGGACGAGATCAAGGAGCAATTTGCCGACGAGATTTATGACTACGTAAGTAAATATTGCACCAATATGTCCCGCGAAAACATCATTGGCAGATGGATCATGTCCCCCACGGATTTGGAAAGGATCAACCCTGCTATGATAAACGGCGATATTGGACATATCGGCAGCTATGCGGAGCAAATGATGGGCGACCGTCCGTTGCCTTACTACAACTATAAGACTCCTGTAGATAATTTAATGATGTGCGGCCCAAGCACACATCCCGGCTGCGGTGTCACTTGCGGCGGCAGAGCCGCGGCAACGGCCATACTGGAAGAAATGGGAAAAGACATCTCAGATATCGTTTGAGAACATAGCGGTTGTAAGAGGGAGGGGCGGCTGCATGGCAGCCCCTCTTAGGAATTGTCGGAAAATAAGTTGGACAAATTTTCGAAAATGTCCAAGTTATTTTCCGACAGTTCCTTACTTTCTAAGGAGGTAGCGGGCATGAAAATGTATTCTAAAGACAATCAATGTATGGTGGATGTAAGGAAGCTGGAGAAAAAGGGCGACGACCTTGTGATGAACTGCAAGCTAATGGGCGCTTACTCCATGCCGATCTATCTTAGGCCGGACGAACTGCGGGCGGCCCTTAAGCTGTTGTCCTGGGATGTCTTAAGCTATATGCCTCAGATGCTGGTCCGCGGCACAGAGGCGGAAGAAGCGGTGAATGATATTATTAATAACCTTGGAGACACGGTGATTGATTACATTGGAAGAGCCTTTGGCACCGAGGTTGAGGAACAGGCGCGCAAGATTGGTAAAATTATGTCGGATACGACAGTTGACGCTCTTAAACTGGTTATTGAGCAAATCGCGTCGGAAGATTAACGTACTTAACGTATTTAACGGAGGCTTGGTAAATCAAGATGCGGAGAGCGATATATTTTGAATGCGTTAATTGAAAAAGTAAACGATTATATCAGCATATTCTCCGACCACCAGTTTAGGGAAACAAAGGTTGGAGAGGTGTTGGACGATGTGGCGGCAACGCGCGGAAAGATGCTTCGTCCACGGGTTTTGCTTCTGGCTGGAGCCTATGGGCCCAGGTTTGAGACCGCTAAGGAACGCCTGCTCAAGCTGGCCGCGATGGTTGAGCTTACGCACATGGCCTCACTGATCCACGACGACATCGTGGATGACGCGCCGTTTCGGAGGAGCAAGCCCACGCTTCAAATGAAATACGGCAAGGATCAGGCTGTATATGCGGGTGACTTTCTGATGAGCCATGTCAGCTATTTCGCTTTGAAAGAGAAAATGATTCGGTCAGGTCTTGTTCTGGCTAAAACGGTAGAGGAGATGTGCGCGGGTGAGATCGGGCAAGCTGAATGCCGTTACCGTGAAAATATTACAGAGCAGGAATATATGCGGAACATCCACGGAAAAACAGCGGCGCTGTTTATGGCGGCCTGCCGGATTGGCGCAACGGAAAGCGGATGCACGAAGGCGGTCATCCATAAGCTGGAGCAGTTTGGCGAGTATCTGGGAATCATGTTTCAACTAAGGGACGACCTGCTGGATTTTACCTCAGATGTACAGTCCATAGGCAAGGAGGCCCATAAGGATTTTCGGGATGGTATTTATACTATGCCGGTTATCTGTGCTCTGCGCCATCCCAGGGGGCCAAAAGAATTGCTTCCGGTCATGCGCTCCAATGCGGCAGAGGCGCTCACAGATGAGCAGATACTGAAAATGAGACGTCTTGTTGCCGAGCTTGACGGTGTTAAGGCGACCAGACAGGAAATCAGGATATATCAAAAGCGGGCGGAGGATATTATTCTAAAATCACTTCCGCGCGGTGAGAACTCCTCGCTCCTGCTGGAAATGCTTCATGATTTGAGATTTTAGAATAATGAATGGAGGACATGCGCATGGGCGAAGAAAAATATGATGTAATCATTGTTGGCGGCGGCTTGGCCGGCCTGACGGCTGCTTACGTGCTGGCAAGCGCCGGCCTTGAGGTTATTATCATTGAACGCGGCGGTTATTGCGGAGCCAAGAACATGACTGGCGGCCGCTTGTACGGTCACAGTATGGAGAAGGTCATTCCGGGTTTCGCGAAGGACGCTCCCATTGAGCGCGTAATCACCAAGGAACGGCTTGCCTTGCTGACGGCTGACGGAGCCTTAACCATCGACTATGCTTCTGATAAACTGAACGCGGCTCCCTCTTACTCCGTCATCCGGGCCCGTTTTGACCAATGGCTGGCCGAAAAGGCGGAAGCGGCCGGCGCTATGGTCGTTACAGGTATCTATGTTGACGATTTGGTGGTGAATGAGGGAAAGGTTTGCGGAATAGTCGCTGATGGGGAGGAAATGTACTCAGACCTGGTTCTTCTGGCTGATGGCGTCAACTCTCTGCTTGGTCAGAAGCTTGGATTAAAGCCCGAGTTGACTTCTAGTCAGGTGGCGGTGGGCGTGAAAGAGGTGATCGCCCTGGACGAGAAGGTCATCAACGAACGCTTCGGCGTGGACGGCGATAAAGGCATCGCCATGATGACACTTGGTCATATTACCGGAGGCAGCGTTGGAGGAGGATTTCTGTACACAAACAAGGATTCCGTTTCCATCGGCGTTGTGGCTACGGTAAGTGATATCGGTTATTCCGAGGTTTCGGTCCCTGATATGGTGGACCGTTTCAAAGAGCACCCTGCAATAAAGCCTTTGCTTGCTGGTGGTACCCCTGTTGAGTATTCCGCTCATCTTGTACCCGAGGGCGGTTATGACATGATTCCTGATTTGTACGGCGACGGCGTCCTGTTGGCCGGTGACGCGGCCGGTTTTGTCATCAATCTGGGTTACACGGTGCGAGGTATGGATTTTGCTGTTGAATCCGGCCGTTTAGCAGCGGAGACCATCTTGAAGGCCAAGGGAACAGGTGATTTTTCGGCCGAGACTCTCTCCTCCTACAAGGGGGCGTTGGAGAATAGCTTCATTTTTAAGGAGATGATGAAATACAGGAATCTACCGGCGATTATGGAATCCAGCCACAGCCTGTACGAGGATTATCCACCCATACTGGACGATTTTATGTCTAGCTTATACGTGGTTGACGGCAGCAATCCTACCGGTATCATCAACAAGCTCACGAAAGCTGTCAAGCCGGTTGGTCTTGTTAATCTAGCCAATTATGGCGTGAAAATGATGGGGGCGATGTAAATGGCAAAAATGTCTATTGATGATAAGCTAGGTCTGAATAAGTTTAACATTGACGAATCCAAGAGCCATATTGAGATTGATGAGGATTTTACTGACGAAGCGGAAATCAACAAGCTGCTGCTGGGCTGCCCCGCCCATCTCTACGAGCTCACACCCGAGGGCAAGCTTACCTTCAACTATGAAGGCTGCTTGGAGTGCGGCACTTGCCGTGTTTTGAGCAGCGGGAAGGTGGTTAAGAGCTGGAGCTATCCTGAGAGCGGCTTTGGCATAGAGTACCGCAGGAGCTGATATCGGCATGCGGGAAACACACGATGTGGGGGCGCTATGAAAACTATTCGGTTATGGACTAAAAACGCGCGAGCCGTCGCATTGTATCAAAGCGTATTCCCGGCAATCGCAGCGGTCTTTCTGTCAGCCGCTCAAAAACGGTTTTCTTTCCTGTTTTCCTACCTTGCGATCATTGGAGTTTTGCTTGCTCACTTAAGCTTAAATCTATTTGACGATTGGTTTGACTACCGCCGTCAGAATTTTCCTAGAGCGGGAAAATGTGAATATTTAAAATCGGGGCAGGCGACAACCGGCCAACTGTTGATGGTTGCGTTAATGTTAGGGGGAATTGCCGGTATCTGCGGAGCTGTCATACTATTCTACAGAGGGCTGTCTGTTTTTTGGATCGCTCTTGCCGCTGCAATTCTCGGTATCTTTTATTCGGCGCCGCCACTTCGGTTAAGCTACCACGGTATGGGTGAGCTGACTGTCGGAATCGTATTTGGGCCCTTGCTTGCCGCCGGCGTGAGCATTGCTTGCAGCGGCGAAATACGTCCCGGTGTGGTTTTGCAGGGAATAATGACGGGTCTGCTTACCTGCAATATCCTATACACACATTCCATTATGGATGAAGGCAGCGACCGGGCCGCGGGAAAAATTACCCTTTCGGCAATTCTAAAATCCAAGAATTCCAAGCTGACCTGTTCCGTCATGTTTGGTTTTGTGCCTTATCTTCTGACAATCTTTGGAATTCTTACGGGCAGGTTGCCAATATTTTATTTTTTAGTGTTTCTTTGTCTGCCCTGGAGCATCGAACTATCATGTTCCTTAGCGGCCTGGCTAAATGATCCGTCATCTCCCGTAAAGAATTCAAAATGGTACGGCCCCATGAGCATACGGGCAAATACTATATCTGCCGAGCTGGACCGGTTTTTATTCCGCTGGCTCCTAGCGAGGAATATAGTCGGCTTGTTTTCTTTGTTGTGCATTGCGGCTTCTATATGCAATGTCAACCGCTAGGGGGATTGCGGGTCGAGCCCGCAATGACGGTTGGGGGGATTGCGGGTCGAGCCCGCAATGACGGTTGGGTGGATTGCGGGTCGAGCCCGCAATGACGGTTGGGGGGATTGGAGAATCCATGAATATTCTTTATCTGCCTATATGGTTCTTTCGAGCTAAGCTGCTTGGCAAAAGAGCGCCGCTCCAAACGGTACTGTCGATTACGGATTATTGCAGTCTTAAGTGCCGGCACTGCGCTCCCGCCACTCATTCCTGTACAAGGATGAAGCCATTTCAGCAAATACAGGACGAGCTGCGGTACGCGTATGATTTAGGCTCCCGTTTTCTGGATCTGGAGGGCGGTGAGCCGGTTCTCTGGCGGGACGGCAATCTGGCGCTTAACGATATAATAAGGCTCGCGAAAAACATTGGCTTCGCGACGGTAACGGTCACAACGAATGCCCAACAGCCGTTCTCCGGCGTCGAAGCGGATTCTATATGGGTGAGTCTGGATGGGATAGGACGTTATCACGACGCCATTCGCGGTGAAGGCGCGTTTGCCAGGCTCAAAGCGAACACGGCGGACTGCGGGCATCCTTCCCTTAGCGCGAACATGGTGATCAATCCGGTCAACAGGGAATCTGTGGGGGAAACGGCTGCCTGGGTTAGAGACAACCCGGCTTTCCGTTCAATCTCCTTTAATTTCCATACGCCCTGGCCGGATGCCGAGGATATGACGCTGCCGCCAAATGAGCGGGTCAAGGTCATTGACGAGATCCTTGAGCTTAAAAAGCGGGGACATCCCATCATGAACAGTTATTCCGGCCTTAAGCTGATGCGGCGGTCCGGCTTTAAAAAATATTGTTGGGTAACAAATTTTATTCTTACCGACGGCTCGCGTCATGCCTCCTGCCCCGGCGCTGAAATCGGCCTCTGTAGCCGATGCGGGTTTTGTATGGCCTCTGAAATGAGCGCAGTCATGTCCCTTCGTCCCGACACGGTCCTTTCCGGGCTTAGTCTTCGGATGGGTATCCGCGTGAATTAACAATGAGGAGGTTTATTATCATGTCTATGGAAGCAAACACAGCAACCCCGAAACCGGCTGCTCAACCGTCAGCGTATTCATCAAATTATCGGTATGTTATCGCGCTGGTAGCCTTTTTTACGCAAATAGCCTTGGCAATGTGCCTTGGTTGTCTGTCTCCGCTGGGCCCCTCTATCCGCGAAGGGTTGAATATGAATTTTG
>Ga0153946_1000728_pt1 | contig 14488 bp, 18 predicted proteins | sample TSNJ030MetaG_FD_104751 | JGI IMG/M metagenome (GOLD analysis project Ga0153946, IMG submission 104751) | Attine ant fungus gardens microbial communities from New Jersey, USA - TSNJ030 MetaG | ecosystem: Host-associated > Fungi > Mycelium > Unclassified | place: USA: New Jersey, Wharton State... | reverse complement strand
TTACTGTCATTTGATAGCTGGAGGATAAAATAAGGTCTCTTCAAGCCGATCTTGCACTAAGCAAATCCGAGCTTGATAAACAACAATCCGAACGTGTTAGGATAGCGTAAGTTTTCCCTGTATGCCATCCTTTATCAATCTAACATGCGTGCCTACAGGAAACTTGAAGCTGAAGCAGAGGAGAAACTACAAAGTGTTTACGCTCAACTTCTCCAAGCTGGTGTAGATAGGAACGAAAATGAGAGAGAGAACAAACTCAGAGAGACGCTTGCGAGTTTACAGGAGCTTTTTCCTGGTATGTATGTCCATGTTATTTCCTGTTCCATGGGTTCTGATGATGTTTTGAGAACAGGAGTACGAGGTCGGATGGTTGATCTGTGTAAACCCACTGCCAAGAAATATGAGATTGCCATCTCTGTCGTGCTTGGTCGGAATATTGACGCTATTGTGGTGGACGAAGAAAGAACCGCTATAGATTGCATCGAGGTTCATTTCCCTCCTTCTCCAGTTCCACTAATTTTTATCTTATTATTACGTAGTACATGCGTAACCAACGTGCAGGCCAAGCAACATTCATTCCTCTCGACACGATCCAAGTGAAGTCTATTAACGATAAATTCCGGGCATTCGCAAAAGGAACAAGATTAGCTGTAGATGTGGTGCAATACGAACCTGCGATACAGAGGGCTATACACCATGCGTGTGGAAATGCTCTGGTTTGTGATTCAATGGAGGTGGCGAGATATGTCTGTTATGAGAAGGGTCAGGAAGTGAAAGGTATGTGTGTTTATTGTGACTGGTGATGATTTGGAAGTACTCAGTGTGATGTAGCGGTGACGCTGGAAGGAACGATTATTCATAAGAGCGGGCTGATCACTGGTGGGAGGAGTACGCATAGTTCGAATAAAAAGTGGGATGAGAAGGATGTGCAAGGTGAGATGACAAGCTTTTGTTCATTGTACCAAATTGAAGCGTTGACTTCTTTTCATCATAGGTCTCATCCGGATTCGTGATGGTTTGATGAGTCAATTGAAGGAACTGGGAAAACAAAGACCACGTATGAAGACGGATGAAAATCTCTTGGCGGAAATTTCTCGTTCAGAGTCTACGCTGACTGTTTCCCGTGACGATCTGGTATGAGCTGTGGTCTTCGTCAATTCTGATCAGATGGTTGATTTGATTTGATAGACGGCTTGCAAGTTGCGCTTTAATGGCATCAAAGAAGAGTTGCGACAACTTGAGCATGACCGCAAGTTGAACGCGCCAGAGCTCAAAAAGGTCTGTCTTGCATATACCATTCAAGAAAAAAAAACTGATACTTCGGTGGTGGTGGATAGGCACAAACACAATCCTCGGCTATCCAAAAACGTATTGGTGACATTGCCGCTGTGGTACATGAAGCAGAGGACGATGTGTTTGATACGTTCTGCCAGAGAATAGGAGTGCAGAATATCCGAGAGTATGAAGAACGTCAGATGAAAGTTGCCCAGGAGGAGAGTCAAGCCCGGTTGCGATTTGATACGCAGATTGCTCGTTTGACACATCAGTATGTTTTCTCTCTCTTATCAGAAAAACAGTTTGATTATTTTGTTATTGTCGACGTCGACTAGGTTGGCATTTGAATCTGAAACCCTCACAAATACCCATGAACGTCTTCGGCGCCTCGAGAATACTATCCAAAATGAGAAAACTAATCTTGAAAGTCTCAATACTGAGAAAGAGGTCATGCAACAAAAGCTAGCAGAAACGGAAAGAACGATTGATGAGTTAAGAGAAGGGATGAATGAGTTGCAGGAGACATTAGATCAGAAGACGAAAGTTGTTGAGCAGATGAAGAAGGTTAGCGCGAAAGCCGCTAAAGTGCTTGATGCGGCGTTGAAGGAAATTAGTTCTTGCGTAAGTTGTTTTGGTATTGATCAAGTGCTTGATGTTGATGATTGTAGAATGATGAAATTGAGAAGCTGGCCTTGGAGAGGTCTTCGATATATAGGAAATGTCGGTTGGAAGAGATAAAGTTGCCTTTGAAAGCTGGAAATTTGAGAAATATTCCTATGGAGGAGGTAAGTCATTTTATGCTACCAAGGGGCAGGCAATTAATGTGGTGGCGTCCCCACTAGAACCTCAGAGAGGAAGTAGCGATGGATGTTGACGAAGATGAGAATGGCACCCAGGGGCCAAAAGCCGTCGCAGATTATGGCATTGAAGTCAACTTTGACTTGCTGGGCGATGAAGAGAGAACGGGAGATCCTGCCGAGATTGTTGCCCAGTTTGACAAGGAAATTGCAAGCTCCAATAATGATATCGAGAGGATGGCGCCGAATATGAAGGCGATAGAGAAGTACGTGGAGTCTTGCTTTGGTAGACAAAGTTTGTGATGTTGATTTTCGTCTACAGGCTTGATGATGTTGAAGCTAAGTTGGCTGAGACGGAGAAGGAAGCAGACAAAGCGAGAAAACAGTCGAGGAATGCGAGAGATCACTATAATGAAATTAAAAACCAGCGGTGTGTTTTTTTTAGCTTGGCTGAGCTCGTTCGTGACATTTAATTTGGGTGTAGCTGCGAATTGTTCAACAAGGCATACAATCACATTTCTGATCGCATTGATCAGGTTTACAAGGATCTCACTAAAGGCAAGGCGGCTCCTATGGGAGGCGTTGCTTATCTCAGTTTAGAGGATAGTGAGGCAAGTATCGGACGATCAGAGTTGCTTGCGGATGAACTGAGCTATCATATATCAGGAACCATACCTAGGTGGTATCAAGTATCACGCTATGCCTCCTATGAAGCGATTCCGAGACATGGAGCAATTATCTGGTGGCGAAAAGACCGTTGCAGCACTTGCCCTGCTTTTCGCCATACACAGCTACCAACCTGCCCCATTCTTTGTTCTTGATGAAGTTGATGCTGCTCTCGATAACACGAATGTTGCCAAGGTGGCGAACTATATCCGGACACATGCATCGGAGAGTTTCCAGTTTATTGTGATTAGTCTGAAGGGTTCGTTGTATGAGAAGGGGCATTCGTTGGTGGGGATTTATCGGGATCAAGATGTGAATAGTTCGAGAACGTTGACGCTAGATGTGAGTTGTCTCTTTTCGGTTTGAATGTTCCTTGTCGGATGCTGATGAGCTGGGGGTTTTTTCTCTAGTTGACGCAGTATGATGATTAACTTATTTTAATACTTCGAAGGACTGTTTATGTATTGATACACAGCATAGACTAATATACATTACCATCGTCTAATCTTTGCAACTACAAGAGAGTGATCTTTGTCTTTGGAAATCAAGACGTTTGATTCTCATCAGAGTGATACCTGTGTGAAAGCGAGGTCTCCTTAGTCTCAAAGCATACATTTGGTGCAAGTTGTAGCTGTCATATTATAACTATCTCAATATTGGGTATAGCGTCAGCAGCAAAATTCAGTATGAACCCATATTCATTTCCTTCCAAAACAAAGAACAAAAAGAGGTCATCAAGGAATAAGAATAAGAAATGTACACCTATATGTATAGATCCAGGAATTATTAGCATTAGGAATAAATAACCAGATTAAATACCGTCAAGTATCATATGTAAGGGGGAAAAAATAATGGACGTTCAATATCAAAACGGTTCAATAAGAACTGAACCCATGCTCGATGAAGATACTAAAGATCGCGGAGGTGGTTAGAAAAGGCTCCAACTATCCCCCCCTAAACATGAGCACCCCTACCCAAAGTCAGGCGATCTGTAGAATTCAAGGTTTGTACTTCCAATGGGCGGTCCTCCCCTTCCGAAAGTGGTGGTTGACCGGTAGCTTCATTCAAGAATGCAGATATGCCATGACTCGCAGGAGGAACAGGGAAATCGGAAAGCCCAGACATGGTTGAGGTGGAATAGGAACTGCGGACCTCGTCACTAGATGGAGATAAGAGACCTGATATTACGCGAGGGCTTGGAGATGTGGGGCTGCTGTAGGTGGAAGGAACTTCCGAGTCGTAGTCGACGGGTGCGCTATCGAGGGCTGTGGTTGATACGCTCTGGGGACCATCGATTTCACCACGCCCGGTGTGATAACCCAATTGACCAGCGCAGGAACTTCGATGATCCGTATCCACTTCAGCAGGTGTCGCTACTTCGACTTGCTTTACATGGAGTACCTCTGCAAAACAACAGTGAATCTCTCTTCTCATAAACGAACCGCTGGATGAGAGACGCTAACCTGTTTCATTTTCGCTCTCCGTGGTCTCAAGTTCCTTCCCAGTTCCAATCGAAGATATTGAATGCACATCTTCAGGCACGTTCTCTTGAGGCTCAAAGGGAAGCGAGAATCCTGTCGGTCCATGCTCATTGATGAGGCGGTTCCGTGTAGGTCGTTCGAACAGAAACTCCAGGCTTGTATCTTTGGGTTGTCTCGTAGTCGGAGATCGCGACGATCCAGTGATAAAGCTACCGCTAGATTGAGAGTACTGACGCTCTTTGGTGGAGATTTGTTCATAATCTTGGCTCAACTTCCCTGCCAAGGAAGCAAGGCTGCTCGTTGGGCGTCGACGAGATTCCAGGTCAAAGGGGATGTTAGAAAGTTGAGTTGGTGATCCATCCAAACTAAATTCTCCCAAGGACGCCATCCTGTGAGGCTCCTGCTTAGCGGTGTTTCCAGGCTTGTAGGTCAAGTCCTGGAATCTACCAAGGTCATTCGGACCGCGAGGCCGAGGCAGGTGTCTGGTTAATGTATTCTCTGAGTTGTTTAATACTGACGAAGCGAGGTCAGCCTTCGCGGTCCGAATAAATTCTGGCAATCTTGGGGTGTACTGGTGTTCTAGTGGAGAAGAAGCTAACGTATCAAGGGTTTCGGGGGTCCAAGGTACCTTACGTTGAGGTCGACATGGTGGTCGAGTAACGTCATACTGAACAGGCATCCTCGATGGTGAACAAACCCTTGCGATAAACTGCCCTGAAACCACTTCAGGTCGTGCGGAATCGGATACAGAACCACCTAAGAGGACACTATCGCTTGCAGCCAGATCATTGTCCCCTATGCTCTCTCCTCTTTGTCTTTGACCTTGGTATTCATTGGCATACGCTAGCGCTTCTCCCACACCCACCGTATCTACAATCCCGGTCATAGTCATTGACATTGGCATGTCACCCTCCAAGTTGGCGTCGGGCGAAAGGAGCGATGAATAGTTACCGGAAACCATTTCATGCACGATACCAAGAGCTAGAGCATGTGAAGGCACATCACTGTCATGTCGGGTATTTTGGGTCGATCTGTCATCATACGAATCTCCGATAGATGAGATGGCGCGTGCATAAGGATGTGAAAGAATGACATGTGGTGGAAGTCGATGTCTGGCAGCAGGACTTGCGGGTATCTCTTGAGGATGGATATTCTGAACAGGATGAGGACCTGCATACTCAGCACGTTTCTCACGAACTGGAGATGAGAGAGTGAAGGAATATAGTCCACCTTGGGCGTACGGATGCGAAGCGAGTTTAGGGTTTTCACGATCCAGTAATTCGTCAGTGAATGGGGCAGATATGGCTATTCCAACGAGAGGATCAGTGTCATCTGAAGCACTTGACGGGGTTGGAGATTGGGAAAGTGATAAGGGTATGGGTGCGGGCGCAGGTTGTTGGATGGGTTGTGCCCCACTTTTAGGCGACCTATGTGCCTGGGGACTGTGGTGGAGATGGAAGTCCTTTTCTACTGCCTGCGTACTGGTCGCGTGAGTAACTGACTTGACTGCTTTAATTGCTGGTGGGTTGCTCCATGAACGATCTCGAGAATGAGGTGATTTAGATGATTGTGTCCATGAACGAATGAGGGAGCTCATTTGCGAGTATCTGTTTAAGGTATCCTGAGAGTGAGAGCCTGTTCCTTTGGATGAGGAACATCCTCTCCCGTGTTTTGGTGTCGGGTGAAGGGCTGGAATGATGTCTTGATTGCCGTGAACGGCGCGTGCAGCCAAGAATTCTAGGTGACTTAGCACCTCACTGGAATTCTTCCGCCCGCTGGCCGTCAAGGACCGAGAGCGAGAGCGAGAGACACTCCGGGCCCGTTTATAGCCCCAAGAACCTTCAGCTTGACTCCGCCACTGTTTACGCTCAGCTTCCAGTCGCTCACCCTCAGCAAGAACTCTAAATGGGTTGACTTCATGAGATCGAGTGCGTGGTCGAGATCAAGGTACTCACTTGGCTAAAGAAGGCACCGGACTTGGTAGATCCAAATCATCCAAAGCCCAGCTCTTTGGACGAGGCAGTCGGGCAGAACCGCTCGTGTTCGGTCTTTTACTTCCCGATTGGAGTTGGGCCTGTGATGTTGTAGCTGAAGGTAACAAGGGTTCACCTCGGAACTTTTGCCGCCGATGCTCTTCCCGAGTCTTTTCTTGCAAATTTACGAGTGACATAGAATGAGCCAATACCCTCGAAGGAACGCTAGGTATCTGAATACCACCCTCAGTGGGAAGCACAGGGCTTCCGGGTAGGCTGACGATCCTCACACTGTCAGGCTTTTCGTTCTTCATCTTGAGTCGTGGTCGTGGAAAAAATAGTGCGTCACACCACGTCTCCGCTGACAACCAACGATTTATGCCTTTGGGTACATTGCGAGATTGATCTGATGGACCTTTCGTAGATTTGAGGTTGGGGGATGACACAGATGCCCTGATTTGTTTTTGCGGAAAATTATTGGGAGCGACGTGTTCAGAAGCAGAAAATTGTAAGCGAGGGGTAATAAGATTAAGAACAGGTGGCCGACGTGTTTGGCGAGCCCTTTGAGCTGATTCTCGGCCCTCTTTACTGGGAAATGCGATAGCATAGGGATGTTGGGAAGTTGTAGCAAGTTCAGAGCTGGGGGAAGATACAGGACCGACAGATATAGGAGCTCGGGTTTTCACAGGAGATTGTAGAAGAGTTGAATAATAGGAATGATAATATTCCTCGTCCGTGGTTGTGCGCGAGTCAACAACTTGGAGTGGACTCATGATGCCGCGCTTGACGCACACAGAATGCATGTCTCCTGAAGTCGTACGACAGTGGCTGGCAGATGACAGCTGAGTGCTGACCCTGCCAGCGCTATCACCAGTGTCAGGCCGGGAGGACCGTTTGCGCGAGGGTGACTTCAGAATGCGATCAGCAGAGGAAAAAGGCCTTCCGAAGGTAAGAAGGCTTGCAAGACTATTCCGACGAGAAAGTGTTCTTTCTTTGGGCAGAGGAATATGAGGGGTTGGGGATCTGCCAACACTTAACATGTCTGGACTATAGGACGGCGCTGAGAGACATTGCGAGTTGGCGTATTGTTTGCGTTTGGTACTCTGCTCTGGCCTGCCATGATCTAACGCGGTGTAGGTGGATGATATAGATTGGACACGACCTCGCGCTCGCTTTTCCGAGGATAATTTCTCTTCCTGTACGTCATCATCGTGCACATAAGGGTTATTTCCAGCTGTCTGTACGCCGCCCAAACCAGGAATTGGATCTCCCCAGCTATCCCGATCTCTATTTCTAGGGGGCTGCGGTTCTGGCGGGGACTCGTATGTTCCTGTATAAGGGATGTACCACCCTTCATCGCACTGCTTTCCTCTGGGATTGTGAGGCTCTGATGGCGATTTGAGCCCGAGACTGAGTCCCAGACTGAGCCCCATCCGCAAGAAACAACTCGGGCTCGGACGGGAGGCAGAAGGATTCATAAAATGAATGTCGTCTGTCGTTCAAAGCCTGCGGGCTGAAGAGCAGGAAAACCAGGATAGTAGGATAAATGAAATGGTAATAAAGCTGTCTGAAACTGCAATGCGCCGCAACAATTTTAGAAAGTTTATAAGATAACGTAAACTGGGAGTCAACTGGCAGGTATCAAAACTGGAATGAAAGAATGAACAGAAAGTGAGCCGTCCGTCAGGGTTGGACAACTTCAGGCACTAGTAAGCCAGTATTCTAATTCACACGATAACCTGAATCGGTTTCAGAGGGAATTATCCGCCACAACGCTCGCAAATGGTATTATGCAAAGCGAGCACCCAGGAGAGTCTGTTTCAAGTGACAGAAGAGGTTTGTTGTCGCAAGTCAATCTCCGCGTCAGTATTTCTTATCCAAAACCGGATACAATGATACGCGAGTGCTGAAGTCTTCGTGTACATTTGGAAAGAGATACAATACTGAATATGAGCTTGACACTGGACACACACATATTCGAGCAATGCACGAAATTGAGGCCTTTTGCACTATAGACTAGCGAGTTAGTATAGGTTAGTATAGAATGACACTATTTTTGTTTGGCCTCATTTGATTGATGAATGCTGATCTTAATGATGTTTTTCATATCTGGTTCGCGATTCCCAGATTGGCAACAATACCTGATTCCAAGGATGATCAGAGCTCTTCCTCGCTTTGCTCTAGTCATGACCCCATCCATGTGCACATGAAACCCAGAAAGTTCCCTGAAAAAGATACAGATAAAGCGAATTTGGCGGATGTTGTAATCCACACCCAAGTCATAACAATGTCATGATCGATGTTGATTTCTCACAACCCTGCTGTTCCAGCCCAGTCAAAATCAACCACAAAAGCATGTCCGTCCTTACAAATGATGTTTACATATCTACGAGTTTTTGCAGCTGTTCTGCTCATTGTTCCATATGTGTTTCGAAATTTCTCGCAGGCAAGTGACAAATAGTTCAATTGAATAATGTTGAATAAACTCAAATAGACTATTCTAAGATACAAGCTTTAGTCATTTCATCTGGAGTATTATACTCTCTCTTGTCTTCTGCCTCTGCAAAATGTAAACCAGCGGTAAAGTTGCCTGTCTGGATGAAAGAATTCAATTGATGGTACCCAGAAGGAACCACAGGACTAGATGCAACGACCGCTATCATGCCAGACACTTTTGGACAAAGATGTCATCAGTGGTTCATATGGTATATAAAATTTACTGGTATTTCGAAAGAAGATCAACAATTACGGCAAAATCAGTAACGAATCCACTGCGCCAATTTGAGACAAATGATCTGATTTTGAATCTCGCTGTTGGAATCCAGTAATCAAATACTCAACTATTTGGCATTCTGAAGGCTTTACTGACGACATTCTGTCTAACCAAAAGATCAAACTGCCGCTTCCATGTCCGAAACTCAATTAATGACCAAACACTTTGACAGGCTTATAAGGCTCCTCAAGCTGTTTAATCTCTTCAGCGGTCAATTGGACATCAATCGCTCCTGTGAGAAATGTTGTAAGAAACATCAACATCAGACTGAATTAGATTTTCTACATACCAACCAGGTCATACAAGTTGTCCAATGATGTGGTGCCAATTATGGGTGCTGTTACACCTGAAATGTTATGTTTGATCAAGATACCCATGACACCTGAGAACATATAGAATACTCACCGGGCTTGCTCATAATCCAAGCGAGTGACAACTGAGCCATGCTGACTCCTTTCGCCTTTGCAATTTCTTCAACACGCTTGATAATTTCCTGGTTAGGAGCCTCGGTATTATACCGCTTCACCGCAAAGTCAGTTCCTGTACGTTTCGTAACCTCAGTCAAAGGCCTGCAAAGGAGTCCACGAGCAACGGGGGACCAGGGGATAGAGCCAACTTTGAACCACTATGGGACGATGATAAGGGCTGGCGTGAACGGGGCACATGCGGAAACATACATCGAGGGTTGGGAACATCTCGCGTTCTTCTTCACGGTAGATGAGGTTGTAGTGATTTTGCATTGATATGAAAGGTGTGAGTTTGTTGTTGATGGCGTAGTCTGCGTTCATGAGAAATGAGATTTAGGTGCAACAGATTGCCGGTACGTACTCTGCATTGCAGAAACTGCAATATAACACTGAGCACAATCAATATAAACAACTTCAGCAGAAATGCGTACATTGCCAGGCATAGCATGAAGACATGCCAATGTATCGAACCCACCCAGCTTGCACAACATCGTGGAGGGCATGCATCTGACAATATCTGAGTAAATACGAGAGATGTTATGTATGTATCCACCTACCGTCTCTTCAATAGGAGTGTCGGGATCGAATCGATGACCTACATACATGCATGTGAATCTGGTACCAACACAACAGTATCAAACTTACATTGAAAGACGTCGATGTAATCCAACTGCAATCTTTCAAGACTTTTCTGGACAGAATCAAAGATGTGCTTCCTACTCAAGCCATGTTGATTGACGTATCCCTGTCGATCTGGGTCTGATACGGTGCCCCAACTATGAGTAAGATCACGATCAACGACCCCGAAAGCTTTGGTCATAACGACGATTTCATCTCTGGGAAGCTTTAGCTCTTTGATTACTTTGCCAAGGATGACCTCCGAAAGACCATTGGAGTATATCTATCAAATATGTAAGAAGAACGGGGATATTCAAAAGCTGAACTTACGTTGGCAGTATCAAATGTGTTGATACCAGCATCATATCTGTAGATGACAATGATGATCAGGTATTGAAAAGCATTGACGGATAGCGACGCACGCAGCTTTGATATGCTTGACAGCCTCTGCTTCGTCCAAGACCCAACCCGCCCAATCTGAGGTGCCGTACGACATACAACCGAGAATGATTTTCGAAACCTTCAAGCCCGAGTTGCCCAAACGGACTGGATGGAGCCATCTTTGATTTAGAGATGATAACAGTCTCTGAGAGGGCCTCACCGTAGGACATTTTCTTAGTAGAGTCTGTCATCATGAAAGTCTGGAGCAGGTCTGGTGGTATAGTGAGTCAGCGAATCCCATTTATAACCGACAGGATTTGTTCCGGCAATGAATGCGAAGAATTAGTCATCGTTTCGGCTTTGAGAATTCAATTTTGTCATCATTACTGTTTCGGCCACTTTTGAAGATGTCGATGCACATGGTTGTGTATCATATTCTAATGACACATATAGATAGACATAAGACTCCCACTAGGCGCACAGGTCTGTGCCGCTTAGTCATCCATCAATCATGGGATAAGTGCAAATTCAAATTCCAGTTTAATTCACCAACGAAATACCAATATGTCTGAATAATGTGAAGGGCATGCCCTCCAAGTCATCTTATGGCCAATTGCATAAAATTTCCTACACATAGGGGCTTGTCTAGTATATTGGGAGGCTGGCGGCTTCGATTGTATGTATAGTAAACAGTTAAGAAGCTATTTTCCTCATATTGAGTTGTAAATGCATAGCCTCTTGGTTTAGCCCATTTATTGACACATATAGGGTCTCTTGCGACTCAAAATAACCCTCAGGAGGGAGGCAGTCAGCTGGGAAGGCTGTGGCCATAGTTGTGTTATTTGAGTCAAATTTATTTCTGAATCCAATGTGTTTTGCATTGAATTTAGCCTAATAACCAGACTTATCCCATGATTGATGGATGACTAAGCGGCACAGACCTGTGCGCCTAGTGGGAGCCTAGACATAATCTTTGATTACATCAAGGGATTAATAGCATCAATGATTACATCGTGGGACTGATACTACAATTACGGAGGGTCCATTTTGCAGCCCATTCGCGCTTGCCAAGTCCACCTAAGACATGTCACAGGAACAGTCGAAAGAGACAACGGAGAATGAAGTTATCGTGTCTCCATCTTCGGATAAGGGTATGAGATTCTGGCTGGCCATGTCCTGTATCATGTTGTCAACCTTTTTAGCAGCCCTTGACTCAGCGAGTATAATTACCTGGTGAAATTTTCCCATCTTCCTCAACAACATATAGACATCCGTCGGGACGGCTCTCCCCACAATTGTAGCTGACTTTGGTGGCTCTGAGTTTGCTTGGATAGGATCCGGATACACACTCGCGTCAGTTGCCACAATCCCCATGTCGGCACACTTGGCCAATATTTTTGGTCGACGATCTATCTTGTTGGCTTGTATCCTTCTTTTTGCTCTTGGAAGTGCTTTATGTGGGGGTGCCCAGTCAATGAACATGCTCATTGGTGGCCGCGGTAGGTTTTGCGCCCTTGAAATGGTAGTTGACAGTCATCTCATCCGGGATTTATCAGCTGTTCAAGGCAGCGGGGTAGGTGGAATCCTCGCACTAACAGAAATAATACTTTCTGATCTCGTTCCACTCAATGAAAGAGGGATGTATCAAGGTTTGATTGGTATGGTATGGTCCGTTGCATGTACTTTGGGCCCGCCTGTTGTGAGCATTCTACGTTCAATCCTTGTCAATCTCTCTTGATGATTCTTCACAGGGAGGGGCATTTTCCTCGAGGAAAGACTGGACATGGCGAGGGTTGTTTTGTAAGATGCTTGTAAGCTATTCTCTGCCCTGTCTAAACTTAAGTTGCAGATTTGAATCTCCCTCTCACTGGTATTGCATTTGTTGCCTGTCTTTTCTGCTTGAGTCTCAGGGTTCCTGAAAGTAATCTATCCCAGAAGCTGGCAAGGATTGACTGGATGTTTGTGGCAAAATTCATGCCTCATGGCCCAAAGCTTACAAGGCATTTAGCGGGAATATAATCATAGTTGCCTCGGCAACTTCTGTGCTCTTGGGGTTGACATGGGGAGGCGTTCGATCTCCCTGGTCCTCGGTCAGTGTACTCCTTCCCCTGATTCTAGGCCTCGTGGGCGTAGCAGCTTTCGTTGTCTATGAAACGTTCATGCCAGTTGAACCCACTATGCCAATCAGACTTCTCAAAAATCGAACAAGCATCAGTGGGCAAGTAAAGAACATTTATCCATTATTCAATCAATAATCTCAAAGCAGATATATTGCTACGGCCATCCACGGGATTTTAGTAGCCGCAGCCTTTTGTGAGTGGCCTCAATCCTGATCACATTTTCTGTTTTTGACTTGCCTTTCCTAGTCTATATCCCAGTCTATTTCCAAGCCTGTAAAGGCCACTCGCCCATCCGCAGCGGCGTTGACCTTCTTCCATATAGCTTTTCTGTTGCACCAGCCGCGATATTCATTGGAGCAACAACATCCAAATTCAATTGCTACCGCATACAGAATGTCATCTCATGGGGTTTCGTCCTCATCGGATTGGGGTTACAGACCACCCTTGGTGTGAACAGTGCAGTGAGAAATTGGGTTGGCTTCGAGTTTATCACAGGAATTGGATTTGGGATGCTGGTTGGTCCATACTTGGAGTAAATCTGAAGATCTTATCTAAGGCTGACTTCCAGTACGTGGTGACAACCTTCCCGATCCTGTCCCCCCTTCCGGTGAGCGATAACGGAAGTGCACTGGGGCTATTCATCTTTATTCGATCGTTCTTCTCGGTAAAGTGTCCATTCCTGTAGTCTATCTCATGAGATATTGATTTCTTGTAAACAGGCGCTAGGAATAACCATAGGCTCAACAGTTCTTGAGAATCAACTTAAGGCGAAGCTTCCGGAGGCGTTCGTGCAGTCGCTACCCAGGGGACTGGAACTATCCTACAGTGCTATTACTAGCATTGCAGCACTTGCAGAACCTCTGAGGGATCAAGTGCGAGATGCATTTTCGGGCTCCTTGAAGGTGTTGTGGCAGACCCTGCTGGGAATATCTGCCTTGGGGTTGTTGAGTACGTTGATGATGAAAGAGGTACCTATGCAAACAGTAGCGGATGAACGGTATGGGTTGAATGAACAGCTCAAGGAAAAGTCTACAGAAGAGTCTAATATCGCGTAGTATGATGCGAATGTGTTGAGATATCAGGCAATACATGACTCATGTATTTGCAATAGTGTAGATTACATTTCATTTCCCAATAATTTATTACTTCAATATGATATATCTATGACTACTGTAATAGTGTAGACAAGAGTCTAGTTAACTATACGTTCATTTTATTCAAAAAGGGCTTAAAGTCATGTGGGCGCAGAGAGTGCCTGACTGTGATCCCACACGGTTGATACCGGCTTCCATCAAACATCACAGCCAATTACTTAAGAAGATATTCCCCCACCGCCCTGTTTACAGCAATGCCGAATAGCGGCTCCTTCTTCATCACCATCATCTTTACTCATCCCCCTCGCTTACTCAACACGACGAACAGCAACGGTGATGTATTTCTTTCTTCATAGAGACGTCAACAGCACATTTGCAGAGTCAGTGTTTTGGATTACCAGGTCCAGGGAGTAACTGACAGAGCACCATTTAGTCAGCAAACACCTTTCGAAAAAAGGACAATTGATGTCAATGAGACAGTCAGCACAATTGTAGCCTTAGTTTATCTGGTGGTGTGGCTGGTAGGGATGATAGTCGTGTGCGCATTTTGTTGCCGTAGCCGTCCACGAGATCGTAAGCTGAATTTGAGCTTACCTTGGAGAAGGGAAAGGGGAAAAGGTAAACAGCCGGAGGGATCCGATATGGGGTTGACGGTATGGTCGGCTTTTTTTGTGAATATTATTCGAGCCCCACATCTGCCACAGGTAGTGTCGAGGATTGGCCACATGGAGCCATCTGATGCTGTACTACAGGAAGAAGGTCTTCACAAGCAATATCCTTTTTCATATTCTTGGACTGCAAAAAACGCGGTCGAGCTTGAAGGCAGAGATGAGCTAGGGATAG
>Ga0153946_1000718_pt1 | contig 14592 bp, 9 predicted proteins | sample TSNJ030MetaG_FD_104751 | JGI IMG/M metagenome (GOLD analysis project Ga0153946, IMG submission 104751) | Attine ant fungus gardens microbial communities from New Jersey, USA - TSNJ030 MetaG | ecosystem: Host-associated > Fungi > Mycelium > Unclassified | place: USA: New Jersey, Wharton State... | reverse complement strand
GCTTCATACTGAGCAAGTCCACTTATATCTGCAAAGGATCGGACATCCGCTATTTGCAATAGTTCTTCCTGGCTTATGTGTAACGTCCGGCCATCCCTTAGGCGGACAACATATTGAATGTCTACGGAATCTATTAAGTCAACAGGAGGCACCAATTTGTCCGGATGTAATTTGACGCTTACTTCGCCGGTTTCTTTTTCTATTACCGGGGTCCGACTATTTACCACTTCCTCTGCCATTTTCCTTTGCCCCTCGCCTTTCATTTGGTTTACTTTTTCATCGAATATTTGCCTTTCACTCCGCATAATAGATAAAATCCCTTTTGCAAGATCAGTTGGTTCCCGGTCATAGCGGATCCGGTCATACTCCCAGCTGCCACGCGTGTGATTGATTGCATTAAGTAGTTTTATTCCTCTCGCAGGCGGCTGCCAATTGTTGAGATTATGCGTATAGTCGTCAAGCAGGAAGTCATTATTTCGTATGCCGCCCTGTATCCCCTCTTTTTTATTGCTTCCACAGGGAACAAATACTCTGTGTTCATTGTCGATTTCAGGCAGGTATCGGTCTAACCATTCATTTTTTTCCTGCATCGCATATATACTGTCGGCCAGGACCGCCGATAAAATATGAACTTCTATGTCCGGATGATTTGTAATGATTTCCCTGACTGCCGCCAGGACGTTTTCATGAGGAGCCTGATTTAGGAAATATCCTTTTTCATAGAGGGTTTCCAATTTGTCAACAGGGGTAAATACCGTAAGTGTTCCGTCCATATCAACATAAAGTCTTTGCTTCTCTTCTGTAGCTGCTTCATTTTGTTGCATTACTATGTCTCCTTCCTTTTTTTGCATAATGCTTATTTGCTCCGCTTAACAGGTTCGCATTTGATATTACAATATCTCTTTCCATTACTCACACGCTCCCGGAAGGTAAACTCACCCCGATAATTTTTACCGCCGCTCTTTGCTGTACATTCCAGCACAATAAACTTTCTGGCAATAAATTTTATAGCTTCTGCTTCTGTGATGCTGCGTCCCAGGCGGGCAACAAATGTCATATCGTCCGTTTTCATTCCCCAATCACATTTTACAGAACAATAGTAACGGCTCCCTGTCACTTTACCTTTGGTGTTTTTTTCCTGAAAAAGATATACAGGTTTTCCGCACCATGGGCAATCACCACAGCTCTCTTTTTCTGCCGCAAAAGATACTTCTGCTTCCATTGATTTTACCTGCCCGGTTTTCGCCCTGATATAAGCTTCAAACTCCTGCATGACATTCTCTTCCTTCTCTTTTCCACTGACAATTGCAGAAATTTTAGTTTCCCAGTCAGCCGTGATTTTGGGGCTATATAAATCAGGCGGCAGAATACGGATAATCGAAAGACCTTTCCTGGTTGGCTTTATGTAAGGTGTTTTTCCCTTCTTTTCTGTCTCCACCACTCTTGTATCAAAGAGTTTTTTTATAATTTCCGCTCTTGTCGCCTGCGTTCCAATACCTTTTCCTTTCAGTATTGCTCCATTTTCAATCTGCTGTCCCGCACTCTCCATAGCGGTAAGCAGAGTTGCTTCGGTATGCAGCTTTGGCGGACTTGTCTTTCCTGCCACGAGCTTACAGTCTCCCACTGTCACAATCTGTCCCTTTTGTATATCCGGGAAAAGCTGTTCAGCGTTCTCGTCTGCATCACCGTTCTCATTGATTTCTTCTTTACCACCCAACGCCTGCTGCATTGATTTCCATCCCATGGAGATTATCTTCCTGCCTATGGCTGTAAATTTTATTCCACCAGGAAAAGTCACGATAACACTTGTCTGCTCATACATAAAAGCCTTGGAAAAAGAAACAAGCATGCGAATAAGCACTAAATCAAGAATATTTTGCATAGATTCAGCGGATACGCCCTTTTTCTTTTCTTCGTCTGTCGGTTTAAGACCTGCAATATCAAATTCATTTATCTTTTCGGTGGGAATAAGTGCATGATGATCTGTAACCTTGCTGTCGTCCACAATTTTTTTATCAATGTTCAACCCTTTCGCCATAAGCTCCTGCGCTGCTTCCTTATATTTCTTAATCGTACCTGTCATTTTTACGCGTTCTGCCATGTAGGGTACTAAATCATGTGTAATATAACGGCTGTCTGTTCTTGGATAACTCAATACCTTTTGCGTTTCGTACAAGGCCTGGGCACTGGCAAGCGTTACCGCTGCAGTATAACCATACTTACGGTTTGCATCCCTCTGCAGCTCGGTAATATCATAAAGCTGTGGACGATCAGTGGCTTTTTTTGCTGTTGTGAGATCTGTTATTGTCCCTTTACCACCCTGCTTTATTTCTGTGCATTTTAATTCAACAGCCGCTTTATTTAGCACACGCCCTTCATTTGTTTTCATTCCGGAAGGAAAGATACCGTCAGTATCTTTGTTCCAAAAGACGTGAAATCCCCGGCCCTCTGTGATAACTGCGTCCATTGTATAAAAGTTGGTCACTTTGAAGTTTGTGACTTCAAGATATCTCTTTACCACAAACCCTAATGTCGGAGATTGTACTCTACCTACATTTATTCCTGCATGGTATTTAATGCTTAATGCGCGAGACAGACTCATGCCTAAAATCCAGTCTTCCTTTTTTTTACATAACTCACCACGGATAACTGGCAGAAACTCGTCTGCATCCCGTAAGTGATCCATGGCTGCCTTTATTGCTTCATTGGTCATGGAGGTCGCGCAGAATCTTTTTACCGGCTTTCTGTTACCTGCTTTTTCACGAATGAACCACTGTAAAATATGCCCTTCCGGTCCCATATCACCGCAATCAATGATGTAGTCCACATCGTCCCTGTGCATAAGTCCTTTGACAATTTCAAACTGATCTTTCGTTGATTCTAAGACAACCAGTTTAAAATCGTCTGGTAAAAGCGGAAGTTCTGCGTATGCCTTTTTCCTGGATTCTTCATCGCGGTACATATCTTCCTGCCTCACAAAGCCATATTCTTCCGGTTCCGCAAGCCCTACAAGATGCCCTACTGCCCAAGTGACAATATATCCGTTGCCTTCATAGTAGCCTCCCTGCTTCTTTGTTGCTCCGACAACTCTTGCAATATCTTTTGCCACGCTTGGCTTTTCTGCTGTGCAAAGTTTATAGCCCATCACATTTTTCTCCTTTCTGTTTATCATCACGGTGATAATATTATTTGCATTATAGCACATTGTCATATTGTTGTCGAGTGAGCGAGTATATATAAATAAGCACAGGGTATGAATGACTCTTTTATAGGTAATGAGAAATATGATCAGGAAGTATTTAGCCAAGTGCTAAATTTTCTAAGACAAAAAACTGGAAAGATATAGATGACTTTTTGTAAAGAATATCGCCTTAAATGGCTCAACTATAGGAAAGAGGTATTTGTTTGAGTGAATATAATTGGCAGACATTTAAAGAAAATTCTTCTTGGAATACAGCAAAAAGCAGTTTCATAGGTTTTCCTTTCAGAAAGAAAGCCACTTGCCTCTCAGCAGGTAGCCTTCTTCTCAAACCGTTAACTTTTCACGCCACACGGTAGGCATATTCTATCAGACCGTTTATTTATCACGCCATACGGTAGGCGTATTCTATCAAACCGTTTATTTGTTACGCCACACGGTAAGCGTATTCTTCAGGGACATCTCCCTACTAATATTAGTATAAAGTTTTATTGAAATTATGTCAATAATATTTCATTACGAGAATAGTAATCTCGCAATAATTTTGTATCTAAATCAAAAGTAAGAAGCACCCCTTTATAATCAGACTGCAATTCTCACTTCCCCTTCCCATAAATCGTGATATTCCAATTTAGAGAAACAATCTGTCATTTTTTCCAATTCAATAAAAAATAAGCAGACTGAACTAAAATCATTATACTCCTCAAAAGGCTGCTCCTTACAATACGTTATATCATCAGCATTAACAATATGAAGTATGCTTTTCAACCTGGCAATCTTCTCGCTAACGAATTCTTGCTTATCTTTAGACATACTACTATTAATAACAGCAATAACCTTAAAATTATATTTATCCATAGTCATTCTCCTATTTTCCTTACTCACTTTATTATAACTTAGTGTAATAACATTATCAAGCCGTAACAACCTCTGGTTTTTATTAGGTATTTATTAAAAATTCTTATCCTCGTCAATCACTTTGTGCTTGTTGTAAAGAATCACACCTCCACAAGCCGCTTAAGAGTAATAATTATTGGCACTAGCAAACTCTCACCGTTAACGCTTATGACGTTATGTGGTGAGAGTTTATCAACATAAGAACTATCTTTCATTTCTATTATTTTTCGTATTTGTATGCATTTCCTCTTTTTCCGAACTGCTACCTTTATTCATTTGGGTTATTTGTGATTTCCAATCGACCATACCCATTCTTTTTTCTTGTTTCCTATCATTTTGCCGCCCACGTTCAAGACTTTCCTTCACGATTTTATAAAGGTATTCTGTTTGTCTAAAATCGCCATCTTCGAAAACTGCAGTAGCTGCAACTAAGGCAGTTCTCGTATAAGCAGAATGCTTCTCAAATAATTCTCTATCCATTGACATTCCCTTACTATCCGTGAATTGACAAAAAAACGTTATCGTGGTTCTTGTATTCCCCTCTCTGAAAGAATGGACTTTCCATAAATCAGCCATATCGTGCGTTAGATTTTTTGCTTGTTCCTCCAATGACATTTTATCCCAGTTTCTACCATTCATTACTTCAAGAACATCTGTAGCTAATTCGCTTATTTCATCTGGTTCTGCGTACTCAATAGACGTATACCCTATTACAGCTTCCATTTTTCCCATTCCTATGAACCGCGGTATTCCAGCCCACTCATATATATCCTTGAATATATATGCATGAAAATCACAATAGTGCTTGAAGTCATAATTTCCGGGAAGCGGAGAAAGGGATAATTCATGTATGGCATTACACGAAAAATCCACTTCTGCTCTTTCTAATTCCGCTTCATCTTTAATTCCAAGTTTATTTTTCAATACTTCGCAATCATCATAATAGTACGGATCTGCCATTATCTATCATCCTCTTTTACTGTGTATTTTCTATTAAGGACTCGCCGTATATCTTCGCCTGTCATTTCTCCTTTTTTTTCTTTTTCAACCAATTCCAAAAAATCATCAGACGGTTTTATGCCATCTACTTGCACAACACCAATCGCATAATCCCACGCCTTTTCGTTTGTCATAGCCATATAATATTTCTCCTTTTTACTTATTATGTGTTACTGTATCGGCAAAGTCAAAACAAAAGACGATTTGTACTTTCCTTTACTTTCTTAATTATAGCTTAGTGTACATATATTGTCAAGTAAATCACATATAATGATTCAAAAATCCTTATCTTCGTCAATCGCTTTGCGCCTGCGGTAAAGGATCACACCTCCATAAGCTGACGCAAATATACAAAGAATCACCAACGTAAAAACACTGCCCTTAAGAAGAGCTGCCGTATCACTCCAAATACCTTTATCTTCATTCATGCCATCTGTTTCATCTCCTAACAGCTCATCAGACAATGAATCCTCAAGGTTATTGTCTTCTTCCAGGGATGTATATCCTGTCATAAAGTTATAGAATGCCCCATTTTCTTTAAAATAATAATATTGCCATTCCATAAGTGTTTTATAATCCTCCGCTTGTTTGTCAGCACCCTGGTTTTGCAGGAGATTATAAGCATTACCAACAACATTGGCATTCCATTTATCTATCGTTTCAAAATAGGTGTTATAATCGTTGTAGGTGCTTGCCATCACGGGTGTAACATAGGTTTCGTACCACATAAACTGTTCCAATGGTGTCATAGAAAGATAATCCTCCTCAGACTTCCCTTCACAGCTTACCGCATAGTAATGGGCATAAACGTCTTTTGTGTTGTCATAATATTGCATAATAGCAGCATATTTACTGTCAGTTTCCAGCACTAAAATACTATCCATAAAATCACGAAAAATTTCTTCTGCAAGTACATGATCTGATATAACCGAATATTCTTCTGTTTTCTTTTCCGCCACATTCTTCTGCACTGTTTCAGAGCTTCTGTTATCTTCCACCACCCAGTCAAAAGCATAGGAACCTTCGTTCGCATCAACACTTGTTATAGCCGTGCCATCCGTATTCAATATACGAAACTGTTCTCTGCCTGCATAATACAATGCGATATTGTAAGTTCCTTTTTCTACTGTGCCGCCTACTGCAAGCCCAAAGTGATAATCAGTACTTGTCATGTTGTAATTGTATTCCTTATTTGTATTTAAATTCATTAATGTAATCGTAATTTCTTCTGTGAAACTGCCTTTTGTTTTGTCTGTAAGGGTAAATGTTAACAGGCATTCTCCCTCGCCCACCTGTTCTTCCTGCACCGCCTCTGTCTCTGCAGCAAAACAGACCATATTTATTTGTATAAAAAATATCATCGTAAGCATTGGCACAATAAACCTTTTTGTAAGTTTTTTCATCAATCTTCAACACTCCCGGCACAGATTCCTCACCCAGTAATAGAATGATACCGGTACCGTCCTTCCTTTTAATGTAATTCGCCAGACTGGTGTTAATGAGCTGTTTTTGTCAGATAGCTGGCGGTTATACCCCACCGCCGGGGGGAGGCACTGACACTGTGATATATTAATGCCTGAATAATGGAAGAAGATCATTCCATAGAACAAATACGTTTTCCGGTTTCTTTTCAGCCTTAATACCAGCTGTGGTGTTGCAACCAGCGTAATCACCGTGATAACGGTTAATAATTCATAAGACCATAGCCCAAAATAACACTGCTGTTCAATGCGTATTTTTTTGTGCGTACAGTATCACCGCTGTTACCCTCTATGGTGTAAACGTATGTACCATCCGTACCAATGACAAGACCCGTATGCTGCGCTTTCCCATCACCATTCCAGTCAAAAAAGATTACATCACCTGCTACAAGGTTTGTGTAGCCGCCATTCGCCCAACGTCCTGCTCCTTTGAAGTAAGGAAGACCGCCATATTCACAGGATGCGAATCTCACTTCACTGTGTCCTGTCTGATTCATGCACCAACTGACAAATGTAGCGCACCATTCAACCCGGGAAGAAAAGCCATACCAACTCCAAAATGGCTGCCCGCCAACCTGACCGGCTTGTGCCAATGCAATGTCAATGACCGCCTGATTTCCAACCCTTGAGCCGTTAACCCATTGGACACCACTCAAATCCTCCATTGTCAGCCCACCGCCATATTCTTTTGCTACCTGGCTGACATATTCAAGACAGATTTCGTATGCATCCATCAGGCTGGAAAGCTCCCTGTCTTCATCTTCGGTTCTGGCTGCTTTATTGGAAAGCTTGTCTATCGGCTGCTGAAAATACTCATTAAGGATTTCGTATAAACCATCAATGCTAAGTGTAACAGTAAGGATATTATGACCGTTGCACACGTAGTAGCCGATGCAGCCTTTGTGTTTCGTACTGTTTCCGCATGCTGCTGATAAGTTTCCCGGATGATAATCGGTTGCATAACATCCACTGTCTGATTCTGAATTCCATTCTCCGTGTGTATGTTCCGCTTTTGTACAGCCAAGGCTTGTTTCATTTCTGACATCGTGCCCAGGGAGCGTACAGTCTTTGGCTGCCCCGCATGTATAACAATACTTGTAATTGTTATTACAGCTGCTATTATGGGTATGCCCTTCTTTTCCACAGTCCTGGCTCCCTTTGTGCCCATTGCAAATGTAGTAATAATAATCACAGATGCTTAAACCAACAGATAAATCATCTTCATGGAAGTATAATTCGGAATGATTAGGGCAGGATGTGATATCCGCATGGATCAGACCATCTGTATCGGTTACACCATCCCCACAATATTCTACGGTTGTCACTTCATCCCGGCGGAATAATTTGTTGAATATACCGGTCAATGTGGACTTTGCTTGTGCAGCTTTCGGTGCGAGATCATACTTTTGCAGGATAACGGCATTGAAGACCGGCTGTATGATATTCGCCAGTTCATTTTCGGCATAGACTACTCCCGATATTTCCGCAACGGTTGGTTCAATCAGATCATCACTGGCATTCGTTTTGAAACGGACATAATCATAGGAACCTCCACTTTCCTTAAGCTGCTCCTGTAAATAGACGGACAAACCGCTGATGTAAGCCGTCCTCTTTGCTGGTATTCCGTTTGAAGGATCTGTTATATATGTCCGGATATCTGTTTCCGTGTATGTGCCATCCTCTCCATCCGTATCAAACAGCCCGCTGAAAATACCGCCGACTGCCGCTGCTGGTGCAGCCAGGATACTCATGATGACCGAAACAGAAACAGCAATCAGAATGAGTGGAGCAATCACTTTTTGCCCCGCAGCTTTGATAAGATTCAGAATAACTGAAACAACAGATTTTCCTGCATTTACAGCTTGTACAGCCGCCATGTTTCTTGCTCTCACCCACGCTGCACGCAGCCCATTCTGACGAAGAAATGATCCGACACGATAAATTCCCTTTACCGCACCTGTGGTACCTTTCGCGGAAGTTTTTACTCCTCGTCCCATCAAGCGTGCCGCAGTAATGCCTGTTTTAATACCATAATTGGTAAGCATGACAGCATTGCCTGTTCCCTGTAACATGATATCATCTGAAGAGGAAAGTACCCCCGAAAGTCCCATGGATAAAGTATCTGCGACTTTCCCTGCTTTGGGTAATCCACCCTTAAATGCCCATATACTACCCTTTACTGCTCCACGGGCAACTCCTTGCCCAGCAAGTTTCACTCCTAAACCCGCAAGATTTAATCCTCCGTATCCTGCCTTCCGGGCTATAGTACCAGCTTTCAACAAGACCTGGTGTGCCACAAAGCTGCTCATAACTGTACCGTTTGCCATACCCCGGATAAGACTATAAGAATATTTACCCGCATTCGCAACCGCCTCTGCGCTTGTCTGTATTTTTTTAGCGCCCTGGATGCCAGCTGTCCGGATTTGTTTTACTCTGCTTTGTATCTGTTTTACGCCACTGATAATACGCTGGCTTGTCACAGTATGCAGAAGTCCTGATATTTTTGCCTGATTAAGTAAAACACTTTTCGTGAACTTTGCATTGAAAGGAATAAATCCACTGCTCATAATCCTGGCAGTTTTTGCAAGGGTTCCAACAGCTCTCCCTGTAGTTATCGTCACATCCATTACACCCTTACTGACATTTGCAATGCCCTTTGCTGTCTTTACTGTGGAAGACGGCAGATTCTTTAAGGTATTTATCACAACTGGACTTGCGGTCTGCGCCACCCTGGCTCCTGTATATACTGCCTTTGCAGTTACAATAGTTTGGCCCGCCACCTGGCTTCCCAGATCATCACGACTTGCCAATTCTCCCTGTATCTTTCCTGACACAATACTTCCACCGGCAGAAAAGACGTTCTTTACATTCTGTGAAAGGGAAATCCCGCCGCTGTAACGTCCCATAGCTTCATAGAAACTCGCTTTTGCTTCGAGACCTGTATTTTTTATTATATGGGACGGCGCATAACTTCCCTGCAGCATTGCTTGTGCAGCACGTGCTTCTGCTGCTTTTTCAGTCATGCTGCCTGTTTGAATACGGGACACATTAATTCTGCTATTTATGCTGCCATACTGCCCTGCGGCGAGTGCCGTTCTTAATAAAGCCGCCCCTGAACCTGTGCCCTGACCAGGAGTTCTTCCTGCGTCAACGTTCGTCCTGCCTGCACTGTTCGTTTCTTCTTTATCCGGCAAGGTAACCTTGCGTGTGAGAGCCGGTTTTGCCGGAGGGTCTGGCGGGGTGCTTAATCTACTCTGTATGGCCTGTGTCCTTGCCGTTAGAATGGGGACACCAGTACTTTTATAAGTAGCCACATGAAGACTCCTTTCACCTTTACTGCCTAAACCGCATTATTTGTATCCGGTCATTTCCCTGATGTACTATCTTTTATAATACTCTGAATCTGCTTCTGAACTTCAGCACTGGACATCTCCTCACCAAACCTGGTTGACATCAATCTGTACAGATAGCTGTCCGCCGGAAAACGATCAATAAAAGGAACAACAGTGCTTTCTGCAAACAGCAAACCACTTCCGGCATCCGCGCCTATGACAAACCCCATTTGAGTCTCGGATATATTTAGCATACCGGCAAGCACTTTGAGATCTTCACTACTCTGGTTTAACATCATAATAAAGTCTGAATTACCAATCATACCCCTTGCCTGATCTGACTTCAATAAATCTTCAACATTCTGTGTCAGCCCGGTTATACAAAGTCCGTATTTTCTGCCCCTCTTATAAAGCTGCTTTAAGAAATTTGCAGAATAGTAAGACTGGAACATGACATGAATTTCATCGCAGTAACAATAGGTCCTTATTCCCTTGTTCTTGTTTTCTATCATTCTGTTCCAAATAAAATCAAACACAATGATAAGTGCAATCTGCCTTAACTGGTCGCCCAGATTCCGTACATTAAATACCACAAGGCGGTTGTCCAGCGCGACATCGGTTTTATGTGCAAATACATCCATGCTGCCGCGAGTGTAATATTCTATGCCTTCTGCAACAGCCCTGCCCTCTGCCGTGTCCCTTTCCCTGTCAAGCTCGTTCTGCAGGTCGATCAGGGTAGGCGTATATTCAGGGTCAAAGTCGTGATTCAGAAAATCTTTATAACATCTGGAAACACAACGGTCTATGATTGTCTTCTGAACAGGCGTAATGCTGGTGGCATCACCATTGCTTCCAACACTTATCATACGCTCCACAATAGACATAATATAGTCAGACTTCTTTTTCATAGCTTTGTCTTTCTTCATAGAAAGCGGTGTGTCTTCGCCATCGTCCTCATCAAGACCGTAATCCTCGGTCATATCCATGGGGTTTATATGGAAATTGCTGTCTGCGCTGATTTTCAGTACCGTGCCGCCAAAGGCGCGGCAAAAGTCGCCGTACTCATTTTCCGGATCAATAATCAGTATTCCGGTCTGGCTGTCATGCAGCAGAACATTGAGTATTTCACGTTTTGTTGCAAATGATTTACCGCTGCCCGATGTACCAAGGACAAATCCGGATGGTGTTTTCATATTCAACCGGTTTACAACAACAAGATTCTGGCTTATCTGATTCAACCCGTAATAGTAGCCGCCACTTTGGAAAAGCTCCTGATTGCTAAATGGCATGAAGATGGAAGTGCTTTCTGTTGTTAAAGTCCTGTCAACACAAATATCCTTTGGCGTGTAGCCGAAAGGCAAAGTTATTTTATAACCTTCTTCCTGCTGATATGTAAGCGTCATCATCTGAGCGGTATATTTACGCGCCTTTCCCTCTATGATTTTACAGTTACTTTCAAGTTCATCAGGAGAATCGCCCTGAACCATACAGGTGATTGTGACAAAGAACATTTTCTGATTCTTATTGAGCATATCATCATAAAGACTCTCTGCCTGTGCATGTGCGTCCTTGATACTATGCTGGATTGTTTCGGGACTGTACCCTGCTTTGATAGCCCTTTTCTCTGCTTCGATTTTATCTTTTTCAATTCCTGTAAGCTGTTTCCTTACAATACGCATCCCTTTATCTTGTGCAACCGGCTGGATATTAATGGTTGTTGTAACCGGAAAGTCATTGTCGCAAAGCTCAAACATGAATTCATCCGAAAGGCTTGCCGGCAGATTACAAAGATGCACAACGCGGTAATAAGTATCTTCAATCTGCAAATGTTTTTTTCCAAACTCCATCATGGATGGTGAAATATAATCTTTGCTGCTGATACCCTGTGACTTTATAAAGTCAAAGTCAACCTTAAGCTCTCCTTCTCGCCCTTTTCGATACTTATCATGATAGTATGCAAGCCTTTCTTCTGTAGACAGTATTTTAGCATCACTTCCGATTTTCCTTAGATTATCAATAACTTCCGCATCAAGCTTATGGAAACGCAGCAAAGCTTCCAACGGTGTTGAAGCATCAATGGTAACCGTAACAAATTTTTCCACCTGAATATTATTTCGTCCTGCCATAATCTGGCGGCGCAGGATATTGTTATACTCTTTACGATGCCTGTCGTAGCCATCTTGTGACATCTGATAAAATATCTGTTTTTCCTGCTCCTGTACCGATATAATGCGGTTATCAATACAAAACGAGAAACTCATATCATCGGAAAAATAGTTCAAAAACTCTCCTAATTTACAGAAAATGGTTATCTGTTCCTCTTCCTTGCCTGTATGATAGTTAATATCCTGCATGCGGTATATTTTACTGTATTTATTCGGTCTGACTTCAAACAAACCCTCATCATAGTCAGCAATGTACGGTATGCTTTTTTGTGTGGTTTTGGGAATCGTTGTTTGTGCATTCCTACGCTTCTTCATCTGCGTATTTTTCTTACTTACCGCTTTCTTCTTTCTTTCCATTTCTGCTCTGCATTGTTTTTCTAACTGCAGATTCCATTTTCTCCGGATTGCGGTTTCTTTTCTGGTTGGCAGATAATGAGCATCCCGCCTGATTTTTTCTTCTACTTCTTCTGCCTGTATCTGCAGCCTGGACTTTTTTTTATTTTCCTTATCTTGCTGATCATCTTCACCGGCGCCATCGTTTTTGTCCTTTTTTGGCTTCCGGCCGCCTGAGCCGTGTTTACTCACCGTGATTAAATCAGCCGTATCTGCGTCAAATTTCATATCCCCTCGCTCTTCTGCTTCTTGTAACAATACGATACGCTCAAGACTTCCCTGTAATGCTATATTTGATGCAATCATGCGTTCCACGCCCGGCCTTGGAAGTTCTTCTTTTATTGCTTCATTTTGCCAATCCCGAAAGGCATTTTCCACCTTGTACTTTCTTTTTGTAGGAAAGAACAAAGCATATTTCAATATTGCCATTACAAACCGTTCCATTGGCATGCCATTAAAACGAAAAAAACCAATTGCCAACAGCGGCACGGCAATCAAAATAATAATCCACGATAAAATATCATCTGTAAGGTAACCCCGTCCGAAAAAGTACAGAGGAACGCATACAAGTAAAGCGATCAATGTGGTTACAAGCTGCCTTGCATTTAATCCGAACATGATTTTTTCTTTATATTTCCTGATTTCTTCAGGTATTCTGACTGCTATCATTTATTATTATAAACCTCCTTCCATCCTCTTTACATTGCATCCAATATACCCTTTGCCCAGCTGCCGCACTTGACGACAGCCATTACCAGAGCGATGGAGCCTAAGAGCATTGTGTAAACCAAATCCGTTATAGCCGTGTTCACGCTGGGTTTAAATGCTGCTGCTTTTAATGCAGTTAAAAGGACCTGCCCTAAAACCACATCAAAAACGCGGATGACAATAATCATCATAACACCCTGCAGACAAACAGCAATAAAGCTCTTAAAAAATTTACTTGTAATTCTGCTGACACCACCGCCGGAACCGTCACCTAATGGCATAAAAGCACAGGGAAACGGGCTTACCACTAAATATACATATAATTCAAACATCCTGCCAAATGCGATTACCTGTATCATAAGCCCACAGATTTTTATTGCCATAAGAACAATAAAGGATGACAGAAACATGCCTAAAATATCACCAAATCCTTTTACTTTGTTAACAAGTGGTGTTAAGTATCCAATCGTTGTAGCGCCAAAAGTAGTACCACCGCTTGCCAGTCCTGTAACCCATGCCTGTGCCTGCATATAACATGCCTGTAATACCGTAGGTGCCATGTCAATACATACCTTTGCCAACACCATCTTTACACAAAGCTTTAATCCGTGTTCCCACTTTATTATGTCCACTTTGGCGGCAACCTGGGCTAATTCTATCAGCAGGCAAATACCTATTATCGTATAACAAAAAGGACGTAAGGTAACAGACAGGGCTTCTATATTAGCCCAGTCGCCCAGACCGTTTGCCAGAATATCTGAAGCATCTGCCAGCATGCTGTCAAAGCCGGTGAGCGCGGAGCTCATAAGCCCCAGGAGCCACTCTCTTAATGCATCTAACATACTTCTCCAACTCCTTTCCTGTTCTGCCCACTATGTGAACATTTATTTAAAGAAAGTGGTGGCAAGCGCAGCAACTGCAACAACGATGGCACCGGAAACAAGCGTTGAAATACCACGGGATTTCTGTTCGGCATCTTCTGATTTCCAGCCCAATCCAAACATAACACCACCAACAAACATAACAACCCCTCCTAATCTCGTAACCCATGTCTGGATTAAATCCCTTACCGTATTCCAAAGAGTATCCGCAGAGCTCGTACTTGCACTTGCACTTGCAGTTCCAATAACCATAACTCCAATCAGCAGGGTGCAGGTAATCACTGCTATGTGCCGGTTAAGAAAAGCTCCCAGTCTGGATACCATGCTTTCTCCGTTCATTTCCTTATCAACTGTAGTAGTCTTCTTCATTACAATACCTCTTCTTTCTATTATTTTTATTATGCTACTGTTTCTTTATCATTCATTAATTCTGCCACCTCATCAAGGAGACTGCTTAAATCCCCGAAATCATCCTCCAGGGCAGAATCGTCATGATCACTGTCAAATTCGTATTCTTCTTTTGTGAAGCTTTCAGTG
>Ga0153946_1000714_pt1 | contig 14633 bp, 15 predicted proteins | sample TSNJ030MetaG_FD_104751 | JGI IMG/M metagenome (GOLD analysis project Ga0153946, IMG submission 104751) | Attine ant fungus gardens microbial communities from New Jersey, USA - TSNJ030 MetaG | ecosystem: Host-associated > Fungi > Mycelium > Unclassified | place: USA: New Jersey, Wharton State... | reverse complement strand
TACAACTTCTGTAAACTTGCACTCGATCAATATTTAGGAAATGCTAAAGATATTAACTGACAGACTTAAGGAATGATTCAAAAGTATATATCATAGGTCACCAACTGCCTTGGGATGACACAGAAAGATAGCTAGTACCAAGATCATTATCGTGGCCTTTCAGGGTGAAGTATATTGTTACTACACGTCACGTCACACAACATTGAGACGCGTCATTGCCTAATTTACGCTCTCCTTCATATCCACGTCCATGGCCGCCGTCGCAGTACGAGCACCATCCACTCAGTCTTGTATCAAGCAGTATTATAAGGCAAAGATAGAGTCTGCAGAGCTTCTTATCAACCAGAAAACCCAAAATTTACGTCGATTGGAGGCTCAGCGAAATGCACTGAATGCTCGGGGTAATGCGTGCTTTCGTCGAACGGATGAACTGTTTATACTAAGCTTGTATCCTAGTGCGGCTTCTGAGAGAAGAACTTCAGCTGCTGCAGGAGCCAGGCAGTTATGTTGGAGAAGTCGTGAAGGTCATGGGCAAGAACAAAGTCTTGGTGAAAGTACAACCGGAGGGCAAATATAGTGAGCCTTAACGATTGATCTTTGTCAGGATCATGAACTCAGTTATCACTTTTGAGTTGTCGACATCGATTCAGACATTGAACTCGGTGCACTTCAACCTACTTATCGAGTAGCTCTCCGTTCAGATTCATACACCATCCACAAGATTCTACCAAACAAAGTTGATCCTCTGGTGTCGCTGATGATGGTTGAGAAAGTACCTGACAGCACATACGAAATGGTCGGTGGTCTGGACAAACAAATTAAAGAAATCAAGGAAGTCATTGAACTCCCTGTGAAACATCCAGAACTATTCGAGGCATTGGGTATCGCCCAACCCAAGGGCGTCCTTCTATACGGCCCTCCTGGAACGGGGAAGACACTTCTGGCACGAGCTGTCGCCCATCATACTGATTGCAAGTTCATCCGTGTCAGTGGCAGCGAACTTGTGCAGAAGTACATTGGCGAGGGTAGTCGCATGGTCAGAGAACTTTTCGTAATGGCGCGAGAGCATGCGCCAAGTATCATTTTCATGGACGAAATTGATTCTATTGGAAGTTCGAGAGGAGAGAGCGGGAGTGGTGGGGGTGATTCAGAAGTGCAGCGGACTATGTTGGAGCTTCTCAACCAACTCGATGGCTTCGAGTCGACCAAGAATATCAAGGTCATCATGGCCACAAACCGAATTGGTACGTCTTCCTCTCACTCCTTTTCAATGAAGTTATTCTTGCTCAGCTGCATGCCATAGACATTTTGGATTCTGCTCTGCTGCGGCCGGGGCGAATTGATCGTAAGATTGAATTCCCTCCTCCAGGCCCTGAGGCACGTGTATCAATCCTTCGCATTCACTCTCGAAAAGTGTGTATCCTCTCTCTCAGAAGCATGCGGACGCCCGTTCAATAGGTATCAATAGATGTCACTACAACGCGGGATTGACCTGCATGCATTGGCGGAGAAAATGGGACAATGTTCTGGCGCAGAAGTTCGTGGTATCTGCACAGAAGCAGGTGCACCTTCCATCTTCCATCTTTTCTGATGGGTCTTGCTTATTTATAACTCATGCAGGCATGTACGCCCTTCGAGAACGACGACAACACGTTACCCAAGAGGACTTTGAATTTGCTGTTGCAAAGGTCAGTCGGTTCTCCCAAGATTTTTGTGGTCGAAATTAATCGTTTTTCTTCTACCAGGTCTTGAAAAAGAATCAAGAGGGCAATACTTCAGTTAACAAATTATTTTCATAGGTGTATACTACTTAGTTGGTACTGGATTAGGTTTCTCCAACGCATATCCCACTTTATCACTGTTCGTTTCCTTATACGATTGCTCTAGACCGATTCATCCGATAAAAGATATGATCCCGGTGGGAATATAAAAGGGCTGTGTATCGTGGACTGGCGCCTACCACTTTCTCTCTGGTTTCTCGATGAAGAATTGTCCAAATCTACTTACCACCGGATCGTGCAATGATCCAGCCTGCTCTCTTAATCACAATGTCCTCGCGTGCGACGTGTGCAGTCGAGTGTGTCGGGGCATTCACAGTTATAACGCACATTTAAAAACCAAGAAACACCTTTCCAGAGCTGCGGGGACTACCTCCCATGGTCTGATATACTGTCCGACATGCAAGCGCTCAATGCCATCTATTTCATGGTCGTCGCATAAGAAAGGGAAAAAGCATGCCAGGAAAGCTCAATCTCTTGGGGTGTCCGTTCAGGTCAAACCCGAAACTGACATTCCTCCCGAGAGTCAGAGCACTCACCAGTTCTGTCCTACCTGCCAGATATACGTCGCTCACCATGATTGGTCTCAACATGCCAAAAGTCGCAGGCATCAACGCGGTCAAGAATACACCGCATTCAAAATGGCACAAAGTGAGGCAGAAAAGGACAAGAACGATGTTGCAATTCAGGGTGATCTGAATTTCAATGTTGTTGAGCCCACTACTGCCAGGACGGGTGTTACAAAAACCATCGATATCCGTTCGACTGCCCCCCTCAGTAAGATCAATCTTAAATCGGCCAAGCTGAGTGCGGAGATTGGGTCTTCGCGTCGGAGAACAGTCTCACCGTGGGTTATTTCTTCTGATTATTTATGACTGCCAATAGTTTGCTTAGATTCACTGTGACCATTGAGGGAACTAATTATCAGCTGTCCATGAGCCGAACTATCAAGATTGTGGTCAAGTTCAAGCAGGAGTTTATTGGTCGTTATCAAGACAGACTCGAAGTTCAATTCGAGGACGTTGCTTTGAAAAAGCAATTCATCATCTCCCGGATGGTCGGAGCTATTGTTGGCGACGCCTCTGTGCATGACATACTGAGGCCTCGAGCACCTTATGTTCCTCGTGTGCGAGCTCCCCGAGAACCGGAACTTAAAGTCATCGAAGGCGTTAAGCCGCCTGCCCAGAAAGCTATCCCATATGTTTCAAAACTCCCGAAAGCTCCCATTCCTCAACATCTTGTGTCAACACTCACAACGTCTTCTGCTGCTTCGAGAGAGAATATCCAGGCAATCGAACGTGCATTCTTGCCTAAGTTACTTGATGCAGAATCGCATGGCCGCTTTTTCAAAATTCTGTTGTGGATCGAGGAATTCAAGATGGAGTATGCTTTTCATTTGTTTTCCGATTTTTTTTCATGCTGTTCTAGACAGGATCTCGAGCGTTATGATATGGTTGATTCAACTTTGATTAGAAATCTACCATTTTACCAGTAAGTTTGCAAGTTCTTTTGGATCCTAGGCATGACGCTCTTGCAGTCTTCCGGTTCCGGGTTTAGCGGAGAAACGGCCAAGTGTTTTGATTGGTACGTCAAATGCTTCTACAAACCTCTTCAACAGTCTGAGTCCTTCCAGGCGATCGCATCCTCGTCCGTAAGCAGAACGCTGAACAAGGGCACTGGTACGAAGGTCATGTGCACTTTGTCCATCAAAGTGAAGTTGGTCTCCGATTCCATGAATCATTTGGCGGCTGGAAATCGAATCAAAAGTACCATGTTCGCTTCAAACTCAACCGTATCCCGGTCAAGCGCCAGCATCAGGCTCTCGCTACGGCTTTCACTGAGTCTCGTATTTTGTTCCCAAATTCTTCTCATATTCCAATGACCCCAACCCCTCGCCCACCTAATAAATTTTTCAATCCTCTCATTAGGAGCAACCCACCACAAATCTCTGCTGTCGCAGGTATACTCAATGCCCCACCCGGGTCACTGCCGTTTATCATATTTGGACCGTACGTATCCATTTAGTTTTCCCATCTTGGACATCACTAATAGATTGATTATTCAGACCTGGGACAGGGAAAACGATCACTATAGTTGAGGCTATTAAGCAGTTGCTTAAGAAAGATACGAATATCAAGATCCTAGCATGTGCTCCATCTAATTCTGCTGCTGATCTGATTGCATTGCGCCTCCGCGACACCATTCCAAAGATACAGATGTTCCGCCTATACGCCCCCTCTCGCTACAAAAATCAGGTCCCTGATGAACTGGAACCTTACACATATTACCGCAGTGATCTTGACGATCGGCCCTCTTTCAGCGTACCTCCTTTTGCTGTCATGAAACGGTTTCGAGTCATCGTCTCTACATGTATTTCTGCGGCCATGCTGACTGGTATTGGGATGACTCGTGGCCACTTCACCCATATTTTCGTCGACGAGGCTGGACAAGCCACTGAGCCCGAAGTATTTGTCTCTGTAAAAGCTTTGGCAGATACAGCAACCAATGTAGTTTTATCGGGTGATCCCAAACAACTTGGGCCTATAATTCGTTCCGATATTGCGTGTAGGCTCGGTCTCGAGATCAGTTACCTCGAGCGTTTGATGGCACGTTCACCGTATGATCTGCAGAACGGCTCGGGAAAAAGGTAGGGTTTGGGATAGATCTTCTTCGGCCCATGTTTGTTGACTCTTGAATTAGTATTGTCAAGCTTGTTCAGAACTTCCGGTCCCATGAGGCCATTCTCAGATTCCCGAACGAACACTTCTATGGAGGTGATCTCATACCAAGGGCACCCTCTCAAGATATCAATACCTACCTTGGTTCATCCTATCTTCCCAACAAGAAATTCCCTATTGTGTTTCACGCTATGTTCGGGAAGGATGACAGAGAAGCCTCTTCTCCTTCGTTCTTCAATATAGACGAAGTGATTCAAGTAAAGCTGTATGTGGGACAATTGAAGGAGGACCGTACTTTCCGAACGCGTTTGTTTTTTTTCCTATTTCACTATGAGTTGAAATTCAAGATGGTTCACAGGCGAACAGGATATTGGTGTCATTGCACCTTACCATGCCCAATGTAAGAGGATTCGTCAGCAACTTGATGCTGGATCTAGCGAAGTCAAAGTCGGTTCTGTCGAGGAATTCCAGGGTCAGGTAAGCCCTGAAACGAAGCTTTGACAACTCGGTTATCTCATGAGGTTTGACAGGAACGCAAAGTCATCATCATTTCAACAGTACGAAGCAGCAAAGAGTTCGTGTCCTATGACATTCGTCACACCCTTGGATTCATCGCCAGTCCGCGGCGCTTCAATGGTAACAACATGTCTCTGACCTATGGCGTGAGATGTACTGACCTGAACGCCAATTAGTCTCCGTTACCAGGGCCAAATCTCTCCTTATTATTATCGGTGATCCCAATGTTCTTGGGCTGGATCCTCTTTGGAGGGCATTCCTCAACTACATACATAACAACGGCGGTTGGAAAGGACCCAATATTCCATGGGATCCTTCTGAGCCTGTTGATAAGGCTGGTGGGTATGATGTTGCAGCTAGAAATACTGCAGTTCTAGATATGAATGACTTCACTCGCCGATTGGAAAGCCAAACAATGGAAGGTGTTGAAGAGGACTTGGATGCAGGCGTCGATAAACCCTGGCGTGAGATGGAATAGGTTTGCACAGATATTTACATAATGTATTTATATCTCTTGTACAACAAAACCAAATATTGACTTCAACAATTGCAGCGCTCGTTCTGATCAATGATCCTCGCATTATATGTACAATCACGACTGTTGCATTATACTTCGATTTGCGATATTTGTGGTCTTGTTTATTCTCCCTTCAAACCCAGGTCGCACCTCAATCACGTAAAAAAAGGCGTATGAGATATTTGGTCATCTCAAGAGAAAAATTTATATCGCAGCAGAACAGGATGTACCCGAGATGATATGCACCAACACTATAGTGTGAAGGCTCCCACAGTCAATATCCAATCAAAACTTAACTTATGATCCATTGGTTGATTAGCTCCTAGACATCAGGATCATAACACAACCCGTGAATAACTTCAGTATATGCAAAAAAGAAATCAAAGCGTCATCGTTCAAAGTGGACGAGCCCCTGAAACACGCTCAATCACGCTTTCACAACTCTGGTCGCGCACCACACTCGGCCATCCGACATTTACGGACCGAAAGAAAGAAGTTACATGGGAAGATTATGATGCAGTGCAAATGGATGAGGTAAAGCAGGCTCGTGAGTGACCACAAAAGTCTAGAATTTAGTCGTCCTGTGTGGTTTATATCAACTAAAATACTCAAAGCAGGATTATATTTGATTCACATCCAATCATGCCATGCTCATAACTTGACCACGTTCGACTCAAATTCATCACGCTTGTCCACACTCGTCTGTGCTCACGTCAAATTCTGTGTCCCGCCGATCCTGCGTGTATTACATCCTGCACGAAAAAGTGCCTTACTAAGACAAGGCATGAATTGGGATCAGGTAGAGAGTCCATGCTCAGCTCTGCCATCTTTACCAGTACAGGAACAGTGTACCTTTGGTAATTTGGAAGTCAGTGGGTCTCGAATTTGAGATCCAAACAACAGTGCCCTTGGCGACGATGGCTTTCGCTTCTGAGGATCTCAAAAGCCTCTGCCAGATCCAGGAGCTAGACTATCAAACTTGAGGAAACTGTCCTCGATGTCGATGTCAGGCTACGACAACTCTTCAGAATGAGTTAGCAATGTGGCGGGTCTGAGAGTGATTTGACAGCCATTTGTCCGCTGTGTGATGTGACAGCTACTAGAAAATGAGCATCGGTTCACGAATTTGAACAGTTTCTATTCAAGCTCCACAGTGATTTTCACTGAAACAACCAGGAATTCTACGATTTATCTCGGCCGTCGACGGTTTTTACAATACCAATGAACAGTATGGTTCACTATATAGACCGTTGCATCAATTCACAATGTGTTCCCATAGATGGTGACCTTTGTTCCACCATCATTTTTGTTTGTTTGTTTCGTGACTATTGGTCCAGCTAATTCCAGATTGGCGGCAAAAGGATACAGCGTGAGATTTCGTGCGCTGGTTTGTGGCGCACTCAGAGCCCTTGAAGAGGTTGCTGATACTGGTCTTTGTTACTATCACTTTCATGCAAAATTGCCCCAACATTATCGCGTCTGGCTCTTGTCCAGACGCACGTTGCATTTTCAATCACAACATTACAACCTGTGATCCTTGCGGCTACGTAGCCTCTGATCCCCATGAATATCAAGCTCACCTGCAGAGCAAGAAGCATAAGAAGGTGCTCATGGGCAATATCCATCAGACCTGGTATTGTCGTATTTGCCAGCGTCCAATCAATTCTGAATCATGGATGCAACACAAGAGCGCTAAACGACATCGACAGAAGGCCAAACTCAAAGGGCTGGACGCTGATCTCGAACCCGACCCTGTAGTCTCTTCAAATACTCACACCTTCTGTACGATTTGCCAACTGTCGATCGCAACCTTTCGCTGGCACTCACATAGCTACGGTCGAAGCCACTTGGCAAAGGAGCGATATGCATCATTCAAGAGTGTCCTGGACGAGGCCGAAAAAGAGAAGAATGGTGTGGTGATTGAAGGGGAGGTTGATCTGGGTATCCTGGAACCAGCAATAGCCGCCATAGGAAAGACGATGATCCTCAAAATTTCGTCGAATGTGCCTTCGGCGAAGATCACTCTAGTTTCAGTCAAGCTGAGCGCTGACTTAGGGGTGCAGACGAGAAAGAAGGTCGCTTCACCGTCAGTGTTCCCATGTCGCTCTCTGATCTAATCGATGTAATGAGGGGGTTCTTCACAGATTCGTCTTTAAACTCGAGGGCAGAAATCGCAAAGTCTCCTTGCGACCCATCGTTCTCAGCATTTCGTTCACCCAGCAATATATTGGACGGTATCAAGATAGACTTGAACTCCAGTTTTATGACGAGCATCTCAAGAAAGGCTTCATTATCACCAGAACACTGCGTGCCGTTGTAGGGGATCCAGTCGCGCATGAACAATTAAAAGCACGGATTCTCTACATCCCTTGGGTCCGTACAAGGAGAGAGCCTGAGATCAAGGTGACCGAAGGCATTGCACCGCCTTCACTGAATGCTATCCCTTACGTCACAAAGCTTCCTCGTGCATCTATCCCTGCCCAACTTCTCACAACTCTCAATCTTTCCTCTCACCCCACTCAGGAAACTCTCAATTCAGTCAAACGTGGGTATTTACCAAATGCCCTCAACTCTGAGACACACAGCAAGCATTTTAAGACGCTCATCTGGATCGAGGAACATAAAATGGAGTATGTTCGATATCTACCGCTCTAGTGTTTTCTAACATACTGATAGTGAAGAATTGGAGCGGTATGACATGCAGGGATCAACTTTGAACAAATACAATCAATACTACTTGTCAGAAATTTCTCTTACATATCAGATATAAATTTTCGATTCTTACACTTCGTTACAGCCTGGCTGTTCCTGGGCTCGCAGAAAAACGACCGAGTGTTCTTTTGGGTAAGCCCACCTGACTGTATCAGTTGACAATATGCTCTTACAATCTATAGGTGACAGGATACTGGTTAAGAAGCAGGAAGATCTTCAAGGGCACTGGCACGCGGGCCACGTGCATGTCGTTCGTCGTGATGAAGTTGGATTAGTTTTTCATGGATCATTCCGAGGGTGGTCAACAACCCAGAAATATAATGTTCGCTTTAAACTAACCCGCATCCCGTTACAACGCCAGCATCAAGCTCTAGACACCCTGTCTACCGAGTCGCGTGTCTTATTTCCAGAAGAGTCCCATCTTCTAAAGACGCCAGTTCCTAAATCACTCTCAAATACCGTTAACAAACTGATTCTTTCCAATGCCCCGCAATTACAAGCTGTGACATCTATCGTGGCTGCACCTCCAGGCTCATTACCTTTTGTTGTTTTTGGGCCGTAAGTAATATTACCTACGATGAAATGATCCAAACTCGCATCCTATTGATAGTCCCGGAACTGGGAAGACAATTACCATCGTCGAAGCCATTACACAACTGACCAAAAAAAATGATGATATCCGTATACTCGCATGTGCACCCTCGAATTCTGCTGCCGACCTCATTGCTTCCCGGCTTATCAATAACTTTAGGACGGACGAATTGTTTCGCATGTATGCGCCATCAAAGGATGAAAGAGAGGTGCCGGATGTCTTGAGGGCATATAGCTATTACCGTGAGGATGGAAGCTCACGGCCTTGTTTCTCTGTCCCTCCTATGGCTACTATGATGAATTATCGCGTCATTGTGTCGACTCTCATTTCAGCCTCTATTGCTTTTGGAATAGGCATACCGCGGGGACACTTCAGCCATATTATCATTGATGAAGCTGGCCAAGCGACAGAACCTGAGGCCTTTGTTTCTATCAAGACATTGGCAGATCCGAAAACTAATATTGTTCTCTCTGGAGATCCAAAGCAACTAGGTCCTGTTATTCGTTCTGGTATTGCGACCCATCTTGGGTTGGAACTAAGCTACATTGAACGTATAATGGCTCGTCCTCCGTACGATCAGTCGACAGGACATGGTAGAAGGCACGTTTTTCTGCTCGTTTATTCTCTTGTTGCAAACCAAACTCTTATTATCACTTAAAATAGTATCGTCAAGCTTATCAAGAATTTCCGTTCTCACGAAGCTATCCTCCGTTTTCCAAATGAGAGGTTTTATGGAAATGATCTAAAACCTTGTGGCAATAGTCGTGTGATCAATAGTTATCTGAACTCGCCTTATCTTGTTAACAAAAAATTTCCTGTCGTCTTCCATGCTGTCTCTGGGAAGGACGATCGGGAAGCCTCGTCGCCCTCCTTCTTCAATGTCCACGAGGTGCTACAGGTCAAAAGCTATGTTCAGCAACTAAAATCTGATCGAGTCTTCAGGACAAGTAGGTGTGATATAATAGAGTCAGCTGTCTCGGAAATCTGATCTGGACCAATAGGTGACAATGAAATCGGAATAATAACTCCTTATCGTGCCCAATGCCGCAAAATACGAGACGACCTCTGTAAGGTTGCTGATGGTGTGAAAATTGGATCAGTGGAAGAATTCCAGGGCCAGGCAAGTTAGCTAATAAAACTGTAATGTGCGGGTTCCTGACATTCAGTGAAACTATAGGAGCGCTCTGTCATCATAATCTCTACTGTTCGAAGCAGTAAAGATTTCATAGCTTATGACATCAGGCATACACTTGGCTTTGTGGCTAACCCGCGTCGCTTCAATGGTCTGTTCTAGAGTCTCTCTGATATATCAGAATGTTCCTGACTATTTACAGTATCAGTGACACGCGCAAAGGCCCTCTTGATTGTTATTGGAGATCCTGAAGTTTTGGGTCTCGATCCACTTTGGCGGTCTTTTCTCAATTACATCTATCAGAACAAGGGCTGGAGAGGACCCGACATCCCCTGGGACCCATCGGAGCCTATCAATGAAACAGGTGGATATGATTTTGCCGCGCGGAACACAGCAACATTGGATATGAATGATCTTACTCGTCGTATGGAAAGTATGGCAATGGAGGGCGCAGGAGAGGATCTAGATGCAGAAGTCGATAACCGTGGCGTGAATTGGTCTAGGTGATGCAATCGTTACTATTTTGTATACATGCTTCATTGATTTAAAGACCCTTTGTAAGAAATGTATATGTAATCGTGGTTCTAGGTAAAGCTAGCAAAGTGAATCGGTCCTTGAAATGAATCCTTGATTTCCTACTATGGCCAAGATTACACTTGTAGGCTGAATCTGCAGCTTGTTTGAGATTGAAATAATGCAGCGCTGGCTTTGACCACAGCGGCATTATTGAATTAATGATAGAATACAGTCATGAGTTATTTGATTCAAGATCCAATCATTAGATATTGGCTTCCTACTATATTTAATCAAAGCAGCCCATCCTTAGTCTCCAGCCACGCTTGAGAAATTTTCAGGAACTACCCTGCAATGAAAAGGTCAATTTATAGTTCGACATTTACTAATGACTGAGTACCCAACCCGCCCAACAGTGATTTCGCTCTTGAGCTATATTGCTGGTTTGTCGGGAGCGGGACATAGCTGTGGCCCTCCCCTGGGCCAGGATTTTGTTTTCGTTACGGTGTATGCAACTCGATAACTCAATGATTCTTTCTTTATTTTTCGTTCGTCCCATATGACACATACTAGACGGAGCCATCCCTTAGAATCATTTACATTCCTGACTTCTTTGTTGAAAATTCGATGCACCCTGCAGCAGGACTACGTATACTGGAAGGGTTTGAGGTCTGGTATTATTTCCAATGATTAGGCCCACGTAGATCAATCAGTTACGAGCAATTATGAGCAGACTAAGCTTCCAAGTGCTTGTCTGGAAGAATACGATAGATTGAAGCCTGATGGCATGATGCGAATTTCCCGTCAGTGCCGTCGTCGATCGTTACCATTGCTATTCATCATCGTATCCTGTTCTGTACTTGATTCGAAATCACCTTCAGGGACAAAGCTAGGAAGCTTTTCGTTCTTCCACCAGAGGCCCGGTCGGTTAGATCCTTGGAAGGATCGCTCCCACCGGATTTCCATATGCCCACCTAAAGGACCTTGATCCTTTGCAAGTGCAGAATTCCATATTGCGGCACCTAAACCATTTGCGTTCGATGACAGGTTTGTAACGTCCTCCTCTGAAGGTAGGTGTAGGAGGAGTAATGGTATTGATGAGGACTGCGCATGAAGAATAGTAGCCTTCGTGAAGGCAGACTCCGAGATCAAGACACCGACAGAGGGGATATGGTGGGGAACCGATAACTGTGATCTATCATCTGATACTTCGCTTCCGTCAACGCCATCAAGCACTTGGTTTGAATTCAACAAATTCGACATATGGTAACGGAGTAGAACCCCTTCTAGCTCTCGAACATACTTTGGACCAATTTTCTTCTTCTCAGCCTTGCATTGCGCAATTACTCGAATGCGTTTGCGCTGTTCTTTTGTAAAATTCGGTATCCACCACCAACCCAACATGTCTATCCCCCCGTCTCCCCTTCCTCCAACGCGTTTCAGTGACATCGAGAAATGCTGTTCCAATAAAGACAGAGCTCGAGTCTCGAACTGGACGCCACGATGCACGTTGGACGATGCCGTATAATAACGTTCAAGATACCTGCAAGGCCGCCATGTAAAATGCAGCGATAGGCGTGAAAGACGAGCAGACATGAATCTCGGCGTGCACAAATGAAACCAACACTTTTCACAAGCACGTGACATCAATCTATTGATCTATCAGCATGACCCTACCTCGAGCTTTTCCCAGGCTGACATTCCGACATGCTTTATCTCGCGACTTTCTCATTAGTAATCTTGCGCCACGTACCTAGGTACTTATCTGCCCTATTTTATTTCTCGAGTACTGAGTTTTATTGGCGATGTCCTTTTCTGTGATTTTATCAGGTCGTACACAAGTATCAAGAGAAAAACGCCCCAGAACTATGCAACTCCGAGATGATCTTTCGCACCATACATGGATTTCCATTTCTTATCAACATTGTTATGAGTCAGTCAGTCGGACCAGACGCTATACATTCACAAGGTGACCTTCGCAACAAATTGTTGTAAAATTGATAGCATATACAAAATTTCAATAATTGCAGGAACACACAAATATGAGCTGGTCACAAACTATGACCATAACAGCAGACCACCGCAACTGAATGATCATTTGATCCAATATCACTACAATGGGAACCAGAGTTGAAAAGTCAGTGTTTTACATTAAATCAGTGCAGGAGACTTCGTACTTCAAGCAGTACTAACTGCAATAGAGTTAGTGTTTGGAGTGTAACAGAAGTCATCATCGAGGCGAGTACCACAGGTTGCTAATGGGTTGCAGGGGTTTTGACAATTCTTCGAGGAGCAGAAACCAACGTTATTTGTTGCTCGGAGACATTCAGTTTTGGGTGCCGGAAGACAAGTAGCTCCGCCGTTGTAAACTTTACAGTCCCCGCCACAAATGCTAAAAACGCGAGAAGTGCAAAATGTAACTATGGTGTTTTGTGTGGCACGAGGGGAAAGCGGATTTATAGGCTCGCCGAAGAAGGTAAGGTTAGCGTCAGTGTTGGCGAGCCAATGGAGCATTTCATCATGAGAGACCAAGTAGGAACCCTGCTACACAGAATTAATAACGTGTCGAGGTATATCACAGCAAGATGTACCTCAGATTCGTCAGCCCTGACGCTGAAGAGGGTGGCAAGAAGAGCGATAAACTTTAGGGAGAATTGCATCTTGTCTTGTTTATGAGTTCGAGTGTCTGGGTCTCGTCAGTTGGAGCTGTTTCTGTCGCCTTTAAGGCTTTTCATGATCTTCTTAATTCGAAGAAATACGGGAATAGATGCGAGAAGCTCGACGGCAGATGTTATTCTGTCAGAAAAATAAGGTGTATTACATCCATCTCTTCGGCTAGAAACTCTTCGGAGACATCTGACACCGATTATCTCCGGTCATAATGGGAGCACCCCTGAACGTGCTACATACAAGAAAAACCTATCACTACTAAGCGCAACCACACTAGGTTTCTACGACTCGAAGGTCCCTCCCAGGCGCCCTCGTGCTCCCCTGCTAAACTAAAGCTAGCTCCAATGCCTTCTTCATATTGCAACTTCTTTCCTATTTTTCCTTTTATGTTCATGACTTTTATGAAGTAGTCGGTAGACTGACGCGGACTGTGTACGTACACCGCATGATAAATTGTTGAACAAAAAAAGATACAATGGGTGGATGGAGGAACAATGATTTTGAGACACAATGATGACACAGTGTGGTTATATAGAAGCGAGCCAAGGTCGACGAGGGGGATGGCTTCCCGTAAGCAGTCTGAGAAAATCTGAGGCTTCTCCAATCGAAGACATTCATGCTGCTCTTCTCAAGGGTCTCAACGCCAGTGCCGAGTGTCTAGTTAAAAGGAAGCAATATTCTTGAGAATTATTCGTAAAGTCAACTCGAGGGAAAGCAGTTTCAAAGATTTTGTCGGGGTGTTCATAGTCATTACTTGAAGCTGCGAAGCATCAGCGCAAGGAGTTGTCAGTCATGCTGGCTTAGGATGTTTTTTTATAACTCAGTGATTTATTACGCGGTAGTCTACTGACTATTAAGGCACAGAGCCTTGACTAACACTATCACTACAATCGGGCCAGGCTCTGCACTACGAGAAGAGACTGAGCATAGATACGAAGGAATGGGGAGAAGGGAAGCAGAGGGCTGTGAGGACATGTGTTTCGCTCAGGCCGGCTCATTCTGAGCTAGGGATGGTGTCTCAAGGGGTCGTCGTCGTGGGTTCACGGAGGTTCCCTGGGCATTAGGAAGGCAAAAGAAAATGGGTCAGAAATGAGGAATTTGATGAAGTCGCCTATGCCTGGAGATGGAGGGGAAACTCGGTCCTTTGTGAACCTCGGACAGTCGATGAGGATGTGAAGTCTAGTTTCGATATCTGATTGACCACATGGGCATGCGGATGTTTCCTGAGGAATCGCCTATTGGGGGTGGTGGTTTAGAATTGCTCCAGTGGCTCTTGCACATAAGGAGATAGAGTGGCCTAGATATGACATCCACGTGTTGGGGTAGCTCCCCCTGGCTTGGATTGTTCCCTGAAAAAGCATAGGAGGATCATGACAGTTCACATATCTCGTCAGTTTCAACTTTAAGTAATGTTGGATTCGACTGGGTAGTCATGGATTCAAGAAGAGCTGAAGGGAGATCATAAAGAGTGCAAAGAAAAAGATATGTTGGTTGACACCAAGTGAAAGACATTACATAGTTGGGT